>Ga0325401_1002340_pt1 | contig 16810 bp, 11 predicted proteins | sample PopdelMetagenome_FD_205666 | JGI IMG/M metagenome (GOLD analysis project Ga0325401, IMG submission 205666) | Populus deltoides microbial communities from Bellville, Georgia, United States - Xylem-PdKOR-R2 | ecosystem: Host-associated > Plants > Phyllosphere > Stem > Wood/Secondary xylem | place...
ACGACACCCGGGTGGGGCAGCGCGGCCGCACCCTGTCGGGCGGTCAGCGCCAGCGGATCGCCCTGGCCCGCGCGCTGCTGCGCGACGCGCCGGTGCTGTTCCTCGACGAGCCGACGAGTGGCCTCGACGCCGAGACCTCCCGGCGCCTGCTCGCCACCCTCACCCGCCACCGCGGCGGGCGCACGGTCGTCATCGCCACCCACGACCCGGTCGTGCTCGAGCACGTCGACCGCGTCGTGCACCTCGAGCCGGCGCCCGCGCCCGAGCCCTCGCCCGTGCCCGCGCTGGCGGAGACCCAGCCGCTGCGGGCGGTGGCCGCACCGTGAGCGCCCTGGCGCCCGGCCTGCCCGCCGAGGAGGTGGTGCCCGGCTACCGGCTCGTGTCGGTGCTGGCGCACGGAGCGCGCGTGGACACCTTCGACGTCGTCGACCTGGCGCGCGACTGCCGGGCGGTGCTCAAGGTGGTGCGGGCCGAGCGGGCCCACGAGCAGCGCATCACCGAGGCGCTGCGCACCGAGGGCACCCTGCTCACGACCCTGAGCCACCCGCACCTGGTGCGCGGCTACGCCCTGCTCGAGGAGCCGCGCACCGCGGTCGTCCTCGAGACCGTGCCGGGCTCAACGCTGGCGGCGCTGGTCGACGACGGCGCGCTGTCGGTCCACGACACGGCGCTCGTCGGGCGCCAGCTCGCCTCGGTGCTCGGCTACCTGCACCGGCACGGCTGGCTGCACCTGGACATCAAGCCCGAGAACGTCGTGGTGCAGGAGGGCCGCGTCGTGCTGATCGACCTCGGCGTCGCGAGCCGCCCCGGTCGGCTCGACCGGGCCGTGGGCACCGAAGGCTACGCCGCGCCCGAGCAGGAGGCGGGGTGCACGGTCGGTCCGCCGGCCGACGTCCGCGGACTCGGCGCGACCCTATGGGAGTGCCTGACCCGCGAGGCACCCGGCGACGACCCCGACCTGACCGTCGTGCGGGGCCGCGGGCCGCTGCACGACCTGGTTGCCGACTGCCTGCGCCCGGACCCGGCGCTGCGGCCGTCGGTGCACGAGGTCGCCGAGCGGCTCGACGCGGTGCTGACGACGCCGGCACGGACGGGGATCAGGGGCTGGTGGTCGTCCCGACGGCGATGACGAACACGAAGATGCCGACGAAGAAGAGCACGAGCAGCCCCAGGAACACCGTGGCCACGATGCCGAGGATGCGACCGATGTTGGCCGTCGACCGCCCGCCCCACCGCCCACCGCTGGCGTCGATCTCGCGCACGACCCGGTTGCCCATCACCCACGCGAACGGGCCGGCCAGCCCGCACACCACCAGGCTCACGATCCCGAGGACCAGGACCGTCGTGGCCTGCGGGTGGTCGACCGGGGCGTAGCCGCCGTAGCCGTAGGCCTGCGGCGGCCCGCCGTACGGCGGCTGGGCACCGTAGGGGTTCTGCGAGGGCTGCTGCGGCTGCTGCGGCTGCTGAGGCTGGTCGCCGTACGGCGGCGGAGTCTCGGTCACGCTCGGCATCCTGCCAGGCCGCACGGGCGTCGCGGGCCGCTACGGTGCGAGCGTGATCGATCGCGGACGGCTCGCGCGACTGCGCGCGAGCGAGGAGGACAGGTTCACCGAACGGCACCCGCGCTCGGCCGCGCTGGCGGCCCGGGCCCGCGGCGGGCTGCTCGCCGGGGTGCCGATGCCGTGGATGACGCGGTGGCCGGGCGCCTTCCCGGTCTCGGTCGCCTCGGCGAACGGTGGCCGGCTCGTCGACGTCGACGGCCACGAGTACGTCGACCTGTGCCTCGGCGACACCGGCGCGATGACCGGTCACGCCCTGCCGGCCGTGACCACCGCGGTGGCCGAGCGCATCGCCTCGGGCGCGACCGCGATGCTGCCCAGCGAGGACGCCGGCTGGGTCGGCGAGGAGCTGACCCGTCGCTTCGGCCTGCCGGCCTGGCAGCTCGCGATCTCCGCGACCGACGCCAACCGCTTCGTGCTCCGCTTCGCCCGTCACCTGACCGGACGCCCGCGGGTCGCGGTCGTGGACTGGTGCTACCACGGCACCGTCGACGAGTCGCTCGCCGTGCTCGCCGACGACGGCCGGGTCGTGCCCCGGCCGGGCGCCCTGGGCCCCCAGGTCGACGTCGCCGAGACCACGGCGGTCGTGCCGTTCAACGACCTCGAGGCGCTCGAGCGCCGGCTGGCGCAGGGCGACGTCGCCTGCCTGCTGATGGAGCCGGCCCTCACCAACATCGGGATCGTGCTGCCCGAGCCGGGCTACCTGGAGGGGGTCCGTGAGGTCACCCGCCGCCACGGCGTGCTGCTCGTCGTCGACGAGACCCACACCATGTGCGCCGGACCGGGCGGCGCCACCGCCGCCTGGGGGCTCGAGCCCGACCTGCTCGTCGTCGGCAAGGCGATCGGCAGCGGCATCCCCTGCGCGGCGTACGGCGTCACGGCGGAGATCGCCGAGCGGCTCAGCGGCCCGATGCTGGGCCACGAGATCGACGTCGCCGGGGTCGGCGGCACCCTCACCGGCAGTGCCCTCTCGCTCACGGCGATCCGGGCCACCCTGACCCACGCCCTGCGCCCCGAGGACTTCGCGGTCGCCGTGCCGCTCGCCGAGCGGTTCGCCGACGGGGTGGCCGAGGTGATCGCCGAGCACGACCTGCCCTGGCACGTGCAGCGCCTCGGCTGCCGGGCGGAGTACTGGTTCTGCCCGCCGCCGCGCGACGGCGCCGCGGCCGCCGCCGCGGTCGACGAGGAGCTCGAGGGGCTGCTGCACCTGTGGTGCCTCAACCGCGGCGTGCTGCTGACGCCGTTCCACAACATGGCGCTGCTCTGCCCCGCCCACACCGAGACCGACGTCGACCGGCACACCGAGGTCTTCGCCGAGGCCGTCGCCGCCCTCACGACCGGGTGAGCACGACGAGACCCCCGCCGGCACGCCGACGGGGGTCTCGCAGGGATCGAGCTCAGAGCCGGGTCAGCGGACCCGCACCACCACCCGCTCGCGGACGGCGCTCAGCACGTCCTGGGTCGCTCCGCGCGGGGCGAAGCTGACGAGCAGCGAACGCTTCCCCTCCGCCATCGCCGGGAGCCGCAGCACCAGGCGTCCGGCGTCGTCGGCGCGCAGCCGCACGACCCGCAGGCGTCCGGCGTACTCCACCTTGACGATGCCGGTGACCACGTCGACCGCCGGGCTGGTGAGCCGCAGCCTCAGCCGCGGCGCCCGGCCGGCCTTCGCCGACCCGACCTTCACCGAGACCGTCGGCTCCGCCCTGCGCACCGGGCCGACGACCGACGAGCTCGCCCGTCCGGTCGCCCCGTCGCCGCGGGCCGCGGTGACCTGGACCGAGAGGCCGTGCCCGATGTCGCCGGCCCCGAGGGGGTACGACGCCCCGGTGGCACCGGCGACGGGCTGGCCGTCGCGCAGCCACTGCAGCGTCGTGCGGACGCCCGCGACCGACCAGGTGCCCGCCGTCGCGGTGAGCACCTCCCCGACCACCGGCCGACCCGACACCGTCGGGGCGGAGGTGGCGACCGGTGCACCCGGCTGCTGCGGGGCGTCGGGCGTGGTGGGCGTGGTCGGCGTCGTGGGCTCGGTGCCGCCGCCCTCCTGGCCGACGACCGTGCCGAGGCGGGTCACCGCACCGACCGGGTCGCCGGACCAGAGCAGGTGCTCGGCGTCGGCGATCGCGGCCTGGGCCGAGGCCCCGCCACCACCGGCGGCGACGGTCGCCTGGGCCACGTCGCGGGCCAGCGAGACGACCGTGGCCGCCTGCGGCAGCACCGCGTCGTCGCGACCGGTCAGCGTGCCGGCCAGGGTGCTGACCAGCGGCCAGGCCTTCGCCGGGTCGCTGATCGTGCCCTGGCCCGACCACACCGGCGCCTGCAGCAGGGCCGTGGCGGCCGCGGCCGCGGCCCCGGTCAGCCGTCCCGCCAGAGCGGTGAGCCGGTCACGCGGCACGTCGGTGCGCAGCCCCCAGCCGTAGGCGTAGGCCGGGGCGTAGGTCGCGTCACCGACGTTGATCGGCACCTGGTCGGCCGAGGCCGGCCAGGTCACGGGCAGGGCGCCGGTGAACGGGGTGTCGCCGAACAGCACGTCGGCCACGCCCTCGCCCTCGCTGCCGGGCAGGAACGACGCCACCACGGCGTTCGCCTGCGCGGCCGCACCGGTGAGGACCTGCGGGCGCCCGGAGACCACCAGCACGGTGCACTCCATCGCGGCACACACCGTGTCGATGGCCTTGCGGTCGGCCGCCGACAGCGACAGCGACTTGCCGTTGCTGCCCACGTCGCCCTGGCCCTCGGCGTACGGCGTCTCGCCGACGACGACCAGGCCGGCGTCGTAGCCCGTGGTCGCCGCGCTGGCGTCCTTGGAGTACGCCACGTCCAGACCGGGCTGGGCCGCCTCGATCCCCTCGAGGATCGTCGTGCCCTTCGTCATGCCCTTGCCGGAGCTGCCCTGCCACGAGATCGTCCAGCCGCCCATCTGGTTGCCCAGGTCGTCGGCATTGGACCCGGCGACGTAGAGCTTGCCGGTCCTGGCGAGCGGCAGCGCGCCGTCGTTGCGCAGCAGCACCTGCGACTCGGCCGCGGCCTTCCGCGCGACGGCCCGGTGGGCCGCCCCGCCGAACTGGTCGCGCTGGGAGGCGTCGGTGAAGGGCTGCTCGAACAGGCCGAGGTCGAACTTCTCGGTGAGGATGCGGGTGACCGCGTCGTCGATGCGGGCCTGCGTGACGGTGCCCGCGCCGACCCCGCTGGTCATGGCGCTGATGAAGGCGTCGAAGTTGTACGGCGCCATCGCCATGTCCATGCCGGAGTTGACCGAGCGGACCGCCTTGTCGGCGTACACCGAGCCGGGCAGCTTGTCGATGCCCTCCCAGTCGCTGATGAGGAAGCCCTGGTACTTCATCGTGCCCTTGAGCAGGCCGGTGTTGAGCTCGGTGTTCTCGTGCATCCGCACCACCGGGCCGCCGGCGACCGAGACCCCGGAGTACGACGGCATGATCGAGCCCGCCCCGGCCTCGATGGCCGGCTCGTAGGGCTCGACGTAGAGCCGCTCGAACTCCGCCAGCGACGAGACGTTGGTGACGCCCTGGTCGATGGGGTAGTTGCCGACCTTGGACTGGTCGTAGGTCGTGCCACCGTCACCGGCCCAGTGCTTGGCCGAGGCGAGCACCTCGTCGGCGCCGGTGATGTCGCTCGGGTCGTCGCCCTGCAGGCCGACCACGGTCGGGCGGGCGAAGGCCCGCACCAGTGCCGGGTCCTCCCCCATCGACTCGTAGCTGCGCCCCCACCGCTCGTCGCGGCTGACGCACAGGCACGGGGAGAAGGCCCAGTTGACGCCGGTCGTGCGCGTCTCCGAGGCGGTGGCCCGCGCGACCTGCTCCACCAGCGCCGGGTCGCGCGTGGCACCCAGTCCGGTGTTGTGCGGGAAGATCACCGCGTCCTTGACGTTGCTGTGCCCGTGCACGGCGTCGGCGCCGTACAGCAGTGGCACCTGCAGCCGCGTGGACAGCGCCTGGCGCTGGAACCCGTCGACCATCGCCGCCCAGGCCGCCGGGGTGTTGCCGGCCGGCGTGGAGCCGCCGCCCGACAGCACCGAGCCGAGGCCCAGCGACGCGATCTGGTCGGGGCTCTTCAGCCCGAGCCGCTCGGCCTGGGCCATCTGGCCGGCCTTCTCGGCCAGGGTCATCCGGCCCAGCAGGTCCTGGACCCGCTGGGCGGTCGGCAGGGTGTCGTCGAGGTACGGCAGCCCGTGGGCGTTGACCACGACGCGGGTGCGGGTGGTCGGCAGGGTGACCCCCGAGCCGGTCAGCTCGATCGGGATCTCCAGCGCCTCCGAGGCGGGGGTGCCCGCCGTGGTCTGCACCGTCACCGAGCGGGTCTCGCCCGATGCGGTGCCGGCCGGGAAGGTCAGCTGGCCGCCGTCGGCGGTGTAGTCGACGCCGGCCTTGGCCGTGCCCGCGCCGGTGGCCCAGGTGAGGGTCACCGGCTGGGTGGTCGGGTCGCCGCTGGTGGTGCTCAGGGTGTAGTCGACGGTGGCGCTGTCGCCCGCGTCGACCAGGGTGACGTCCTGGGTGGGGGCCACGGAGACCGTGCCGCCCACCGCGGGCGTGCCGTAGAGCTCGACCTGGTCGACGGCCCAGCCGACCGGGGTCGGCGTCCCGGGCGCGAAGGTGAAGGCGAAGCCCCACGAGGCGGTCAGGTCGAAGGTGCCGTTCTTCGTGTCGGCGTCACCGGGCTGGTAGTCGCTCGGCTCGAAGGCCGAGAACGGCAGCTCGACGAGCTTCCACCGGCTCGTGGAGGAGCCCCAGTTGTCCTTGAACGACGCGCGCCACAGCTCGGAGTGCTCGCCGTCCGGGCCGCCGTCCTTGATCTCGACGGGGATGTCGGCCCCGGCCGTCGGCGAGGCCGGGTTGCTGGCCTGGGAGGCGTACCACCAGAAGCGGATGCCGCGGAAGCTGCTCCAGTCCTGGGAGTTCGGCAGGTTGTCGCTGAAGCCGCCGTAGCTGCCGGCCTCGATCTCGTACGTGCCGCCGAGCACGCCGTTGGCGGGGTCGCCCGCGCGCTCGAGGTCGCTCTGGCCGAGGGTGATCGTGTTGCCGGACGCCGGGCCCTTCCAGGTGAAGTAGTTGACCGGGTCGGTCGTCGAGATCGTCACCGGGGTCTCGTAGTCGTCGACCACGACGGCCCGCTCGTAGACCGACACGTCGTCGAAGCTCCACGTGCCGGCGCCGAGACCGGTGAGGGTCACCGCGAAGCCCGTGGCGGCGGACGGCGTGAACCGCGCGCTGCTGGTCGGGTCGGCCTTGTCCCGCAGGTCGGCGAAGAGGACCTTGATGCGACGCCAGCCCGTGGTGTCGTCGACGACGTCGCGGGCGAACATCTTGCCGTCGCTCTTGAGCTCGAAGGCGAGCTGCTTGCCGGTGCCCTGGCCCTTGAACCAGAAGCTGAAGCCGTCGGCGTCGCCCCAGTCGGCGGCGGTGTCGTTGCTGAAGCCGAACCAGTCGCCGGCGGCGGGGCTGCCGCCGACGGTGGCGGTCAGCACGTGGTTGCCGGCCGTGGCGCCGGGGACGGTGTCGTCCACCGCGGTGGCCAGCACCGGCTTGACCGCGTCGTTGGCTCCCCAGCTGAAGAGGCCGGCGGGGACGCCGTCCTCGAAGGTGTGCACCGGGGTCGAGGCGCCCGCCTCGGGCAGCTCGCCGGTGGGCGTGATGGTCACCGTGGTGGTGGGGCGACCGCCCAGCGCGATGCCCGCGCTCGGGTCGCTCAGCGTCAGGTCGACCGTGCGCTGGGGCGCGAGGGCCCCGCGGCTCCGGGTCGCGACCGCGACGGTCTCCTCGGTGTCGCCGGGGGCGAAGGTGACGGTCTGGTCGACCGCGGTGTAGTCGTCGCCGGCGCTCGCCGTGCCGCCGCCGGAGGTGACGCGGACGGTCTGCTCGGTGGTCGAGGGGTTCGACAGCCGCACCGGGACGTCGGCGGTCTGGCCGGCGGCGACGCTCACGGGCGCGGCCAGCGCGACGCGCGGGGTGGTGAAGCTGCCCTGCACGGCGAGGGTGTAGAGCGAGTAGCCGTAGTAGTGCAGCATCGCCGGGTCCCACGTGGCCGCGGAGCGCTGCTTCATCGCGATGCGCACGTAGCGCGCGGTCGTCGCGGCCGGCATGGCGACGACGTCGGTGCCACCGTCGCCGGTCGTGGTGCTGTACGCCGTGGTCCAGCTCGTCGGGTCGGCGGGGTCGGTCGACGCCACCTGGACGTCGTAGGCCGTGGCGTAGGAGGCCTCCCAGTGCAGCTCGACGGAGGCGACGGAGGCGACGGCACCCAGGTCGGAGGTGAGGTCGGCGGTGAAGACGGCCGCGGCGTCGTCCGGGCCGTTGCCGCTCGCCCAGCGGGTCTTCTCGTTGCCGTCGACGGCGTTGGTGGCCGGGAACCGGCCGTCCTTGTCGTCCTGGAACGCCGAGGCGGTGGCCGTGCCCTGCTGGGCCAGGTCGGGTTCGGCCGCGGAGGCCGGTGCGAGGGGGAGCGTCGCGACGAGCGCGGCCGCGGTGGCGAGGGCCAGCGACGATGCTGTCGCCCTGCGCCGGGTCAGAGGTGTCATCTGGAGGGGTCTTCTTTCGCCGAGAGGGATCTGTGCGCAGGCCGGGTGACGACCGTCACGCCGCGATCCAAGCACGACCGCAGGAAAGAGGGCCATACCCCCCGGAGTGGAGTTCCCTATGGCACCTTTCTGCCTGTGAGCGCAGAAAATCGGCCCCGCGGCGCCGGCCGCCGCCAGGTCCTCGCCGTCCTGGGCGAGCACGGCGCGCAGACCCGGCTCGAGCTCGCCGGACGCACCGGGCTGTCCGCCTCGGCGGTCTCGGCGGCGTGCGCCGACCTGCTGGTCGCGGGGCTGGTGCGCGACGAGCCCGACGGGTCCGACGGCTCGCGCCGCGGGCGGGGCCGACCGGCGTACCGGGTCAGCCTCGTGCCGCCGTCCGGGCCGCTGGTCGGGGTCGACGTCGGCAACACCCACGTACGCGTCGCCGTCGGCGACGTGACCGGACGGGTGCTGGCCGAGGGCGCGGTGGCGCTGACGGATGCCGCCCACCTCGAGGCCGCGCTCGACCAGGCGGCGAGCCTGACCTGCCGGGTGGTGGCCGAGTCCGGTCACGACCTCGCCGACGTGCGGCTGGCCGTCCTCGGGGCACCCGCTCCCCTGGCCGACGAGGGCGGCGGCGTGGCCGCCAACAACATCCTGCCGCTGTGGGTGGGCCGGCGTCCGGGCGAGGAGCTCGGGGAGCGGCTCGGCGTGGAGGTGCTGGTCGACAACGACGCCAACCTCGGCGCGCTGGGCGAGCAGCGCGCGGGCGCCGGCGCCGGTCGCCCCGACGGCTCGCTGGTCTACCTCAAGCTCGCCACCGGCATCGGCGCCGGGCTGGTCCTGGGCGGGCGGCTCTTCCGCGGCGACGGGGGGACGGCGGGCGAGCTCGGCCACGTGCAGGTCGACCCCGCCGGCGTCCTGTGCCGGTGCGGCTCGCGCGGCTGCCTCGAGACGGTCGTGTCGTTGCCCCACCTCCTGCGGGCCGTCGGCCCGGTGACCGAGGACGGGCTCGACGCCGACGGCCTCGGCGCGCTGGTCGCGGCCGGCCACCCGGGCGCGGTGCGGGTCGTGGCGGACGCGGGCCGCACGGTCGGGCAGGTGCTGGCCAGCCTCGTCACGGTGCTCAACCCCGGCCTGGTCCTGGTCGGCGGCCACGTCCGACCGCTCACCGACCTGCTGGCCGAGCACGTGCGGGCCGCGGTCGACTGGTGGGCCCAGCCCGCCGCGGCGGCGCGGGTGGAGGTCCGCTCGGGTGCGCTCGGCGCCCGGGCCGAGGTGGTGGGGGCGCTGGCCCTGGCGAGCGACCACCTGCTGGCCCGACAGCGGGCCGAGCTCACCGCGCTGTGACGCCGCCTGGGCCCGGCTCTCACATCACGAACGTGAACAGCGGCGAGCCGGGAGGCACCTGCTCGATCGTGAGCGGGCTGGCCGTCATCCGCTCCAGCAGCCCGCTGAGACCGTCGGGCGCGTCGAGCTCGATGCCGACCAGCGCGGGACCCGTCTCGCGGTTGTTCTTCTTGACGTAGTCGAACACGACGATGTCCTCCCCCTCGCCCAGCACGTCGTCGAGGAAGTGGCGCAGGGCGCCCGGCTCCTGGGGGAACGACACCAGGAAGTAGTGGCGCAGCCCCTGGTGCAGCAGCGAGCGCTCGAGGATCTCGCCGTAGCGGCTGACGTCGTTGTTGCCGCCCGAGACGATCGCGGCGACGCGCGCACCCTCGGGGAAGGTGCCGGCCAGCTCGCGGACCGCGGTCGTCGCGAGCGCACCGGCGGGCTCGGCGATGATCCCCTCGACCTGGTAGAGGTCGAGCATCTCGGTGCAGACCGCGCCGGCCTCGACCGTCACCACCTCGTCGACGAGGTCGCGCACGAGCGGGAAGGTCAGCTCGCCCACCCGGCCCACGGCGGCGCCGTCGACGAAGGTGTCGACGTGGCCGAGGGCCACCGGTCCACCGGCCTCGAGTGCCGCCGTCATGCTGGCCGCGCCGTCGGGCTCGACGCCGACGATGCGCACCTGCGGGTGCCGCTCGCGCAGCCAGGCGGCCATCCCGGCGACCAGGCCGCCCCCGCCGACCGGTGCGACCACGGTGTGCAGAGGCCCCGGCGCCTGCTCGAGCAGCTCGACCGCCACCGTGCCCTGGCCCGCGATCGTGCGCGGGTCGTCGAACGGCGGCACGTAGACCGCCCCGGTCTCGAGGGAGTCGGCGAGCGCGGCCGCGCCGGCGGCGTCGTAGGTGCTGCCCTCGACGACCAGCTCGACCAGGCCCTGCCCCAGGGCGACGATGCGCTGACGCTTCTGGCGCGGGGTGTTGCCGGGCACGAAGACCCGCCCGCGCACCCCGAGCCGGGCGCAGCTCCACGCCAGCCCCTGGCCGTGGTTTCCGGCGCTGGCGCAGACGACGCCGCGGGCGCGCTCGGCGTCGCTGAGCCCGCTGATCAGATGGAAGGCGCCGCGCACCTTGTAGGACCGGGTGAGCTGGCGGTTCTCCCGCTTGAGGAGCACCTCGGCCCCGACGAGGCGGCTCAGCCGCTCGCTGTGCTCGACCTCGGTGCGGCGTACGACGGGACGCAGGAGCGCGGCCGCGGCCTCGACGGCCGCCGCGTCCACCGGGCGCGCGGAGGTCTGCTGCTGGGCCACCCGACGAGGTTAGGTGAGCGGGGTCCGGGGACGACGAACGGCCCCGGACCGTGAGGTCCGGGGCCGTCCTGAGGTCGTGCGTGCCGGTCAGCGACCGGCGGTGATCACTTGGTGATCTTGGTGACCCGACCGGCGCCGACGGTGCGGCCACCCTCGCGGATCGCGAAGCGGAGACCCTCGTCCATCGCGATGGGCTGGATGAGCTCGACCGACATCTCGGTGTTGTCACCCGGCATGACCATCTCGGTGCCCTCGGGCAGCGTCACGACGCCCGTCACGTCCGTGGTGCGGAAGTAGAACTGCGGGCGGTAGTTGTTGAAGAACGGCGTGTGACGGCCGCCCTCCTCCTTCGAGAGGATGTAGACGCTGGCCTCGAAGTTGGTGTGCGGGGTCGTGGTGCCCGGCTTGATGACAACCATGCCGCGCTCGATGTCCTCGCGCTTGGTGCCACGGAGCAGGAGCCCGACGTTCTCGCCGGCCTGACCCTCGTCGAGCAGCTTGCGGAACATCTCGACACCGGTGACGGTCGACTTCTGGGCCTTCTCGCGGATGCCGATGATCTCGACCTCCTCGTTGACCTTGACGATGCCGCGCTCGATGCGACCGGTGATGACGGTGCCACGACCGGTGATCGTGAAGACGTCCTCGACGGGCATGAGGAAGGGCTTGTCGGTCTCGCGCTCGGGCGTCGGGATCGCGGTGTCGACCGCGTCCATCAGCTCCATGATCGAGTCGCCCCACTTCTCGTCGCCCTGGAGGGCGGGGAAGGCGGCCACGCGGACGACGGGGATGTCGTCACCGGGGAACTCGTACTCCGAGAGGAGCTCGCGCACCTCCATCTCGACGAGCTCGATGAGCTCCTCGTCGTCGACCATGTCGCACTTGTTGAGCGCGACCACCAGGGCGGGGACGCCGACCTGGCGCGCGAGCAGCACGTGCTCGCGGGTCTGCGGCATCGGGCCGTCGGTGGCGGCGACCACGAGGATCGCGCCGTCCATCTGGGCCGCGCCGGTGATCATGTTCTTGATGTAGTCGGCGTGACCGGGGCAGTCGACGTGCGCGTAGTGACGGTTCTCGGTCTGGTACTCGACGTGCGCGATCGAGATCGTGATGCCGCGCTGACGCTCCTCGGGAGCCTTGTCGATCTCGTCGAAGGCCGAGGCCGCGTTGAGGTCGGGGTACTTGTCGTGCAGGACCTTGGTGATCGCTGCGGTCAGCGTCGTCTTGCCGTGGTCGATGTGACCGATCGTGCCGATGTTGACGTGCGGCTTGGTCCGCTCGAACTTCGCCTTAGCCACTGTGGGCTCCTCCTGGGTTGTGTACTTGCTGACTCGTACTTGCTGGGGTGGTGCCGAAGGGGCGGACTACTCGCCGCGGACCTTCTTGATGATCTCGTCGGCGATGTTCTTCGGAACCTCGGCGTACGAGTCGAACTCCATCGAGTACGAAGCCTGACCAGAGGTCTTGGACCTCAGGTCGCCAACGTACCCGAACATCTCGGACAGCGGCACGAGGGCGGTGATGACCATGTCACCGTGCCGCTCCTCCTGCGCCTGGATCTGACCGCGCCGGCTGTTCAGGTCACCGATGACCGTCCCGAGGAAGTTCTCGGGGGTGGTCACCTCGACCGCGAACATCGGCTCGAGCAGCACCGGCTGGGCCATGCGGGCGGCCTCCTTGAAGGCCTGGTTGCCGGCGATCTTGAACGCGAGCTCGGACGAGTCGACGTCGTGGTAGGCGCCGTCCTCGAGCGTGAACTTCACGTCGACCATCGGGTAGCCGGCGAGGACGCCGAACTCCATGGCCTCCTGGCCACCCTGGTCGACCGAGGGGATGTACTCGCGCGGGACGCGACCACCGCTCACGTTGTTCGCGAACTCGTAGCCCGCACCGAGCCCGGTCTCCGGGTCGGTGTTGGGGCCGAGCGAGATGACGACCTTCGCGAACTGGCCGGACCCACCGGTCTGCTTCTTGTGGGTGTAGCTGTGGTTGGTGACCTCGCGGCGCAGGGTCTCGCGGTAGGCCACCTGCGGCTTGCCGACGGTCGCCTCGACGCGGAACTCGCGCTTCATCCGGTCGACGAGGATCTCCAGGTGGAGCTCGCCCATGCCGGCGATGATCGTCTGGCCGGTCTCCTCGTCGGACTTGACCGTGAAGGTCGGGTCCTCGTCGGAGAGGCGCTGGATCGCGGTGCCGAGCTTCTCCTGGTCGCCCTTGGTCTTGGGCTCGATCGCGACCTCGATCACCGGGGTCGGGAACGTCATCGACTCGAGGATGACCTGGTTCTGCGGGTCGCTCAGGGTGTGACCGGTCTTGGTGTCCTTCAGACCCATGACGGCCACGATCTGGCCGGCGCCGACGGAGGCGATCTCCTCACGCTTGTTGGCGTGCATCTGGTAGACCTTGCCGATCCGCTCCTTGCGGCCGTTGACCGAGTTGACCACGGTCGAGCCGGCCTCGAGCTTGCCCGAGTAGACCCGGACGTAGATCAGCTTGCCGAGGTGCGGGTCGGTGGCGATCTTGTAGGCCAGACCGGAGAACGGCTCGTCGTCGGAGGGGCGGCGCTTGATCTCCTCCTCCTCGTTGCGCGGGGAGTGACCGATGATCGCGTCGATGTCGAGCGGCGAGGGGAGGTACTTCACGACCGCGTCGAGCAGGGGCTGCACGCCCTTGTTCTTGAACGCCGTGCCGCACAGGACCGGGTTGAGCTTGTCGGCGAGCGTGGCGCGACGGATCGCGGCCTCGAGCTCCTCGACGGTGAACTCACCCTCCTCGAGGTACTTCTCCATGATCTCGTCGTCGGCCTCGGAGAGCGTCTCGAGCAGCTTCTCGCGGTACTCCGCGGCCTGCTCGGCCAGCTCCGCCGGGATCTCCTCGACGTCGTAGTCCTCGCCGATCTTGGTCTCGCCGCGCCAGGTGAGGGCGCGCATGCCGACCAGGTCGACGACCCCGAGGAAGTCCGACTCGGCGCCGATCGGCAGCTGCAGGACCAGCGGGGTGGAGTTGAGGCGGTCGACCATCATGTCGACGCAGTGGAAGAAGTCGGCGCCCGTGCGGTCGAGCTTGTTGACGAAGCACATGCGGGGCACGGAGTACTTGTTGGCCTGGCGCCACACCGTCATGGTCTGCGGCTCGACACCGGCGACACCGTCGAAGACCGCGACGGCGCCGTCGAGGACGCGCAGCGAGCGCTCGACCTCGGCGGTGAAGTCGACGTGACCGGGGGTGTCGATGATGTTGATCTGGTGGTTCTTCCACCAGCAGGTCGTCGCGGCGGACGTGATGGTGATGCCGCGCTCCTGCTCCTGCTCCATCCAGTCCATCGTGGCCCCACCCTCGTGGACCTCACCGATCTTGTAGTTGATGCCGGTGTAGAAGAGGATGCGCTCGGTCGTGGTGGTCTTGCCCGCGTCGATGTGGGCCATGATGCCGATGTTGCGGACCTTGTTGAGGTCGGTGGTGATGTCGACAGCCACTGTCTTGTCTCAGTCCCTCTGGGTTGTTGCGAGCCCGGGCCTGGTCAGCCCTGGGTGGTGCGGCGTGCGGTGCGGCGTGCAGCGCCGCAGTGTGCCCGGGCCGCTGCGGGCCGGGCCCCAGGAGAACGACTGCGACGTGCGCAGTGTTCCCCCGGGCCCGGCCGCGGCGATCACCAGCGGTAGTGCGCGAAGGCCTTGTTGGACTCGGCCATCTTGTGGGTGTCCTCGCGCTTCTTCACCGCGGCACCGAGGCCGTTGGAGGCGTCGAGGATCTCGTTCATCAGGCGCTCGGACATCGTCTTCTCACGACGGTCCTGGGCGTAGCCGACGAGCCAGCGCAGGCCCAGGGTGGTGCCCCGGGTGCCCTTGACCTCGATCGGGACCTGGTAGGTCGCGCCACCGACACGGCGGGACTTGACCTCGATGGCCGGCTTGACGTTGTCCATCGCACGCTTGAGTGTGACGACGGGGTCGGTGCCGGTCTTCTCGCGGCAACCCTCGAGGGCGCTGTAGACGATGCGCTGGGCGACCTGCTTCTTGCCGTCCTGCAGCACCTTGGAGACGAGCTGGGTGACCAGCTGCGAGCCGTAGACCGGGTCGACGTCGAGCGGCCGCTTCGGGGCGGGGCCCTTGCGAGGCATTAGCTCTTCTCCTTCTTGGCGCCGTAGCGGCTGCGCGCCTGCTTGCGGTTCTTCACGCCCTGGGTGTCGAGCGTGCCGCGGATGATCTTGTAGCGGACACCGGGGAGGTCCTTCACCCGGCCGCCGCGGACGAGCACGATGGAGTGCTCCTGCAGGTTGTGGCCCACGCCCGGGATGTACGCCGTCACCTCGACGCCGCTCGACAGGCGCACGCGGGCGACCTTGCGGAGGGCGGAGTTCGGCTTCTTCGGGGTGGTCGTGTAGACGCGCGTGCACACGCCGCGTCGCTGGGGCGAACCCTTCAGGGCAGGCGTCTTGTTCTTCGACACCTTGTCCTGGCGGCCCTTGCGGACCAGCTGGTTGATGGTGGGCACCTGGTGGTTCCCTCTCCTCGTTTGCTCATCACGGCCCGGCACCTTGCCGGGCACGGGTGTACTGCGTTGCTGCTCGTGCCTCTGCCGCGGCCGTGCGCCCCCACCGGATCGGCAGGACCTGGGCACGCAGGAGGGTCTGGGACTACCAGACACCGAGGATCGAGCGTAGCGGCCGCCCCGGAGGGGGTCAAAAGCGCACGAGGGGGCCGGCGGCCGCGCCCCGGGCCAGGCTCAGACGGGCAGCGGCTCGGGCCGCGCCGCGCCGACCTGCGCCCGGACCCGCTCGAAGACCACCAGCGCCACGACCACGCCGACGAGGGTGAGCGCACCGCCGGTGATCAGGGTCCAGCGGGCACCGAGCTGCTCGCCGATCGTACCGATGACGGGACTGCCCAGCGGGGTGCCGCCCATGACGACGGTCATGTAGAGCGCCATGACCCGACCGCGCAGGGCCGGGTCGGCCTCGAGCTGCATGGTGGCGTTGGCGGAGTTGAGCAGCGTCAGGGTGGCGAAACCGATGACGGGCGCGAACGCCATGAACGTCCAGTACGTCGGCAGCAGGCCGGCCACGATCTCGGCGACGCCGAAGCCGGTGGCCGCGACCACCAGCAGGCGCAGGCGGATGCGGACCCGGCGGGCGTTGAGCAGCGCGGCGCTCAGCGAGCCGAGCGCCAGGGCCGAGCCGAGCAGCCCGAACTCCCCCGCGCCCTTGCCGTAGACCTGGGTGGCCATCAGCGCCGAGGTGATCTGGAAGTTCATGCCGAAGGTGCCGGCGAAGAACACCAGCACGAGGATCAGCATCATCTTCGGCTGGCTGCGCACGTAGCGCACGCCCTCCAGCAGCATCCCCGGGCTGCGTCCGCGCAGCTCCGGCGAGTGCAGCTCGCGCGGGTCCATGCGGCGCAGCTGCCAGATCACCGCGACGTAGGACACGGCGTTGAGCAGGATGACCCAGCCCGAGGCCCGGGCGCCGTCGCCCAGCGCCCCGATCATCAGGCCGGCCGCGGCCGGGCCGGCGAGGCGCGCGATGTTGAACGCCGCCGAGTTGAGGCCGACCGCGTTGGTCAGCTCGTCACGACCGACCATCTCCGACACGAACGACTGCCGGGCCGGGGCGTCGAAGGCCGAGCCGACGCCGAAGACGAAGGCCAGGACGTAGACGTGCCAGACCTGCACGTGCCCGGTCACCGCGATGATCCCGAGCAGCAGCGAGCTCAGCGCCATGCACGCCTGGGTCACCTGCAGCATCGCCCGCTTCGGGAAGCGGTCGGCGACCACTCCGGCGTACGGCGAGAGCAGCAGGACCGGGAGGAACTGCAGCCCGGTCGTGATCCCGAGCTCGGTGCCGCCCGTGCCCGGGAGGGTGAGCACCAGCCAGTCCTGCGCGACGCGCTGCATCCAGGTGCCGGTGTTCGACACGACGCTGCCGGCGAGGTAGAGCCGGTAGTTGTGGTTGCGCAGGGCTCGGAAGGTGGGGCTCACTCGATCTCGTCTCGCTCTCGCCTGGGTGGGGGTCAGTCGCGCTCGGACAGGTGGTGCAGGATCGGGGCCGCAGCGCGCAGGACTGCCCGGTCCTCGGCGCTCAGCCCGCGCAGCTGGCGGGCCAGCCCC
>Ga0325401_1002342_pt1 | contig 16806 bp, 7 predicted proteins | sample PopdelMetagenome_FD_205666 | JGI IMG/M metagenome (GOLD analysis project Ga0325401, IMG submission 205666) | Populus deltoides microbial communities from Bellville, Georgia, United States - Xylem-PdKOR-R2 | ecosystem: Host-associated > Plants > Phyllosphere > Stem > Wood/Secondary xylem | place...
CATGTATTTATTTGTATATTGACAAACTAGCATATTTTATTTCCTAATATTTTGAAAAAGATAATGATAATTTTCCAATCACATATTAAAAGAAAATAACCACTTTTCTAATTATTATTTTTTCAATTCAAAATTAAAGATCAAATATATGTTTTCGTATTATCTTGCACAAAAATAAAAACTAAATCTTTTTTCTCGAGGAATCTTTAAAGCACACATTCCACATACATCAATGGAGTATATTTAGAAAAATGTAATTAATGTTAATTTTAAAGTTTGAATCTATGAATTCTAGAAATGAAACATACATTCTTTAATAATTTGATTTATTTACTAATCTTTTTTAATATTAGGGGTGTTATTGGACCAACTTTTGCACATCAAAATAAATTTATCTTTCAATTTAGTTGAAGAAGATATATAGTTCATATGAAAGCTAAAAACTTATGATAATTCTAAGTATCATAACCTAAGAGTATTTCTGAGATTTTTAATATTAATATATTAAAATGATCTATATTAAAAAAAACTAAAGACCGGCTCGTTGAAAGAAAACTGGACGTATACCATCTCATAAGTCATAACAGCGCACAGATGCCTCCGTGTGACCTACTTTGGACCCCATCTCCCTCCCAATTGGGTTTTAAGCACGTGTAGAAATGAAGACCCATCACGTTCCCCGGGATGCCGAGCAATCGTCATGTGGCCAAGCCTTTTCAGTCTGCAAATTTATTCAGGCCACCAGGTTGGTGGTGGAATACCTGTGACATCGGAAATTTAAGAGAACAATTAGCATTTAAATACCATGCATTGTTCGTTGCACTCTTTGCTTTCAATCATTGACAAAATGGAAGTCAAGACACCAGCAAATTGATTCCCTAACCAATGAAAGAAAAAAAAATATTTTTTTTTGGTAAATAATAGGGAAGTCTTACCTTTCATTTATGCATGCATCACGATCTATTTTTTATTATTTCTAATTTAATTCCTGTGTGCTACGTTATGGGATGAAATTATTATTTTTTTCAATCCTAAAAAAGATGTAGGAGTTGTTAGTGGTTTTTTTACTGTTATTTTTTTAATTGTAAACTGAAGATTTTATATCCACATTTAATAAAATAAATTGAGAGTTATATTTGCTAATAAATAATAACAAATTTGTTGATTCTAATAAAAAAAATAAGTCGAAAAGTTGAGATAAATATATTATTTCTTAAAAAAAGTAAATATTTGTTTTAATTTGAAATTGGACTCTTAAACTTTTAATTTGTTTTAATCAATAAAACTAAATTTTATTTTACCAAATCAAGTATTAATTCAAAGTCAAAAATTATTTTTGAAATTGTAAGAGTCCTATATAAAGCCAATGAAAACAAAACATCAAACCTAATCACAAATCAACCTAATATTAAAGGACTAAATTGACAAATAAAAATTAAAAAAAAAAAGCAAAGCAAAACACTAAAGGTAACTATTATAACCCGTATTGTTTTGTGTCTTGCTTCTATGTTGCATTTCCACTATTTTTTAAATGTTTTTTCTATCTCACTCTCCCCTGGGAATGACTAAGAGAATAACCCATCTCTTTTGGGCTCAGCAAATACAATGACCCTTCTTTTTTAGGCTCTGCCAAGGGAATGACCCTCCTCCCTTGGAGGCCAAGGGAACAACCTCCTCACTTAGACATGGTCAAGGGAACAACCTATCTCCCTTGAGCACGGTTAAGGGAATGACCCTTCTTTTTTAAGTGTGATCAAGGGAATGACCCTTTTTTCTTGAGCTCGATCAAGGGAATAACCTTTCTTCTTAAGCACGACCAAGAAAACGACCATTCTTCCTTGGACACAGCCAAGGGAATGGACCTTCCTTCCTTGGGCTCGATCAAGAGAATGACCCTTTTTTCTTGGGCTCGGCCAAGGAAAAGACCCTTCTCCCTTGGGCATGGCCAAGAGAATGACCATCTTCCCTCGGGCTCAACCAATAAAATGACCTTCCTCCTTTGAACTCTACCAAGAGAACAACCCATCTCCCTTGGACATGACCAATGAAATAACCCATCTTTTTTGGGCTCTTCCAAGGGGATAACGCCATCTCTTTTAGGCAGAACCACAAGAATAACCCTCTTTTCTTCGGCTAAGCTAAAAAGGAATGGTCCTTCTCCCTTAGGCCTAGCCAAGGGAACAACCAATCTCCCTTAAACACGGCCAAGGGAATGACCCTTCTCCCTTGGACATGGCTAAATGAATGACCTTTCTCCCTTAGACTTAGCCAAGGGAATAATCATTCTCCGTTATGATCAGCCAAGGGAACAACCCATCTCTTTTAGGCATGATCTATCTTCCTTGGACATGGCTAAAAGGACAACCCATCTTCCTTTAGCACGGTTAAGGGAATGATCCTACACCTTTGGGCACGACCAAGAGAATGAACCTCCTTCATTGGGCTCTGATAAGGGAATGCCACCATCTCTCTTGGGAATGGCCAAAGGAATGACCCTTCTCTATTGGGTACAACCAAGGAAATAACCCTATTCCCTTAGCATAACCAAAGAAATGATCCTTCACCTTTGGGCTCAGCCATGGGAACAACCAATCTACCTTAGGCACGACTAAAGGAACGACCCTTCTCCTTTGGACATGACCAAGAAAATGACCCTCTTCCTTAAAGCTAAGCCAAGGGAATGACCCTCCTCTCTTAGGATCCACAAAGGGAACAACCCATCTTCCCTGGGCACGATCAAAGGAATGACGCTTATCTCTTGGGCACGACCAAGGGAATAATTCTTCTTCATTAGGTATGGCCAAATGAATGACCCTTCTTTCTTGAGAACGACCAAGGAAATGGCCCTTCTTCCTTGAGCATGACTAAGGGAATGACCCTCCTCTTTTAGACTTGGCCAAGAGAACAACCCATCTTTCTTGGGCATGACCAATAGAATAACCCACATCTCTTGGGTTTTGCTAAGGAAATGATGTCATCTTATTTGGGCATGACCAAGGTAATGACCCTTCTCCCTTGGGCTAAGCTAAGGGAATGATCCTTCTCTCTTAGGCTCAGTAAAGAAAATAACCCATCTTCTTTGGGCACGATTAAGGGAATGACACATCTCCCTTAGGTTCGGCTAACATCTCCATTAGGCTCTACATGAGAATGACTCTTCTCCCTTGGGCATGGCCAAGGGAATGACCATTCTTCTTTGGACTCAGCCAAGGGAATGATCCTTCTCCTTTAGGATCATCTAAGAGAATGATCATTCTCTTTTAGGATCGGCCAAGAGAACATCCCATCTTCCTTGGACATCACCAAATGGATGACCCTCCTTCCCTAGGCTCAACAAAGGGAATAATCTTTCTATTTTAAGCTCAACCAAGGGAACAACCCATCTTTTTTGGGCACGGACAAGGGAATAACCCTTCTTCATTGGACACGACTAAAGAAATGACCCTCATTCCTTTAGTTTAGTTAAGGGAATGATCGTTCTCCTTTAGACACGGCTAATAGAATGACCTTTCTCCACTGACCTATCTCTCTTGGGCTTGGTCAAAGAAATGACCCTTCTTACTTGGGCTTGGCCAATGAAATGACCCATCTCTTTTTAGCACGACCAATAGAATAATCCTTCTTCTTTAGGTACAACTAAGGAAATAACCCTCATACTTTAGGCTCTACCAAGGGAATGACACCATCTCCCTTATGTTCGAGCTATTGAAATGACCATCCTCTCTTGGGCTCAGCCAAAGGAACAATTTATCTCCCTTGGGCATGGCCAAAGGGATGACCCTACTTCCTTGGGCTTCGTCAAATGAAAGATCCTTCTCCCATCGTTTTAGCCAAGGGAACAACCCATCTCTCTTGGGCACTATCAAAGGAATGACCCTTCCTCATTGGACTTGGCAAGGGAATGACTTACCTCCCTTGGGCTCAGCCAAGGGAAGAACCCAATGCACTTGGGTTCATCCATGTGTTGAGCCCAATGCAACATGGGTCTAAAAACTTACTAGACCTAATATAGTTGGGTCCATTCAAAGGACGAGCCTAACTTCATTGGGCTCGACCAAAGGACAAGCTTAACTCATTTGAGCTTATCTAAGAAAAGGACCTAACTTTCTTGGGCTCAGGCAAAGGAATGACTCACCTCTTTTGGGCTCAACCAAAGGAAGGACCCGTTAGGTCTAGCCTAGGGGAAGAGCTCAACCTCCATGGGCTCAACTACTTTTTGTATCCTACTCTCTATACACACCTAGGTGTTTAAAAATCTCTTAAAGGCTTGCCATATTTATCCCTTTTTAAATGATATTAGGAAAAAAATGATATTTCAACCCCTTTTCTTCAAAAAACAATAAGACTCATGAATTACAATTACCCTATGAATTCTTCAAGCTCTAGGTTTATAATCTTTTCACTCTTAATATTTGTTAGTATATATATTTTCAGAGTTTATATCTCTAAAACATTATTGAACTTTCTCTCTCTAAATTGATACTTACTTGAGCATCTGAGAATTTCCGCATTCATCAAAGGGGATCTTTTGCAGGTACCTCCTACCAGTCACCTTGGCTTACCAGGCATCATCTATAAACTAACTTGGCTAGAGAGAATGGATCAGATTACTAGAACTAAGTAATCAACTGATTATCTAACATAAGAGCCTTGTTTATACGTTACTTGGATTTTTTAGGACATCATCACATAGAAATGAAATCTTTGGCATCAATGCAATAAAGATTTGTAGCTAATATAGGACCTCATAGATTAGAGTTTGATTCTACAAGTGGTTCAATATGAAAAAGAAATTTTAAACTCGCTAATAAGAAAAGAGTAAAGGATAAAGCAATGCCACAAGCTCTGTTAATCTATTTTTCATTGATAAAATGATGAGTTCCTTTTCCTTTTTGTGAACCACAGGGAGTGCTTCGATGAGCAAAGCTCATTCTCTTTTCTTAGTAGATAATTAACAACCTCACACTTTCTCGAAATGCATGTCACACCCGAACATCGCGGCGACCAATTAAAGATTTAATTTCAATGAAAAAAGAACAGATCTCTGACATCTTGTTCTTGGGGGAAAAGATCTAGTTCAAGGAGTTACCACCTAGTATTATGGTCACTAGGAACCCTAACTTGTCAACAAAGATTCTAATGGTACATGATTGGTTACACGAAAGGGAAGATGCTATCACCCCTTAAGCGTCCTACCTGAGGCAGACTACATTGCTGGTTTTGTCTAAAATTGCTAAGAATATGTTCTCCTTTTTCTTTATTCTTCCTCTCATGTTCCTGATTCTAGCGTCAATAAACAGTTCATAAGAATATTTTCATCTCTGACATTGGTAAATATTGCACAAACCCAAAAAAAATGCGATATTCCTGACTCTAGCCTCAGTAAATAATTTTGCAAAAAAACTGAATTTGAAGAAGAATTTTTCTATGTCATTTTTTTTATCCTTTATTATTATTTGCCCTTGTTAGATGGAAATAAAAAAAGCATTGCACAACATATTTTCATTTAATAATAATAGTCTGCAGATTAAGCACAGAGTAGAAAAAATACAAAGCACAAAGAAAAATATAAAACAAAGTGCAAGGGGCCTATAAATAAATCAACGAAGGTCCTCAAATATTTTTAGAAATTTCAGATATTGAAAAGAGGCTTGTTTGACCAAATATCAATCTAGAATGGACATAAAAATTATGATCAAGGCATAAGGGTGTGTTTTGCCCAACACACCCTAGGTAAATGCAATTTGGGCCGGCTAGGCCTAAAGCCTAAACCTGACCCTCTTTTTTTCTGTTTTTAGGCTGGGTCTAGCCCAACTGGTATGGGCTGGCTTGAACCCAGCCAGCCCACCTTGGTCACCGGCCCAAGCCAGTGACTCGGCTAGGCAGCATGCACGCGTGAATCAACTCATGCGTGCACTGCACAGTGCAAAGGTAATTAATTACCTTCGCACTGTTTTGTAAGAATTACATTGAAACATAGCAAGAGAAGAAGACTTTACCTGGCAAAGACGAAGATGAAGGTAACGGTCCTAACACCAGCCGGAGAATACTCTCTTCTTTCTCATCCTTTCAGTCGCTCTTCCTTCTGTTCTTGTGTTTTTTGTTATGGGTTCTCTCCTTTGTTTTCTCTTTTTTCATCCCTCTGCTGTTTCCTTTGTTCTCTCTGCTCTTCTCTGTTTTCTCCTTCTGTTTGTTTTCTCTTCTTTGTTTCTTTGCTTTTTTTTTTTCTATGTTTTTCTTCCCTCTTTTTCCGTTATCTCTGCTTTCTTTCCCTGTTTTTTGCTCTTTTTTTCTCTCTGTTTTTGTTCGCTCTTTTTTTTTCTTTGCTCTGCCGATTGTTTGGTATTTATAGGGATCAATCTTCCTCTCCCTCAGCCTATGTCTCTCCTCCTAATAAGCACAGCTGGGGGAGTCAGTTTCTACTAAGACTTGGATGCGATGTCCAATCCTTATCTCACCAGGTTGTGATCATCATGAAGATAAAGATTGCTCTTTTATGTTTTGATAGGACTAGGATGCTGGAGTTTCACAATTTCCTTCCCTTCTTTGCAGGCGGGCTTTCAGTGTTTGAAGACAAAGAACAACGCCTGATTGAAACGACGTTGTTTTTGGACTGTGAATGACCATTTTCAATTTGGTCCTTAAAGTTTTGAAATTTTGTATTCAAACCCCTAATATTTTAATTTTAAGTTTTAACCCTCTTAACATTAAATTGAAAAGCAAATTGGTCAAAATTTAGGTTACAATAATGCATGTATGCAACGGAAATGGTAAATTTAGATTTTTTTAGTAAAGAGTGTTTTGGTCATTTTAATCAATAAATAAGCTTACAAGTTTCATATGATTCCTAATCAAAAGAATCAAATATCCTTCTTTACGTAACTTAGTGATTCTTGTTTCATTGGTATGACTTAGTCTATAATGTCGTAAAAAATATGGATATTGATTATCTAATATTTTTTTCTTGCTATTTATATTGAATCTTAGCATTTAAAGATCTGGCATGTACAAACCATTTATACAAGTGCCAAATCTATATTAAATATCATTATTATAGAAGGAATAATATTTTCATAATCATAGTTTTTCAATGAAAACAACTTTATAAGAAAAATAGAGAAAAGGCATGACATGTAGATCCTATTTAATATTACAACCATTCAACTATAAAAACACAATCACATTGGCCTTTAAATTTTAATAATCATCCATCATGCATAAGAACATATTAATATGTATAATAAAACTATAGCATGCTTAAATTCTAATTTTTAGCTTTAAAATAATATTTATAACACTTAAAAATATCAAATTCAACTCTAATTTGATAATTCTTGAAATATAATAAATTTTTATCTAATATAAGTTTTCATTGAAAAACTATTTTTCAAAATTTAATAAGAAGATTAATCATTTTAAAATTCTTATTAATAGCCTAAACTATTTCTGGATCAGTTAAATAAAAATATTTTAGCTTAAAAGCTCCTTTTACATTACAAAAGTCATTTTTCTAAATATTATTTAATTAAACATTATAATTAAATCCTATACTAAAATGTAGTTAGATATAAGTTACATGAGTATAATTATAATTCTACCCCTCGAATAACCTTACACAAAGTTTAGAGGTAGAATCATAATTCTTGCCTTATCTTTTTTTTTTTTTGTGTTGTTGTCGATGTGGGTTGCCCACACTAGCATCAACATTGAACAACGACAACAGTGCTATCGTCGCACCTGGTGTTAGCGTAAGGCAACAACCCTTACGTTGTGTGTAGTGTCCATGGTTGTACCTAACGCTACTACTAGCAGCGACTAGCTGTGTGCATAGCACAACCAGGCGCTCCAATTATGCTAGCTTTTAGTGGTGGCTATTGTAGCCACTTAAAACCATTTATTTTTTAAATTTCAATTGTGGGTTTCAGTTGGGTTAAACAATTCCAGCTAGATTTAGCTGGAATAGTAGCCCAAAAGATCTTTTTTTCTAAAGAACAATGAGAGAAAATTACTTTTGAGAAAAAAATCAATTTGCACACAGAATTAATTCACAATTAACACTAATAATAACTAAAACATGCAATGACAAACCCTAATTGTCTAACAATAGTTGTGATACCATTGTAGGGTTTCTCGAAATGCATACACATAGTGAAAAAAATAAGATTAGAATTTTTTAGGAGTCCTGAAGATCCTATTAGATAGATTTAGAGTTGTTTAGGGTTTATATAAACATTACCTGAAGATCAAATGTTCTTTTTAGCTTCGAATAATTGCTATATAGCTAGATGTCGCAAACCACAAACTATTCAATTATACGACCTCTAACTGTAATCCACACAAATCACCAATGAGAAATCTCCTTAACTTTTTAGGAAGAGAGATTGTTATTCCTTTGAGTGCTGCCCTTTTTCTTTTGTGTTTTATGTGTTTTAGTATGGTGCTATACTTATAGAAAATAAAAGGCATAACTTTTTTATTTATAGGGAAACCTAAAAACCCTATAAATGAAAAAAAATATCAATTTACCCCTTAAATTATATCATATATATTATTTTAGGCTAATTGTAGAAATTTATTCAATTAAGTCCTTAATTGATTGTTTCTAGGTCTAGAATTGTAATCTCTTGTATTAATTACATTCTAGTCCTTATTTTCTAAAACTTATTTACAATCATGTCACACTTGATTAATCATCTTATTTTAATTTCTGATCAATGATTCTTATGTGTTTGACCTATTAGGTTTCATAATAAGTTAGCTCAAATATAAATCATAACCTTAAATGAAATAAGATTAAATAAATTAAATAATTTAATTTATTATCAATTCAACAATTGATCGATTTATATTTGAAGATCAAATACAATTTCTAACAACCTGTCATGACCGTCAAATATTAAGAAAGTCATAAGTGGTTTAACTTAACATTTTAGTGACTAATTTTTCAGTGACTAATTTTTCAGTGTAATTATTATTCATTTATCAAGAATGTTTTGATTTGGACATTGTATCATGGAGTATGTCTAGTTTGATAAATCATGTTAGTTTTCAACATTATAGTCATTAGTTATTTGAATAAGATTTTGAAACTCTTTTCAAGACTCGTTCCGCCTAGGCCAAGAGTTTCATAATCAATACTATTTGAGAACATATATAACATTTTTTTTAATTCACCTTGGATGATGAATCCTTTCTTGATTACTCAAACCTTTATATAGTTTATGTTATATCGAATATCTACCTATTTGTTACTCTTGATTTGGACAACGTGTGGTCAGGATCAAAACATAACACTCCTTATATAAGATAACTTAGTGATCTGAAGTCTAAAGATCACTTACACTACTATTACGTGAGCCTTTCCATTGACATATGTGATCTCTCTATATGAAATTCTCTTGCGGGTCAGTTCAGTAAACATGTCATCTAACAAGCACCTGCATGTTAGTTCTAAGTATTTCTTACACCTCAGTTTACGAAAGAAATTGCTTCTTTTAATAAATTAAGGAACATTGAATCAATCTCAACAGTTCTTATTAATGTTCAAGTTTAATAGAACATTGATTAGAAACATTTAAGAACAATACTTCGATACAATAGAAATATCAAAATTACAACAACTTTATAATTTCTTATATAAAACGTTTTTGTTCCATGAACTTTATCTTTACTCTAGATTCATTAATTAAATATCAGATTCATTAACCAAATATAATTGAATATTAAAGATAAAGAAAGACTTTATTAATAATAAATATGTTTTACATGAATAAAATCAGTACTACATATAACCAATTAATTGGCTACATGACATATTCACTAACAACTAAACCTCCATAATGTTAGAACTAGGTTACTTTCTCGTGCTATATCGCGGGTTGGACTGATTTCTTTTAAATAAAAAAAAGAAAAAAAACCCAAGCACTTGGATTCAAAGGAATCCTGGATGTCTAATAAAACTTTGGTCTAAAATTAAAAAAAAATAATAATTCAAGGTGACATTTTTCTAAAAAAAATATTGAAACGGCGACATATTAAATCAATTTGGGTTAACCTAGGTTAATATGTTAAACTCGTGAATCGGATTATGAGATTATGATAACCTTATAAAAAACAAATCAAAACTAATTAATCCGTCAAAAACCAAACCGAGACATATTATGAAGACTAATTCAAAATAAATCAAATGTTTTAAAAAAAATTCAAGATGATATTATTTTTAAAAACAATATTGAAATTATAATATATTGGATAAACCCAAACTTCACAGTTTAATCCGCTAAACTCAAGATCTGGGTCATTGACTGAACTGAGTTTAATAATTTTGTTTGTAAAATAATTTTTATTTAATTATATAATAACCAAAGTAAATAAAATATTAAAAAAGTTAAAAGATGAAATTGGAAAAAAAAAGATTGAAAGACAAAAAAAAAAAATTATTAAAAAAATATGAGAAATAAATAAAAATAAATTTTACAGAAAAACCGAAGAATGAGCTCAAAAATCATGATTTGGGCGGGCAAAGTTTAGCAAGTTCTTAGACTTTCTTCTTAACCATTCCGGCATGTAGACACTTTTAATTCTTTTAAATACATTTTATTATTAAACAAAATCCTTTGTTTGTAACAGAAAAAATTGTCGCCCTCAGGAATTGAACCCGTGACCTTCTACCAGATAAGGCTGCGTGTGTACCAGTTAAGCCACAGAGCAAGATATTATCCCCTTATTAAAATAATATATTAATCTTATTAAATGTTCAGCTAAATCAACCCCAAGCCACGAGGTTGTTTTGTTAATATTAACTAGAGACCTATTAATCGTCACTTTTCCACCCCTTTTTCTGAACCTTGTCAAAGATCTAACCTAAACATATAAACTGTGTGCCATTTGATGACTAACCGAGAAAGCATGGAGCCATGAAAAACATAGAATCATTGACAAGGTTCAGACAAAATTTATCCTTTCAGCGATCTTTGAAAGAGAGTACTGTGCTCTTCTTAATGCCAACAATGGAGTAAAGAACGAAGAATTCAAGGTTTTGACAGTTGAAAAACAAAGGATATAGAGGGTGTTTGAGGATGCGGTAGTGTGGTTGTTTTTCAAAATGTTTTTTTATCTAAAAATGTATTAAAATAATATATTTTTTTATTTTTTAAAAATTATTTTTGACATAAACACATCAAAATCATACGAAAACAATAAAAAATTATTAATTTAAAATAAATAAAATAATTTTTTTAAAAAAATTCACTTTTAAAACACAAAATTAAACAAGAAAATAACCATATCTTGTTCACAAAAGGGAATTCCTCCTCGACCTTTCTGCTTAACCACTCCAGCATATAAACACTTTTAATTATTTTAAACACTTTTTATTATTAAAAAAATCCTTTATTTATAACAAAATAATATATTAATCTTATTAACTGTTCATATGAACCGCTAAACCAACCCCAAGCCATTTAGTTGTTTTGTTAAATTCCTATTAATCGTCACTTTTCCACCCCCTTTTCCGAATCTCGTCAATGATCTAACTTAAACACATAAACTAAGAGTGTGTTTGGTATTACGGTAGCTGTTGTGGTTGTGGTTTGAAAAAAATTGTTTTATAAAAAGTACTTTTAGTTGAGATTGGTTTGAAAAATTAGGTGTTTGGTTAAAACTGTGGTTGAAAATGAGGTCGAAGAAAAAGTAGTTTAATGTGTTTGGTTAAAAGTGCTTTTGAAATTGAGGTTACAAAATAATTTTAAAAAATATTTATTAATATTGATGGTTTTTAATTTAAATATTGTGAGTTTAACTATTGCTATTACATTATAAAATAAATAATATTTTATATAAAATATTTTTTATTGTTCTATTAAACTATTTATAACTCCATCACGTAAGAAATACATACGACAAGGACTATAGTTTTTTTTGTTTCTTAAGCACGCAACAACATCAGGTAAAATATAATCAGGAATAAAATTGGAATTGCGATCAAATTCTATAAATGTTACATCATCTCTGTTTAATTTATGCAGTGTCATTGAATAATATTAAACACTAGTTTTTTTAATAAATAAAACACAATTAAAAAATAAAAAATAATTTTTATTTTTTTATTTTACTGGGTTGGACCTGGTTCAATGCATTTTTAAGCTTTGAACCGGAACCGGTCCGGCCGGAATCGGTCCGACCAGAACAGTGTAGCCATGCTACACTGTTCGTGCTAATTAATTAGCATGAAGGGGGCAGAAGCAGCATTCGTCTGCTTTTTTTTTCTCCTACGTTTTGAACGCTAAAATGCCGTGGGTCCCATGAATAGTAAAATGCTTTTTTTCTTTACCAAACGGGTTGCATGTGCGTTTTGTTAAAAATACAGACGCAACCTCGCTATCAAACGCCCTCTAAGTGTCATTTGATGACTAACCGAGAAAGCATGGAGTAATGAAAAAACGTAGGATCATTGACAAGGTTCAGAAAAAATTTATCCTTTCAGCGACCTTTGAAAGAGAGAGTGTTTTTTTTATTATTATTATTATGGGTATCCGGGCTATCTTGCACATACCTCGATTAATTTTACGAGTTCTCAAATTAACAATCATGTAAATCTTTAATAACCTTAAAATTTATGAGATTTACATTGCTAATTTTTAAAAAATAAATCTTTATTAGCTCTTCTTAATGCAAATGATGGAGTAAAGAATGAAGAATTCTAGGTTTTGACAGTCGAAAAACAAAGGATATAATCACATCTATCTATTGTGTCACACAAAAGGGAATTCCTCCTCGACCTTTCCTATCCATCTTACCATGTCAACTAGGCCAGCAGGAGTTTTGAATCTTGGCTCGACCACCACCACCACTTCAACTTTTTTTGTTCAGACAAGACATAATTTCTCATGCTAACAACACTAACCATCATTTATATTTGTCATGACAAGACATAACAACAAATGATGTTTTACTATGTAAAAAGTATTGGATAACACTGATAAACACTATTTTTTTCCTTTGATGGATTGCCAACTCCATAACTTATCGTGAGCGCTAACTTCTCCATTATGATGAGTACGTTTTCTTCTCTGTAAAGAAAATTCAAGGGCTGAATATATAAATACTTTTAATTACCATTCACTAGGTAAGAGGGTCAGTCCATTATTGGCTATATAAAGCCAGGCCAGGCAACATACATGCCATACAAGTTCCAGGCCAACTGTAGGCTATATAAATTATGGGTGTAACTTAACTAATCAGGTTCTGAGTTTGTTCTCTAGAGATTACCAGTTCGAGTATCATAAATCTCAGGGCTACTGAAAGCTTAAATGATCGTTAACTTCATAATCTTAAAGGATTAGTTAAGGTGCGCGAAAACTGACCCGGACACCCACAATTAATAATATATATCACCCTCATGCCATACAAGTTCTAATCCATTCCATGCTATACAAATCCACAGCTATTCTTAGTCATTGAAGGCCATAGAAGTTCAAAGCCATATAAATTCTACACCAAATGTAACATACAGGCTACCCACAAATTCATATTTTCTATAACTTCAGTTTACTTTTCTCTTCATCTTCTTCTTGTATATTATTTCATTCTCATATCTTAACTAGCTTTAGCATCAGATAAACCCCTTCCACTTCCAACAAGGACGACTTTTTGAGAAGCAACCAAGGCCAAATACAAGGTTCAAGCTAATTACTCCAGCGACTTATAACATAATCATAGAAAGTCCCATTCTTCTCTTAATTTTTTTTTTCTGAATTCATCAAAAACCCACTTAATCTCTTCAATGTCTCATCAGTACGACCCGATATTCAATAAGGCAAAAGCAAAAAAGCCACTAAGATTTTGTCCTATGGTCTTTGTTTCCTTCTTGGACGTGGAAGTCTTTTTGTCACTTTTTTCATTACAGTGGACCTTTCAATTCAAGGATATTAGAGTATTAGCTTATATAGATATGATGATGGGGAGGGAGCTGATAAAAATGCTTTGAGAGGCGAACCCTAGAGTATTAGCCACTCCTTTCTACTTGCTATTGATATAGTGGAATTAATTCTAGTCATTCCTTTATGTTGACAAGTTTTTTTTTTTTTCTAGTTAAAGTCTATCTTTAAACAAGGATTCATGAAGGATAGCTCCAAGAGATTTTAAGACATAACTTGACCTAGGTCCATCCCCTTAAATTATATATGAATAGTTAATGTTCACCTTGAGTTAAGTTTAGGTTATCAATCTCTGTCTTTTATTCTTCTTCATTTTTAAATAACCTATTTTAATGGCTTAATTGGAATAATCGAAAACACCCGGTAAGGTGAGGAGCACATACACTCATTTTTATAGATATCGCCTCGAAAAAAAGACCTTGACTTCGAGGATTTACCAAGATTGAAGCTCCTTATCTTATATTAAGAGTTTATTTGGCATTGTGTTAGCAATTGTTTTTTTTATCTAAAAAAGCATCAAAATTATTTTTTAAAAAAATTTATTTTTGACATCATCACATCAAAACGATCCAAAAATACTAAAAAAATAATTAAAAAAATTTTAAATTTTGGGTAAACAGTGTTATGGTCATAATTCCAAACGCCCTCTAAGATCTTGGCTTCGTAACTCCTTCCTCTGCTTATTGGATATTCTTTTGCTTTCCCTTATTAGGAAAACTAAATATGTGTCCCACATCATGTACTTAGTCATGTCAAATTTTTTTAACGTAAAAAAAGAATGCCTAAACAATGATAATGTTTTTAAGAAAGCAAATTCATTTTTTATGGAAATCAGGTTATTGATTCAAATAAGTTCAATAAACTCGGTTAATTTAATAATATGTTTATAATGAAAATGTAATAAAAAAAATATACGCTTGCTAAAATTATAGAAAGATACCCTATAAATATTCTTGAAAGGTTTCAACATCTTATTTGATAACAAAGCAAAAATTGAATGAGAACAAGATAATTGCTAAAATTACCATAGTAGAATATGACAAAATTTTGAATTGTTACAATTGTCAAAAGGTAACTACTATAGATGTAATGCAAGAAAATTATCATTGATCAAGAACCTGAATTACACTATAAATGAGGTGACGAAATTGATGGTTCATGTTCAAAATATTGATGAGATTGTATTTTTTAGGAAATGTCGGCGACTAATAAAAATTATAAAGGTAGAAATACTGAACCCAATAGTTAGAGCTCTTGTTCACTTCTGGGATCCCGATTATAGATGTTTCTCTTTCAAGAATATAGATCTATGTCCTACTATGGAAGAGTATGGAATGTTGATAGAGTTTCACGACCATTTGTATAGGGTTTATTTCCCTTTGAAAGATGACAAAGTGATTATAGAGTTGTCAAAACTGCTCAAAGTTCCTAATCTGACTAAATTCTTAGAGAAGAATGCTAGTGGTTTGTAGTGGAAACTGTTAGAAGCTGAGTTAAAGAGGAAAGAGTTAGAACATGGATTAATAATATAAAAAAACAAATTGATTGCTTTAGGTATATTTGGTTTTGTGTTGTTTCCAAGCTTAATAAGTGTAATAACTTTAGAAATTGTTGATATATTTGTAGAGTATAAGAACACCTAGATTAACCCTATTGTTGTTATGTTGGCCAAAACCATCCTAATCGTCAACCATTGTAGAAGAATTGGAAAAAAAGGCAATAAGATGTTGCACACAACTACTATACTTATGAATGATGAGTCATATTGAAACAAATAAATTGGTCCTAAATAATTTTTGGTGGTTTAACCAAAGGCCTTTAAAGTTGGTGGAAGAAAAAGAATGTGGAAGCTTGGACAAGAGTTGCCTAATAGCAATTTCAATTGGAAAGCCCCATGGGTCATAGTAGCAGATGTCTTGATGAGTTGTTGGCAAAGAGACTAGGTACTTTTAGTTGGGGTTATAGGTTATATAAGTTATACTCTGGCTCTTGTGGTAAGACAACTATAGGGTATACAATACATCCCGAGAATTATTGGACTTGCCTAATTTTCTGGGTTATTCAAAGATCTGGTCGTACAAGAAGTCCTGGAGATTGTCAAACAAGATTGGAAGCACTTGGTTCTGATCATATAGGAGTCTGAAAGTTTAAGGGACCCTAACATAAGTGAAGAGTGTACAAGATGGAGATATATGGTCTTGACTAATATTCCTAAGGCACCACATTTTGAGGATAGATCTTCATTAGTTTTAGAAGAGCTAATTAAAATAAAAAAGGTCAAGAATAAAAAGGAGCTAAAAGAGGAAGTAGAAAAGCTTGAAATAAAATTAAGCAAGAGCAAAAGAGATAAGACAACTTTAGAAATAATAGTGCTAGAAGTAAACGAAAGAAGGGAATTTCTAGATGAGCAAGTTCAATATAGAGATACAAGAATAACAATACTAGAGTTACAATTAAGCAAAAAAAAAAGGCTGCAAGAGAAGAATCTAAGAAAGAGAAAAGGAGAAGTGGGTCTAAACTAGATGCAAAACAACTCCAAACTTGAAGCATTAAGGTTTGACTTTATTAAATGTCAAGGAAGCGTTGAATATTATCAATATAAACTTGCATAGGTTCAAGAAAGGCTAGTAGCCATAATTGAGAAATATAAGAAATTGAACGAAATATATGATGATGGAAAGCCCAAAGCATAAGAGGTAGCAAGGGTTGAAAGCAAAAAGGAAGAAAGTCGAGGTTGTTAAAATAGATTTAGTGACAAAGAAAAATGAAATCAAGGTGTTGAGAGTGAAGCTCGATAAAGAACAAGAAAAGATAAAGCACTTAAATGAGAAGTTAATAGCACTAGAAAAGCATAAAGACCAAATCAGCA
>Ga0325401_1002343_pt1 | contig 16803 bp, 5 predicted proteins | sample PopdelMetagenome_FD_205666 | JGI IMG/M metagenome (GOLD analysis project Ga0325401, IMG submission 205666) | Populus deltoides microbial communities from Bellville, Georgia, United States - Xylem-PdKOR-R2 | ecosystem: Host-associated > Plants > Phyllosphere > Stem > Wood/Secondary xylem | place...
ATCTCAAAGTTCTCATCAACTTCTTCTTCTTCTTTATTATTATTATTATTATTATTATTACTATTATTATTGTTGTTATTGTGTTGCTGTTAACTATAATTTATACAATTAACCTCCTTGTGGTTCGGCCCCGGTCTTGCCGGGTTATTTATTACTTCGACACTCCTGCACTTGGGAGAAGACATCAATCTTTTTGTCGTGTCAGAATGCCTTGATTTCTTGGAGATGTAAGAAACAAGATCGTGTTTCTAAATCCTCTACTGAGGCCAAGTATCGTGCCATGTCTACTGCTTGTTCTGAAATTGTATGGCTACGCGGTCTTCTTGCGGAGCTTGGGTTTCCTCAGACTACTTCTACCCCTCTTCATGCTAATAACACTAGTGCTAATCAGATTGCCACCAATCCCGTCTTCCATGAGCGCGCCAAGCATTTGAGGTTGATTGTCATTGTATTCGAGACACTTTAGAAAGTCAAGTGATATCTCTTCCTCATATATCTTCTGATCTCCAAGTGGTTGATATCTTCACCAAAGCTATGGCTCGACAATGACATCAATTTCTTGTTGGCAAATTGTTGTTGGTTGACTTATCAACATCAATTTGAGGGGGTATGTTACCGTATGTAATTTAGAGACTTATACAATTTAGGACTCTATTAATATCAGTTGTAGAGATTATCTTACCATGTATAGATGTTGAATATCAGGAATCAATTAGACTCCATGTATAGGAAAACACTCACGTATAAGAAACAAAACACGGAACTAACAGAGGGTAGTTTTTCTATAAACAAAAGCTCACTTGGAATTCTTGTTTTCTCATTATATTGACACTTCTGATCTTTCTTGCTGCTCTGTTGCAACTAGGGGTACTCCCTCTGTCTGGTTAGGCCTCTAGCCTTCCCCCGCTACCGCAGCTTCCCCTGCAAGGTTTCGGGTGGTATTATTGGAGCATGAGATGTCGTATCATCCAAGGGATCTTCGTCTTGCCAACCTTGGGCACCTTGTTTCCCGCCCCTCCTTTCTAAGGATGGCGGCTCTGTTTGTGTCACTTGTCGGGTGCGTACCATCTTGAAATTCACCGTAGCAACACAATTATCAGTGATCCTCAGGATCCAGACCAAGTGCTCTGATACCAACTCTAACAACCCGACTTTTCAAGCCCAAAACAATAGTAAATTTTTTTAAAAAAAACAAAAATTGTGTCACTGCCGATCAAGAAATCGGCAAAACTGCGTCGCTGCCGATCCAGAAATAGAAAGCAATGACTGGATCAGCAGCGAAAAATACGTCGCTGCCGATGAAGAAATCGGCAGCGAAAAATGAGTCATCAATTATATATATATATATTCTTTTGGGTGTTTATAGATAGGCTGGAGATACAACATACTAATGATCATGAAGGGGTTCAAAATAGGTTTGATTAAGAGAATTTAATGTGAGGTGGATTGTTTAGTGAGTTTGTAGGTGATAATACGGACATGAGTGATGTTGATTTTAAAGATGTTTTTGTGGGACATGGAAAACATTTTGGATAGAAACAAAATCATCGATTTGGAGGGGAAAGATATGGTGATAATTTTGGCCAGAGGGGTAATTATAGGTACCCAAACCATAATGCTGAGTTTGGTAGAGATTTGAGTATAATTAAGTTGAAAGTACAAGTTTTTCAAGGAAAGAATGATCCAGAAGTTTATTTAGAATGGAAAGTGGAGTTGATTTTTTATTATCACAATTATTCGGAGCCCAAAAGTGTCAAGCTTGCTATTATTGCTTTTTACTGACTGTGCTATTGTGTGGTGGGATTGTTAGTGACAAACCATAAGAGGAATTATAAGAGACAAGTTTATACTTGGGATAAAATGAAATCCCTTATGAGAAGATTTGTTTCTAACCACTATTATAGAGAATTGTATCAAATGTTACAAAGTATGACTTAAGATACAAAGAGGGTTAATGAATACTTCAAGGAGATGAGATTTATTATAATTTGAGCTAATGTTGAGAAGAATAGGGAGACTACTATGGTTAGATTTATGAATGACCTTAATCATGCTATAGCTTATATGTCATGTAGTTGCATTATTGTGTGGAGTTAGAAGAGATGGTGCATGTTATAACTCAATTTTGACCAATTTGCTTTTAATTTAATTTTAAAGGGATTAAAATTTTAAATTAAAAGATTAGGAGATTTATTTCAATGAAAAGTGTGATTTGTCAATTTATGAAAAAACTAGGGATTACAATGTGTTTTTGTCATTCTCTCCTAATCATTAAGATAATAATAGATATTCATTTTTAAAATTTGATTCTTGCTCAAATTTAAATTAAAAAAAAATTTATTTGAAACTTTGTTTTCTAGGATTTCTTTATTATAAATACAGATCCAGTGCATAAGAAGAGATAACATTACAAAAATAATCTAAAAAATCTAGGGGAGGACATTACCAGAAAACCAGAGAGAACACAATACACAAAAAAACCCTAAACCTATTTTTTTAGCTACTGTGCCGGCTCCCCACCCCCCAACTTCACCGTTTTTCTTGGCCTGCAATCATCGATACCACCATGACCAGTTATAGTCGTCCAACAGCTTCCTTCATGTAACAGTAGCAGATTGTGCAAACAATAGTCTAGCAACAGCGTCTCTTAGCTTCTCCTGACGGCAACGATGGAAGCTCCCCCTTTTAGCAGCGTCATCTTCTCTGCACCGTGAGCAAGCAGCAGCAGGAGCACACAACCATCGCCCTTTACACCAGCACGCATGCAGCCATCACCAACTAACTGTCCTCCTCCAACGACGTGAATAACATCTGCTACTCATCTCCTTTGTATTAGCCGTGATTTCCAGTGGCCAAGGACCATAGCCACAGCCACAGCATCAAGTTTCCTGTCTTCGGTTCAGCACTTGGAACAGCACCAACATCGCAAAGCAGCAACAGTGGTGTAAGATCTTCCTTCCAGCAGAAAACAACATCTTCTTTTCCACGCCATCGACAGCTGCACTATCATCTTTTCAGCTGTGGATAACAGTGGTTAAGCTCCTCTCCTCAGCCGAACGCCAGCCTCCAACCGGCAGCAGCAACAACCCATAAACTCCAGCAAGAGTTCTTCTCGCCAGTCCTTACACCATGTAAGTCTTTCTATGCGTGCAATAGTGGCCAGACAAGTCCCTGGCTTAGGCCATTGACCCGTACGGATTGGCTAGATAAGTCAAAATTTTTTTTTAAAATAATTTAAAATTTGTGGATTTATTTATTGACGCTAGGGTCAGGACTATCATACTATTTGGGTTACACAATATTTACCAACGCTAGAGTTGAAAATATTCATAAGCGAATATTTATTGACACTAGAGTCAGGAATATTATAGGAAGACCATAAAAATAGAACAAAAAACAAACCCTTAACATTTTAGACAAAATCAGCAATGCAGCTTGTCTCAGGTTGGACAACTAAAGGGTGATAGTGTCTTCCCTTTCATATAAATAATCTCGTACCATAGAATCTCTATTGATCAGTTAGGGTTTCTAATGATCATAATACTAAGTAGCAACTCCTTTAACTAGACTTTTCCCCTCTAAGAATAAGATGTCAGATATCTGTTCTTTATGTATTTTTGAAAATTTTAAGGTCATTGTGATGTTAGATGCGACAATGCATATGGCCATGATGGTGGAGAAACAGCTTAAATAGAAGGGTACTTGTAACCCCCCGGTTAAAAAGAAAAGAATGGTACGAAAAGTGTTGGTGTAAACAACGACGAGAAATCGGTAATGTTGTCGTGGCACAAGAATAAGCTGTAAATGACTAAAAAGGAAAATAAATATAGTAAAGTAGATTCGAGGAGATAGTAAAATGATCGGGTGCTATACGCAGGGATTAAATAAGGAGATTTTGATTTGTGGGCGAAAAATCATAAATTGACTAGTTTTATGTTAAAAATTCGTAACTCTTAACAGGTTGTCAGAAAACTCTGAAAATTTGTGTGGAAACTTCTAATATATTTTCTTAGCTTTGGTTAAAATTTTAGAATTTTTGGGAGAAATTGAGAATTTTTTAGAAAAATTGTAATTTGACCTATTTTGCACTATCGCGCATAACTTTTAATATGATTGACAAATTGAGTTGCAACTTTGTGTGGAACATTCTAATATATTATTTTACCATGGGGTAAAGTTTCAGAATTTTTAGAGTATTTTCAAAATTTAAACGAAAAATACTAATAACCGGATAAAAACAAAATATACAAGAGACATATAGTGATATAATTAAAAGAAAGATGGTATAAATTAGTTGCAAAGTTAGCCTCCAAAGGGTTGTTTCCAGCCGACCAAAAGGAAAAAGAAAAGAAAATGACTCATGGAAACTAGATACATTTAAACATAAAAGGCAAGGGCTTAAATGCAAATAATAAAACTTTTACTATATAGACCCCATTTTGCTTGGGGTGTCCAGTAGTAGGTTACAAGGAGACAAAGGGGAGTTAGGGATTTTCTTATATTTTCTCTACAATTCTCTCATCAATTCTTGAAAAGAATACATGATTATGGAGTTAACATAATTAAGAAAGTTTATGGTGAGCTACACTAAATTTATGAGTGATCTAAGGGTTTTAAAGCTTGTGGAGGAAGAATGAAGTGTGGAAAAAGTAAGAAGGAGGGACTAGAGGGTGGTTTCACCTTGAGGTTTCTTTTAATTAAATTCCTTGTTATCTTAGTAGTAAGTATGATTTTATTGTGTTGATTGTAGAAATTTCATACATTATACTTGAGTGATGATGTGCTTGATTATGGAACTTTGTGATTAGCATATAAATTGTAGTAATTTGTGATATTGTGATGAAATTTTGTTTGTTGGCTAATTAGTATTTAATAGTGCATTTTTATCAAGGTTTTATATCATTATTTTGCACTTGAAGTATCAATAACTCCTTAACTAGAGCTTGCTTTATAATAATATATCTAATAATATAAGATACCTTTAATTTATGGTAAATGTTCAATTTAAATGCAGGCCTATCACATAAATTGACCGAGGTCGAACCATAGGGAGGTAAACTATATAAAATTATAAACAATAAATGAAAAGGAGTTGAAAAGAACTTTTGAGATGTAATATTGATGTAAGGATTAAACAAGGATAAAATAATTGTCAAGGTTAGAGGATCCACTAATGATTATACTTATTCTTACACCATTAATGGATCTTCTAACCTTGACAATTATTTTATCCTTGTTTAATCCTTACATCAATATCACATCTCAAAAGTTCTCTTCAACTACTTTTCATTTATTGTTTATAATTTTATATAGTTCACCTCCCTGTGGTTTGACCCAAATCTTGCCGAGTTATTTATTACTTAGACACTTCTGCATTTGGGATAAGACATCAACTCTTTGATCGTGTCAAGTTTTTGGAAATATTCAGGTTTACAAACTCTCGCATTGTTATCACTTGATTCTGCTCAAATACTCATTTAACAAGTATTCTTAAACCTTTATTTTCACACACACTTTAACATATGATTGTGAGTTACATATTGGATTATTACATTATTTATGTTCTTTTGTTAAAGGTAACAACTAAGGGAAAAGAATAGTATATAATTTGCAAATAAATAAATAAATAAATAATAAAAACAAATTGAATAAATAAAAAAGTAGATAAGTTTGGTTTCGTAGCCTCCTTGACTTAAGGAATTAAGTACGAAGGGGTGTTTTAGCACCTGGTACCTTAAAGTCAACTGGCTTGGGAGCTATTGGCCCAGTGCTTGTTACATAGGTTGAGGAGAAAGCTTAAGGAAATCAAACATTGCACTACCTACATATTAGTATCTGCAACCCGAGTTACCAAGCTCGAAGGGGTGTCTCAACATCCAATGCCCTAAGACCAACTAGTCTGAGAGTCATTAGCCTAAAGCTCGCTATATGGGTTAAGGATGTATTGTATTTTATTTTTAAAAAAAGAAAACTAATTGAAAAAATATGTTGTACCAAGGGTTATACAAGACAAATCTAGATTAACCATTTAACAAGCAAAGTATTAAGAGTGAATAAGATAACAAATACAAAACATGTTAGTATCAAACATTAAAGTCCATGAGAGTTTACACTACACTTATTCTTACACCATTAGTGTAACCTTTTCACTTTGACATAATAAACTTAACTAAACATAATAAAATAGAGAAACATAAATAAACAAGATAAGAACATAAATAAGATTTAAGTTAACTAAGTAAAGTAAAGGAAATGAAAAGCATAAACAAGAGATTAATATAACATAAAATAAAACTTGAACATTACAAAATACAAAAAAAAAGAGTAAGAGCAAGATCTTGATCTGAACAACCAAGATGCCTAAATGCATTGCAAAAGCCTCCTTTTATAGGCCAAAATTCAGAACTATTGATTTGATGACTAATTGTTGAGTGGGTGACCACCTCTTAACTTAGGAACAATCTTTATCTTCTTATCTACAGAAAACATCACATACACACACTCTTAGTAAATATTCTTATCAAGGTCTATCAGAATACTTCTTGAAATATTCAGGTTTACAAACTCTTGCATTGTTATCACTTGATTATGCTCATATACTCATTTAACAAGTATTCTTAAACTTTCATTTTCACACACACACACACACACTTTAACATATGATTGTGGGTTGCATATTAGATTATTACATTATTTATGTTCTTTTGTTAAAGGTAGCAACTAAGGAAAAGGAATAGTATATAATTTGCAATAACAAATATAATAATAATAATAATAACAAATTGAATAAATAAAAATGGTTGAATTCAAATTGGAACACCATTTGGTTATTGGATCATAACTGGAGCTATAGAACTTTGATTTAGGTTTGGTTTATATGGATAGAAATCTATGACATAGGCCTAAAACGTTCATGAAGAGTCCAAGATTCAAAAGGACCGTTTTCAAGTTCAAATTGTAGCAACAACAGAGAAGTCGGAATTTGTCCTGTAGCCCAGACACTGTTCAGTGTTCAGCCCATATCTCGAGTTCTAGAAGTCCAAATGACCTCATTCTTGTTTTGTTGGAAAGCTGAGACAATATCCTAAAACTTTCATGCGGACAACCTGTTCAAATTCTAATGTTAGCAATGACATTTTCTGCAGACAAGAAGATAAGGATTGTTACCAATTCAAGAGGTGGCCACCCACTCAACAATTAGTCATCAAATTAATAGTTCTGAATTTTGGCTTATAAAAGGAGGCATTTGTCATGCATTTAAGCATCTTGGTTATTCAGATCAAGATCTTGCTCTTACTCTCTTTCTTTGTATTTTGTAATGTTCAAGTTTTATTTTATGTTATATTAATCTCTTGTTTATACTTTTCATTTCCTTTCCTTTACTTAGTTAACTTATATCTTATTTATGTTCTTATCTTGTTTATTTATGTTTCTCTCTTTCATTATGTTTAGTTAAATTTATTATGTCAAGGTGAAAAGGTTACACTAATAATGTAAGAATAAGCATAGTATAAACTCAACATGGACTTTAATGTTTGATACTAACATGTTTTGTATTTGTTATCTTATTCACTCTTAATACTTTTCTTCTTAAATGATTAACTAGATTTGTGTTGTATAACCCTTGGTACAACATTGGCATGAGAATTGAATGGGTTAGTATTTAATTGAGTAAAAAGTTGAAAAGAATATCATGCTACACTTTACTTGAAATTTTGGCATTGGTAGAAAAATATAAGGAATGTATGTGATTGATGAAATGAAAAATTACCATGCTCAAATGAATAAAATTACCCTTATATGAAGTTTTGAAAACTAGAATCAAAGAAGAATTGACTCATTTTGCTGGTATAATTAAAAGAAAGATGGTATAAATTAGTTGAAAAGTTAGCCTTTAAAGCGTTGTTTCCAGCCGACCAAAAGAAAAAAAAAGAAAAGAAAAGAATGACTCATAAGGACTAGATAAATTTAAACATAAAAGGCAAGGGCTTAAATGCAAATAATAAAATTTTTATTATATAAACCCCATTTTGCTTAGGGTGTCTAGTGAGTTACAAGGAGAGAAAGGGAGTTAGGGATTTCTTACATCTTTTCTACAATTCTCTTATCAATTCTTGAAAATAATGCATGATTATGGAGAGTTAAGATAACTAACAAGGTTGATGGTGAGCTACACTAAATATTTGAGTGATCTAAGGGTTTTAAAGCTTGTGGAGGAAGAATGAAGTGTGGAGAATGGAAGGAGGGAGATAAAGGGTTTCACTTTGAGGTTACTTCTAATTAAATTCCTTGTTATCTTAGTAGCAAGTATAATTCTAATGTGTTGATTGTAGAAATTTCATACATGTATACTTGAGTGATGATGTGCTTGATTATGGAACTTTGTGATTAACATATTGGTTGTAGTAATTTATTATATTGTGATGAAATTTTGTTTGTTGGCATGAGAAACAATTTCATGTTACACTTTACTTGAAATTTTAGCATTGGTAGAAAAATGTAGGGAATGTATATGATTGATGAAATGAAAAATTACAATGCTCAAATGAATAAAATTAACCTTAGATAACAAGAATAAAAGAAGAATTGATCTCTCCTTGAATGTTAAAAATAAAATAAAATTCGGCAAGGTTAAATGGAAGAAGAGGAAAATTGTATTTGACTAAGTTAGGATTTTAGTGTGGATGCAAATGTATTTAATGGGGTTAAGTAATGCATAAACAAGTAGGATGGAAATGGAAAAAATAAAAAAAAAATGTCATCCTTACTAAACTAAGAAATTTGGCAAAGCGAGGAAAGAAATAAAAGGATGGAATGTGGATGGGGGGTAATAATAAAATTAGTGTTGAAATACATTAAGAAACATGGTGAGTAGGATTGAATTGCAAATTAAATATGATGGAAGGAAAATCTTAATTTTCCATCTTATAAATGTTTGGCCAAGTTCATGAAAATAAATGAATTGAGTTGTTAAAGTTGGTTGTTAAATTATGACAAAATCCTTGTTTAATCTTATTGTTGTAATATATAAGGATTAGGAAAAATGGTGGAATTGAAGTCATGAAATAGATAATACAACCAATTTATTTGTTGGATAAACCATGACGATTAATGTATTATAAATAAAATAATTTATTATGGGTATATGAATTGGAAATATTTTATTTGTGATTTATAAATGTGAAATTTAAATTTAATTTTGTGATGACAAAATAAATTTAAATTATTTCGAAAAGAAATAATTATATAAGTGAATTAGTAATTCCTGAAGAGAGTTGCCTACAGGACGACAACATCAGGGTCGTGCATTCCATAACCAGACTGCAGGTAGGTGCCTGACACCTAATCTATTTAGGAAATTTTACAAATGTTAAGATATTGTAATTTTTCTTATAATGCCATTATAAATATGAACATTGATGTGATATTATTACTAAGAAAATTGAAAAGTTCTGGTTGCCCAGCGAGGAATTGGCAACAGTTGAACTAATTGAAGGATTGTAAAGATTGATACGAACAGTATCATATATTTTTGAAAAAATATTGTAGTGTCTTATGCTTTTAAAGTTGATAATAAAGTAATTTTGTGATATTATTATGTATATTGTGGTTATGCTAATTGCGGTCAAATTTATACATTGAATCAGTGCCTGGAAAATTGAGCGGATGAATTAGTGACCCAGTAAAGGGGCCAATGCATAGAGAAAATGGATAGTTGAATTAGTGACCCGGTAAAGGGGCCAGTGCATAGAGAAAATGGATGGATGAATTAGTGACCCGGTAAAGGGGTCAGTGTCTGGGAAATTGAGCGGATGAATTAGTGGTTCGGTAAAGGGGGTCGGTGCGGTAGATTGGGCAAATGAATTAGTGGCCCGATAAATAGGTCGGTGCTCGGTAATTGGGTGAATAAATAAGAGACCCAGTGATTGGGTCGATGCCCAGGAATTGGGCGGATAAATAAGAGATATGGTGATGCGGTTCGTGCTAGGTAATTAGATGGATATATTAATGATCCGGTAACGGGGTTAATGTTAGATGTTGGATGGTTGGATTTTTGGATAGTTAGAAGTAATGGACTGGACCAGGGTCAGTGCCGAGTTTGGGTAAATGGTAAATGTGATAGATGTCTGATAAATGGATATAATGGGAGGAACTAGTTGTCCGGATGTTTGGGACTAGTGTCCTGGTTAAAGGGTTGCTAATAGAAGCAATTATCGAATGGATAATTGGTATAATGTTAACGTGAAATCTTAAAAAAAATTGAAAAAACATTTTATCAGAAAAAGAAAACGTGTATGTGATTGAATACATGAAAATAATTGGGATGTCATGATAATTTTTATTTTCGAATCAAAATTCTATTAAATCTGATTTTCAGTTTTTTAAAGCTTATCTACTTTGTTACGAGTTGCTTCACTACGTAATTAAATGTCTGCATCCCTGTTAAAGATACCTTTTTAAGTTCTAAAATAGATTTATAAGCGTTACAACTATCAATGTTAATCAGTTAACAGAGAATGACCTACATCTAAAACTTGAATAGCAGTGGAATTAGTCATTCGAGAGGAAATACAACCAAACTAAGTTGATTTAAAAAAAAAGAAAAAAACCTATAGCAAGAATGCATGGAAAATGATACGAAGAAGGAAGTGCTTTTGTGTCTCAACGTAAAAATAATGACTGATAGCATATTGCTAAAGATCATCAGTAAAGCAAGGTACGTGGTAACTGGAAATTTTCATTTTAAAAGAGAGATAAGAATCTGAGAGCATTGTAATGCTTTAACTTTTCAAGCACTTCATAAAATATCAACATCCTAAAGAGGCCCATAAACTTTTACCCAACAGAGAGGGCATTTTCCCACATACAGAAGCAGTACAGACATGTTTAATTAAAGACAGGGAAACTTGAAATTTTTACATTTTTGTAAATATCTATAAAATTCAAGACGAACTTTAAAGTGAGGGAGTTATTCCTATAGAAAAAATGCTCATCCAATTCCTCTACTCTTTCAGTGGATAAATACAGAAGTAAAAAATAACAGTGCAGCACAGGAGGTTATTTCTCTGAGCAAACCAGGAGAGAGAAGTCTGCTGGTCCGGTGGTCCCCAACTAGTGCTTATGTTCAAATTTCAATTTAGTCTCTTAGTTGTCTTTGTGGTTATAGTGTAAGCTCTGAGAGCTTTATGATTGTTGTATTACACACTGATGGTATATCAACTTAAATCATCCATCCATCCAGAAAGAAACAGGAGCTCATATCAAGAAGTTGTAGTAAGTTGCATACTAACAAATAATTGTCCTTCTTCATCAAAATATCCAAGATCGAGTGTTCACCCACCCTTATTCATCTACAGTTAGTTTTGTAGCTTGTGGGTTGTTATGATAGCCTGAAAAGTTGAATAGTATCAGAAGATTCTAACTGAAGCAACAAGATGAAGTCAAACACCTTATTTTACAAACAACCTGAATGGATTCCTCTCCATCCTTCTCCTTTCTCCCTCTTATAGTAGTCAGGTAAAAGTGGTTACTAAGCAGTAACAAGTGTTAGTATTTAAACACGGTGCAAGTGTTAGGACAGAATTGAACCTCCGTTTTTCATATCACTTTGAGTAGAACTTAACACTAGAACCTATTTCACTTAGCTGAATAAACAGCAGAAATATTTTGAAAGTAAGAATTACATCCAAAGGTGATTTACAATCTCTCCCAGCTTTCGTTCATATTCCAGCAATATCTTTCTCTAATGTCTGCAATATAAAAATTTTATGGGTATCTTTCTCCAACAATAACTAACTAAATTCATAATGAATGTAGATCTCCCAGCATAAGACCATTGGCAAAATACACCATACCAAACACTACAATAAACAGATTAACTCAGGCATCCATTTCTGAGTAGTAAGATGATTTTAATATGCCTGATTTGGCAAACCAATAGCAGATTGTCAAGGTACCAATTCAACTCAATAGCTTAAATTTTTATGTGAGGTTTCAGAATATGATTTATATTATTCTCTAACACACTTCCTCAAGTGAAAGCCCTTTAGGCTTGAAACTTGCACAGACCCACATTACTTTGTGCTTAATTTTTATCAAATAAATGGGGATTGAGATTCGAACTAATGACCACTTGGTCATCAAGGCTATGATACCATGTCAAGGAACCAATTCAACCCATAGCTTAATTTTTTAGGTAAGGTCTCAGAATATGATTTATATTATTCTCTAATACAGGTAACACAGGGAAGAATCAGTTCGTGATGGATGTGTCACTGATCTCTAGTTAAAATGATGAAATGTTTTCTCAGAACTTGCAGCAAAATAAAATAAATTGAAAAATCAACCAAACTCTACCTTGCATCATATTGGGTCCTCGGAGCAATTTCTCCTATTTGATTTGGGAGAAGAGGCTTTAATGTGTCTACACCTAGTACTTGAGATTCCCCTGGTACAGGTACTCCAGCAGAATCAGAAAGGCGAGTCCCTTCCCTCAGATTCTCCAGTGAAATAATTCCACAAGCTTTTGTCCTCTCATATCCCCGCCATATAAATCATCCATTTCGAGTCATGATAAAGTGTTTCTTTAAGTGGTAGCATAATTTTTAGATGTTTGGTTAGCTACAAACCATACTTTTTAATTGTTGGAATCCAAAATAACTTGTGTTCCCATTACCTGAAAATCAGCGGAAACCAACAGAATTATTTTGTTGGTAATTTTTACCGACGGATATAATTTTGTCTCTAATTTTGTTAGTCTATACCGACAGAACTTTGTTGTCGGTAATAATTACCGACGATATAGATTCCGTCGGCCATGCGGTTGGTATGCCTAACGAAATATATAGAATTTTGAAAGAAAAAAAACAGTTTGATGACATGGAACTTTTTCAGATGATTTTACCGACGGAATGACCGAGGGATTCAAACTAGGATCTCCGTATAGTGACGTGACCCATTTACCATCAGAATTACCGACGGGTATACCAACAGGACGTGTCCGTCGGTGATTCCATCGGTAAAAGCCAATATATCCACACTCTGCCAACTCTCTCCTCTTCTATTTCTCCTTCTTCTTCCCCATCACAACTCTCCCCTCCTAAACTGCAAACAACCACCCACCCCCTAAAAATATCCCCCTCTTCTCAACATAAGCACTCATCTTGCTTATACTTTTGTACGTGGTCACAACATCCGTTCTCCGATTTATTGTGGATTTTATCATTTTTTGTAAGTAAATCTATCCTTAATTTTAACATTTAAATATCAATGTTTTTTAGTATATGTATTTTGTTAATGTATGTACTTGTTTTATTGTTATTCATCAAAGAAACTTGTAGTATGAATGTATAATTTTGTAATTGTTATAGTTTGTTTTAGATTTTGTCAAATTATATTTGTTTGTAAATTGTTGAAACTTTGTTTGAATTACACCGAATTAGATATGTTGTGATGAAATTAATAGCTTGTTTAACGGGTCCGTTTTAATTTTTATTAATTATATTGCGGAGTTGTGATTTCCGTAAATTTATATATGTATAAATTTGTATGGATGTTGATAATTGATAATTGATAATTGATAATGAATATTTAACATAAGTGTTTTTTTAGTTTGTTGGATAATGTCGGGACAAACCAATATTTTTGCAAATTTATTTACGTAACATAGTTAATTAATACATGTTGTCATCATATTATTATAGAGGTTCGATATAAGTTATGGATGATCGTTCATTGATGTATCAAGACTCACCTCAAGGATTGCGGAGGATGGATTATTATAATGGGGTTCAGGGTTTTATTAATTTCGCAACATCTATTCCGAGGACTTTTACTGATGACGGTATTAGGTGTCCATGCAGCAAGTGTAAAAATAAAAAGTTTCTGCATCCAGATGGTGTAACGATGCATCTTATAACCAAAGGGTTCATGGAGGATTACCTATGTTGGTATGCACACGGAGAACTATTTGTTCCTAATGAGAGCATGTTAGAAAGGGTGGTTGGGTCAACTTCTAGTGCTAGCAACGTGCATGAAGTTGTAAATAACAGTAATCCTTACAGGAATATGGTTATGGATGCAATGAGAACGAATCAAGATAATGTCAGTCAATGTCCAATCGTAGAAGAAAAACCTAATGCATATATAGCAAGGTTTTTTTGATCTGTTGAAAGATTTTGACGAACCATAATGGGATGGGTGCACGAACCACAATAAATTATCGGCTGTAGCACAGGTGTTCACCCATCAAGTCAGATCACGGGTTGAGTAAGGCCAGTTATGATAAAATTATGGAATGAGCGAGAAGCATTTTACCTGAAGGGAACAAGCTTAAAGAGAACTTCTATGCTACTAAGTCCGTGATGAAACCCCTCGATTTAAGATACCAGAAAATTTACATGTGCCCTAACTTCTACATGATTTACTACCTTGAAAATGCTAAGATGACTGAGAGCATAACATGTGGGCATTCTCGTTACAAACCCAGAACTGGCATGGGAAAGAATCCTGTGGCATATAAGAAACTTAGATACTTCCCAATCACACCAAGAGTGCAGAGGTTATTCATGTCACCAAGAACTGTTGAGCACATGACATGGCACCAATCACATAATACGGTTGATGGAGTGATGGTGCATCCTTCTGACGGCAAAGCATGGAAACACTTAACAGTGTGCATCCTCACTTTTCAACTGAATCAAGGAAGGTGTGTCTTGGGTTGTTTATAGACAGATTCAACCCATTCGGGTCATTTGCCGATCATACTGATGGTTTTAACTTGCCACCGGGGATGTGTATGAGGCTGGAGTTCATTTTTTTTTATGGTCATACTAGGTCTGAGCAGTCTAGGCCAGAATACAGATGTTTGTCTTCGACCGTTGATTGATGAGTTGATGCAGTTGTGGTCCTCCAGAACTTTGACTTATGATATATCGACGAAACAAAATTTTGTTATGAGAGCGACTTTGATGTGGACTATCAATGATTTCCTAGCTTATGGAATGGTTTCTAGTTGGAGTACACATGGAAAACTAGCATGTCCATACTCTATCGAAAACAAGAAGGCATTCATATAATTTGGAACAACCTTGTAGGCAACATCAATGATATTTATTGTCCAATAACTCACAGCTGATCGAATCCTAAATTACAAGATGAATAATTTGCCACATGGTTTAGAACACATATAAGTCATTATCTCTTGCAAGGTAATTGTACGTCAATATTACAGAATGTTTGTTTATTGTTTATTGTTGTATTTGATATACAAGGTTTATCAAATGAGAGGTTGTGCTGCTATTTCATTCTCTTTATTAAGCTTGGACCCTGAAAGAAAAGTTAAGTGCTATAACAGGTATTTTGTTAATGGATATGTGTTTCATACTGAAGAATACGGGAATGGAAGAAAGACATACAACAACGGTGTTTGTATTAAGGGATCGACTTGTAGTGAGTTTGAAGTTGACTACTAGGGGAAATTAGAAGAGATTGTCGAATTGCAATATCATAGCGAGCAGAATAGAGTGTTTTTATTCAAATGTTATTGGTATGACACAACTGACAATGGAATCAGAGTAGATCCTCACTATGGTCTCGTTGAGATCAACTCAAAAGCTTGACTCCACAACATAAATGATGTCTTTACTTTCTTAAAGCAATGCCAACAAGGTTATTACACAGACACCCCTTCCTTTAGAAAGGACTAATAAAGAATTGATTGGTTATATGTTTTAAAAACAAAACCCAGGGGTCGTGTCGAGATTGTTCAGGATGAGAATGATACACAGGTGTGATAAATGAAGTCTTTCAAGCTAATGAGTTGGTTGAACCATATCGAGTTGCTCCTTCGATTGACTTAGAAGAAAATTTGAATTTTCGTGTTTTCGATTATAGTCTTGTTGATGTTGACATAAAGGAGTTGAATGTTGTTTTGACCTCTAGTGGACTAGGAAATGTCGATGAAGATAATGATAACCATATTGAAGAGTGCGATGGAGCTGACAACAATTCAATTGACGATGAAGACGAAAATTATGACTAAATATGATCAGAACACGAAAGTGTAAAGCCTTTTTTTATAATGTAATATTATGGATGATATTTTGGAACATGAAATATTTATTTTATAATTGTTTGCTGCTATTATTGTGTTGTGCAGTAAGTTTGCAATTTAAGCATTTGCGCAAGAGGATAAATAGGCAATACAAACAAAATATATAAAAGTATGACACAAATACTGATGTCAATACTGATGGAAACCATCCGTCGATATTTTACCAAGAGTTGCAAAATATTTACTGCATTTGCCACAAAAATCGACGTCAATACTGATGGAACCTGTTCGTCGGTATTTTACCGAGAGTGCAAAATATTTACTGTATTTGCCACAATCACCAACGCCTATACCGAAGGTCTGTGGCTGTCGGTATTTTACCGAGAGTTGCAAAATATTTATTGTCCATGCCACAATCTTCGATGCTGTTTTCGATGGACACTGCAAATTCCAATGCGTACGACTATCAGAGTGCTAGGTCGGTCGGTGCGGATATAGACGGCATCACCGACGGACACTGCAAATTCCAATGCGCGTGCTCTGACACCTCTATACCAACAGACTTCGAAAATTCTGGAGGGATTTTTTAAATTTTAGTGTGAAATTCAAAATATACCGACAGAAATTTAATGCCACCGCCATTAAATTATTATGCTAATGTCCGTTGGTAAAGTCGTCGGTAAAATTGTAGTATAAAACCCAGTCCCGTTTGTGTTTTGTTTTTCCAAGAATTAGTGCGAATTTTTATC
>Ga0325401_1002346_pt1 | contig 16790 bp, 12 predicted proteins | sample PopdelMetagenome_FD_205666 | JGI IMG/M metagenome (GOLD analysis project Ga0325401, IMG submission 205666) | Populus deltoides microbial communities from Bellville, Georgia, United States - Xylem-PdKOR-R2 | ecosystem: Host-associated > Plants > Phyllosphere > Stem > Wood/Secondary xylem | place...
TTATTAATGGCAACTCTCACTTCTCTACGTTTTTAACAATCTATCCTTAATTTGCTGAAATCCCAATTTAATTATGAAATGCAAAGGATAGTGATTAACATTTCAAGGCTATTTTACCAGTTTTTTTTTAAAAAAATTGAACTTTAGGCTTAGCATTGTGCCCTAAAGCATTAATTACTGCTCTGGTGATGACTCAGGTTCCTTCCAGGGCACGGTGGTGGACATCTCGAACATTATTATTTATATGAGATATGATATTAAAGTAATTTATTTTTTTAAATATTTTTTTATTTAGAAATATATTAAAATAATATGTTTTTTTATTTTTTAATATTAATATATTAAAATGATAAAAAAATAATTTAAAATAAAAATAAATTTATTTTAAAAAAACACCACAACTGCACAAACAAACACATTAGAACATGTTTGAGAGAGTAGTTGTGATTGATTTTCAGTTGGAAATGTATCAAAATAATATTTTTTATTACTTTTTAAAAATTATTTTTCACATTAGTATATTAAAATAATCTAAAAACATTAAAAAAAATATTAATTTAAAATAATAAAAAAAAAATTAAATTTTTAAAACAAAAAAACAATAATACTGATTTCATGAAGCCGAGCTAATTTAGTGATCCTAGGCACACTGACTGAGATAATCTTACAGCTCAAAGGGGTATTGACTAATGAATTTATAAATCTGGCAGACTGGTTAGAAATGATTTTTGAATTAACAGGTGATCCGTTGGATTGCTCAGAGACAAATAGTGTGATAGCTTCTTCTTTATTTATTTTTTCAGTCACATTAAAGAACTATTTTATTAATTAAAAAACTTTTACCTGAGCCCCACCTGCAATTATTTTTAAATTTTATAAAATATAAAATGATATGTTTTTTTTTTAATTATTGAGACATATTATTTATTTTATATATAAAAATTCATCTCACAATAATACAACAGTAATTTTAATCAAATACATATGTTTTTTTTAACTTGTATTTTTAAAATCTTAACTAAAGAGTATTTTATTTTAAACCGCAGCTGTGAAAGCTAGCGTAAACACACGCTTTAATCTTCTTCCTTTCCTTTTCTTTTGATAATAATGATTAATAAGGTTGCAGATTCAATTAGAGAATCAGATTAGTATAATCACAGGAGCAAAAACAAATGGTGGAAAGCAGATGGAAGTGAATAAAATAGGAGGCATGCCCATGTGTGGGGAGTCGAGGGATAGAATCCCCACATCCCGATATATGGCTTTTTCTACTTTGCAAGAGAGTTAATTACTCTTAACTTGAGGCCATGCTGATGAGGATTATAATATCAGAGAGTTCTGCTGCTATCTTCTGCTACACTCACCGAGCTCCTTTCAACCAAATTCGAATTCAAAAGCCGCCCATGTCTTATTATGCACTCGCATCGTATAATTAATTAATAATTCATCGGTTTCTCTTCCTTTCCTGTGCCCCATAACCATCCAAACAAACTTGTAAAAAAATCCTTTCTTGAGTAATATATAATACTTAGAGCTCGGGAATCACTTTATACTTTACCTGGTTTTACTACTTTTACTGGATTCCTGGGTTTGTCTTTCCCTTTGTTTCTTACTGGAAAATCTTCTTGTATAATGGATTGATATGTGTGCATCTTTTCTTTTCTTTTCTTTTCATAATTCTTATAGCCATCAGTCAATAATCCCTAGTTTCTCTTTTCTTTTTTTGAGAATTACTCCCTAGTTTCTTTGGTTACATTTGAATTAATGACACGGGAATAGAAGATTTCAAGAGAAATGATTTGCTGACCTCGCCGAGAAAACAACAAATGATCCGACAGTTGATGGTGGGGAGAGGGGGATTATGGATGGATTGCCTGCAAAGCTCGAGACTTTTGTTTTGGCTTTTCCTTTCAGCACACTCCGCACAATCAAGATATTTATTTTTTTATTTATTTTCATCATGTGGTAATGAATTAATTAGGAGGAGATAATATTCTTGATTTCAATTTTATTATTTGCATTTTCCAACTCATTTGTAAATCTCGAGTTGACAAGTTTTCTCTTGTGATTTAGCTCTTGAAAATAATTACCTATTTATAAATTGCGTTCAAAGTATATACATAATATAAAAAAACAAAACAAAAAAACTACTTAGAAGATCGAAGGGGCATCATCACTTACTTTCAAGAACTCGAAAAAAAAAGCTTGTTATACTTGTTATATATATATTACTGTCATGTTTTGAAACAAGCACAAAAAAACACATCTAACTACTAGATATCTTAGAGGTTGTTTCCAGTCTTTTTAGCAATGTTCAAGGTATCATCACGTGTATTGTCATGAGGAAGCTGTTGGCCTATGCAAATCCAACCATAATGCTGGCCTACAAGGTTGAATTGGAATAATACATACACCAGTCATTTGAAGAATAATGGATAAACCCTCCTACATTTCGACTCAAATCGATTTTCTGCAACAAAATAACTGGCAGCGCTGATAAGGAACTCAGCTTGTACTCACAGGGAGAAATATGAAATGTTAGGTGGGAACATATCTGTTGACACCAAGCCAAATAATGCTGGTTTTAACATGGCCAAGGAATTCTGATGGCTGAACTTTGTACGAATGGCATCAGAACTCCCCTCCCTCCCCCTCTACGGTAAATATCACATCGCTGTTCATGGTCATTTTCTCTTGAATAATGAACTTGGATTCTGCAGGGACACCGAAAACTACAGGCAAAGGATAGCCATAGATGTATCCATCTAAATGACCCACCACCCAGAAAATCAGGATGCCAAGTTTCTTTCATTGGTTCGACAATTGAAATGTAGAACCACTCTGTTTTCGATTAAATGGGTTCCATTTGCTGGGAATCCCACCGGCACAAACCAAAGTAGAAATTGCAACAGCTACTAAACAGTTGCTAGCAAACCCTTTTGGTAGTCGTTGTAGTGACTGCCTTTTTAAGAGATCTTAGGTGGAGGGAGGGGCTAGCGAACCACTAGCTTCTGTACTCGTGTGTTGAGAGCATAGGAGGCCTTGCGCAATGATGGTGCTCTCCAAAGATACAACAAATTCCGACTGCATATATGGAAACCTTTTGACAATCCCTTCAATTTTCCATAAATTCGCATCAAGAAAGATAGCAAAGCCCCACATTCTCTGGTTTGTCCCAACATCCCTTTGCAAGTATGAAGGGTCACCTTTAAGATCGAATGATCATCCCAACTTCAGAACACACAGATAGCAATCACAATTAGGATGGGTTTGGCAAAAGGACAACGTCACTAGTGCACGACATGGTGGAGCCCTTCACCACTTCGCATGAGCGTGCACCTCCAGGACAGGTGAATATTGTTGGTCCGCAAGAGATTCAAACTTTAACATGCAAACAAATACTTCCATTAATTTGTTTCATCAGTTGCATTTTACAACGTGGACAATTTACAGAAGAATGAACAAATCGAAACTTTATCCAATGGAAGAAACAAGTTACACCGAAAAGCTTATGATCTAAAATTCAGCTTTTGGGGATATAGATGCGTGCATTCACAGGCTTGCATGATTTAAATTTCAATACAAGGATCGCCATTTTCAGAGAGCTAGCTGTTTGTTGCTGTATCACCGGATCTCAATTCCCTTTCAAGCTCATCAAACTCCCAGTCACCGATCTCCTCGGTTGAGTAGTCCCGAGCATCTTTCCCAAACTCTGACTCTAACTTTGCAAGTTCTGCTGCAGGGTCGAGCACCTCATCTGCCTCTACTGCAGGTGCTTTGGGATGCTCATCTATATTGGATTTAAGAGTAGTCGCATTCTGTGTTGAGATGTGGGATGGGCTTCCCAATGGCTTCTCAGATGTAGAATCAGCCTTCGGGGTTGGAATCTCCAATTCTAGATTTGGTCTCTCAATGGACTCGAATTCCACTCTCAACTTTTCAATATCATCAAATAGCTCTTTAACCGTAGTATCATCCTTCCTGGATAGAGCAGTCCAGGTATGACATTTTTCAGGCGAATAATATGTTTTTCATCAAATAGTAACATGTAAATAACTGATGAAGAATTCAAGGAAAGGACCAGAATCCCACCTAGAACTTTCCCCTTTCTGAGCATAAAACTGCTCTCTCATGTTGTCCACTACACTGAAGGTGGTTATAATCTGGACAAGACAGCCAAACTAACATATCAATCTATGTCTGTGATGCTTTTGCCAGCTATGTACATGCAGGGAACACAACGAGGCATGATTTTTTAAGTTAAACAAATTGTTCGGCACATAAAAGAAAAGGGAGAAATTCAATTCCAAAAAATTAAGGAGAAAAAACTAGAAAGAGGAAAATCTATGGAAAATAATAAGAAAGAAACTTGAAACTAGTAAGACAAGAAGTTATGGAACCAAAATATTCCTCAAGGCAGTTTACTGCATTAGAGTTTCTGCTTGATGCTTTCTGAAAGAGAGATTTTTACAAGAGGTTACGTTGATAGCACAATATAAACAGTAAATGTGGATGACCAATAGAGTCTACTTGTAAACTATACACATAAGCCAGCAAGAATTATTTATGCAACCCACCTCAATCACAACACTTCATCCAAAAGCTGGCAGATTAATAAAGGTTACTGTTACAATAACCCCATGTTTAAGGAATCGTCTAACAAAAGGGGATCTTAACAGCAAGATAGCATTTTATACACGGTGAAGTAAAATACTATGAATAAATCAGTCACGTCAACAGCAAGGAAACATACCTTTGCTTCATAATCCAAATATTCCTCCTCAAGATTTTTCCTTGGGTTTAGTTCTTTAGAATCTTCATTATCTGCACTGGATGCCATCTCCAACCTGTATTATGAAAAATAAATGAGCAAATGGGATAAAGAAAGAAACAATAAGCAACCTATTGGTGCAGCAAATTACATTACCCTCCACTTAAATTCTTTAGGTTTTCCACAAATTTCTCTATGCGGCTGATAGAAGGCTCCAACTCTTTCTGCATAGAACATACAAGTTACATCAGAACACAGAAGAATGGTAGTCACAAAAGCACATGTGAGAGCGGGCGTGAGAGAAAAGAGCGAGTCACAGCCATAAGTTCAGTTTGTGGATAAACATTCTTCAAAAAGAATATCAATTTACCTTGTACTCAGAGAGAAGATGAATAGCCAACTTCACAAAATAGTCCTCGTGTCTCTCCAGCTCATCACTTGAAAGGGAAATAAGCAACGAGTAGGAATGATGTAAGTGATGTGAGAAGATATGGAATGCACTTTTCAATAGTGGAAAGTACAAAACCAACACACAGAAAACTACTAGCCATGGAAATATGACATGGCAAGCCATAATGATATACATACTTGAGCTGCTTCTCCTTAGCTTCAGTGTGAGATTGCTGGAGAAGCCAAGTATCTTCCAGAAAATTGAGCCAAGTGCTGAGAACAGCTGCTTCTACCTTGCATGCAGCAATTGTTTTTGACACCTCATCTTCCTATATAACTCATGGAAAAAGATGCATCACATGGCTGGATAATGAGTACCAAAGACCTTAAATTAAACAATTATATTTGCACCTAATTAGGTAGAAAGAAACCAGAGGAGAAAATCCAAACCTTTGTTTTCAAATGCTCAACTATCTGATTGTTAGCTTCATCAAACTGATCCCTCTCTTCCCTGGCATCGTGAAGGCGCGCATTTGCAACAGCTAAGGAGGCATTGACCTATATGGTGCGGACCAGTCTTTAAATGTTTGTGATCAATAAAGGGTAAATGAACAGGGAACTAGAAAAGAAGGCATGAACTAAAAAGATATTGATGGTCAGTTGTCAATATATCCTCATACTTCCAGCTTGAAAATCCAAACTTGATTTCAAAATTATGACAATGCACCCTTTGAACAAAGCAAAACGGGGAGAAGAGAGAGAGAGAGAGAGGTAAAACCATTTTCAATTCAGCTTCAAGTTTGTCCCTTTGTTTTTCAAGTGCTGATACCTCAGCTATTATTTCCTGGAAAGAAATCAAAGCAAGGAAGTCACAACAGCCCTCAAATCAAATACATTAGCTACATGTTTGTAGCATGCATAGCATCCTATTTTCTACAATGCATAACCAAAGGTTAAGAAAAAAAACAGACCATGGATAAATATATACCCACAATGACAGTAAGTTTTGCATAGTATTTGCTTTAGATGAGAGCTATTAACTGATATGTAACCATGCAATGCTAAAAACAATATGAACTAAAGAAGAACTCTTGATAAGCCAATTAACTGAGCAGTCAATTAAGAAACAGGCAATCCTAAAAGGAAAATTTCCAAATACAGAGTGAATAAAAATCCTCATGACCATGCAGACCATCACAGCATAAGATACCACTATCAAAAGAAGGTTTTCTACAGCTGGTTATATGATCATACAAATGTTTATAGTATTATAGCAAACAGCAAAAAATTAAAGTAGCTTTTAAAGATAACTCATGGTATGATCAGTGTTGTCAGGAGGCACTCCAGGCGAGGCGAGGCCACAGCGCCTTTATTAGCCTCAGGCGATGAATTTCAATGAAGTGCTGCCTAGGCGAGCGCCTCGTGAGTGGGCGTCAGGTGTTAAAGTGAGCACCTGATTGAAATACTTCTTTTTCTGTTGGATTTTTTTTCTTTTTTCTTTATCTTGCTTATGTTTTGACCTATTTGTCCATTTTTTAATTTACAACAAGAATGGAAAGGATAACACTGCTTTCCCTTTATTTTGAGATCTAAAAATAACTGTGCAGAACAAAGGCATTGGTATTGAAGCCACGTTACCTTCTCCTTTTCATTTGCTTCATCAGCTTTGACAACACGAACTTTCAGCGCCTCTTCTTTTTGCAATCTGTGAATTGTGGGGATGGGGTAAGGATTATAAATTCTAAAAAGTAATGGCAGATTCAATGATATCTACATTCAAATACTGTAAGTCTATGAAGTAACTACCAAGAGGATCCCCAGTGTATGTCTTGTTTCTTGGTGTCTAAGGTTTTACAGTTCAAAAATCATCTTTACTTTTTACCAGAGAACTTCCCAAGCACAGAAAAGACAACATATTTTAAGTGAATCAAGGTAACAGTTTTAGTACGTTTTCCAAAGATATAATCATAACTTGAGCAAGAATAATGACTTCTCAGCAGCTTGAGGAGAAGAGTGAAGTTCAGCCATCTCAACAGAATTTGTGAAGAAATTTAGTATGCAGTGAGATGGAATGCAAGGAGTCCAGAAATTTTAAGAGTACAAGGGCCCAGCCATTTTGTCTGCATAAATAATACTTCAGATTGACTTTATACCTGTGATCTATGATGCGCTTTTCGCCTTTTGATGTAGAGCTAGCAAGAGATTCTGATAAGACCTTCAACTTGTCAACCTGCTCATATAAGCAAACAATTGTTGGTGACAGCTGGCACAGCTTTTAAGAGAACTTTTCAGACTAATATGATAAACAGAGATAAAGAGTTGGTAGTTGGCACCCAAAAAAGACGAAAGAAAAAAAACACCTGTCATCACTAACGACACAATAGAAGTTAAGAAAATAGAAGGGGAGAAATATATTTGTATCAAAATCAAAACTAACAAATTCACAAATTATAGATGCAAGGCCTGGAATGCAAGTCCTGGGTAGAATTATGTTAATCCAGTGTATGATGTGTGACAAGTAGATAGGTGTCATTTTAGTCGGTCCAAAAGGAAATGATTACAGGAATGAGAAGTGTTGATATGTTCATTATTAACAGCAAGTGGCCTATTGTTTTATCAAAGACTACTCCAAATCAACATTTTGCTATTGTCTTCAGCATCCTTAGTTTTGTGATTGAGATGCTTGAATTACTGCCATTTCTCTTTTCTTCTTTAACTCTCTTTTTATAGGCAACCATGAAACCTATGTGATGCTACAGGTACCTACGCCTTATCATTGCATATACTGTTAGTATTATTATTGCTCTTTTTGCTTCCCAAAGTTTCTTGTGCATAAAAATTTAAGCCTGCGAATGTGTCTTTCACGTCCCATATAGGAAATTATTTCCCTCCCCCAGGCACTCACTTATAAAATATTCTACCTGTCTGTTGTTTTGGAAAACTGAAGCATACCAGCTCCAGCAGTGGATATCCATGCTAAAATGGACACTAGTCTCTATGTTGCATATGATAGCATAAAGACAACATGACAGAGAAACTTGGAGGGAAAACATGAGATATCTAATAGATTATAAAAGCTGGAAAAAACAATCATGAAGCTAGGATTTCAGAAAAAGCATCCAGGGCAAAACCCAACAGCATGAGTGTGGCATACCTTTTGAGCATGAATGTCAGGAGAGTCTCCCAAGTTCAAAGTTTTCTTTTTCAACAGAAGCCCTTCCAATCTGGAACAAATTCGAATTTGTGCAAGAGCTTCTTTCAGTGCCTACATAAACAGGATCAGATCTTTAGTTTACAGCTTTCTATGCAGCAATTGGTTTGGAAACCATTTAATGCTTCCAGAACCATATAAAAATACCACCAAATGTCCAACAAGATTTTAAAGACAGTGAGCAGCAAAAAGGAAATCATAAAGGCAGCGATTTTTTAGTTCAAGGATTTCTAGGTAACTTATGTTTTATGGTAGACACTAATACGATTAATTATAGAGATTGTGTTGTTCAATTTTTTAAGAGTAAAAGATGGAAACCCAAGCAATCCTTTCCATGATGTCTTATTGCACAATTCACGCCTTTCCAGAAGAACCTCGACAACATGGTATGTGCATTGATAATGTACATCACAAATTGCACTGTTTTGAGTCTCTTTTTGTATTTCAGAGAAAAATCTAGAGTAGATTTGTACTGAACAAGGCATTAACATTGAATGTATCAAAAAGGAATCAAATAGGCACAAACCGGTCTCCTTGCATAAGATCAATGTTCATATTCCCATCATAGAAGAGTGATAAGATGAGATTGTCACGTGCTGAAGCTCACCTCTATAGTTGCTTTAGCCTTTTCATCGAACACCGTTTCCTGATCTTCACTTGATGGCTTCTGGGAATGCATAATTCCATCAAGTTTGTTCCTCAGAACCGTAGCTTCAGCATCTATTCTGTTGACATGAAAGATCAAAAAGGCAAAGTAGAACTAATAAACAATCAGTAAACATCATAGCTTCATTTCATATGAATATCCATATCAGGTATAGTACCTTATGTATCAATATAGTGAAAAGTTTGCATAATGTATTACACAGGTGACAGCATGATAAGCCCTTACTGAAGAACGAGTTCAGGTACAAGTTTACAAACTAATAATCAGGTTCCTAGTCATTAAAACTTGGGACTGCCAACATAGAGGTCTCATTGTCAAGCTTGTGGACTGTGGATCAGAATGCAGGGAAAGGAGAGGTTGACACGTCTACTAACTATATTATTCCTCCACCAATAAGCATGCAAAATTAAAAAGGTGGGGGGGGTGACCAGCATTATACAGTATTTGTGGTTCTGAAGGTAGCGAATTGAAACCTTGTATCCATGTCAAAAGAGCCAGTTTATATACTTTATACATCTAGATGGAAAATTGTCAACTAAGTTTAAAGAGGTTCAAACTCAGTTGAAGAAGTTTTGTTCTAAATGCAAATTCCATCATCCTCCACAAATATACACATGGAACATCAGCAGAAGTTGCAGAAAAGCTGTAGCTGGCAGTCCAAACCAAAATGCAGAAAACAAGGACAACAAAATAAAGCATGAAGAAACTAAATAGAAAAGGAAATAAGAACTTCTTGATGATAACCTTGCAAGATGGACATTGATTTTCAACCCTGTAATGGCATTTTGAGCAAACTGAAGCAATTCTTCCCGCTTCACCTGGAACCAGAAAGGGAAAAAAATTGCCAACCAAGAAATTTTCATATTGAAGCTAAAATATGGAATTGAAATTTCAAGCATGTATGCTGGATGCAGCTACAACAGTCAAAGCAATTCCTCCTGTGCACCTAATTATGTATTTTATACCAGACAACTTCCAAGATACGGAAAAATAGCCTTTTTCTATTTCAAAAATCATTATTTAACAATAAGAAAGTCACTTCAATACTATAAGTTTAAACATGATTTTGCATGCCCAGACATGGTTGTTTTGCACAGCAATTTATCTAAATTAGAATTCAATCTGTATTCTTCATGTCTTTACCAACACTTCATCTTGGTAGCTTGCAAAAGCAGAAGCCAGATCCTGTATACTGCTCACAACTGCATTATGAACTTCTTGCCCTCCAGTTAGACAGAGCCTGCAAGTAACCGGATTATTAAAAGGGATTCAGGCAGAATTCAGGCTTGTCCCAAGTATTGATAGCGAGCACTATACTCTACCATTTACTAAATATCCAAAACAATGCAGAAGAGCCCCAAAACAAAATGGGTGTATTTCCTTGCCACATTAAAGCTGAAGTAATAAAAATTCCGTGAAGCCAAGAGCACTATATTTAGCTTGCATTGCCTTTAATAAGAAGAATTTTAGATTGGTCCCAGAGAGCCCCTAAAATATATGTGTGCTGGCATTTCAGACCTACATTTATGCGTTGAGCAGTCTAGCATACTCACCTAAACACCTCCAGCAGCAAAGAAATTTCTTCCTCATTTGGTGCTTCAAGAATCTGAAAGAGAAGAAAATGATAATCTGAAGTTAAACTCCACAATCAGAAAGTACAAGAAAGAAAACATGAAAGTCTATCCAACTTGGCATATTTAAATGTCCTCAACTGTGTTCTAATTTGTGAAAAAATCTTAATTATAATCATGACATTATTGCCAATACTTGCTTACACCTGTGCCTTTTGTAAAAAAAAAAAAAGTACAGTCCTGAGAGCATTCACTAAGAACTACTTTTGCAAAGCATAACCATCAGCATTTACTACTCCGTAGGAGTAAGTTATGAAAGGAGGATGCTGGTATCTCTATGTTTATCTTCCTCCACTGATTTCCAGTACTGACTACCTGTCTAAGCATGTCTATGCAGCTGGACTGAAATAACTTTACTGTACCATGGACGTTGTTATTCCTTCTAGAGCTTGACTTTGGAGAAAAACATCCCAGAAAGTCAACGGTTCACCCCCAACATCAGAATCATAATACAGAACCTATCCATCAAATAAAAAATTAGACAAACAAGATCGAGAAGCCGGAATTTTTAGTAGTTCAGTTGTTTCAATCCACGCAAATATTTAACAGCTCACCACGGGTAGTGTGCGATTCCTTGGACTGCCCTTTGATTCATCAGGTCCAACATTTTGCTCGACGGATGTCTGTTTATCTTCAGACAAACCTCCTGATTGCTTATTGAATTGTTTAAGCACAACCAACCATCTTCTGAGCAACAAAACCCTCTCCAGGCCGCGACAGGAGATTGCAACCTCCTCTAATCTCTTAGCAGTTTGCTTAGCACTTTTATAATTCCTATTCCCCTGGAGGCAAAAACGAAAAACGGAACGAATAAAATAATTAAATGATATAGAAACTAAATGAAATTTTAAATAAAATCAAATGTATCCAATCAGATCAAAAACCCTAATTGCAACTAAAAGTCAAAGTTAAGAGGGATTACTATACGATCTTGCAAGATTTTGGCTCCTTCAGAGACGGCTTGACCGGCTTGGTGAACAACGGAGTCGGCGTAGTTTTTGACGGCTCGAGTCAGGTTGTTTTTGTTCCCTGCTTCCACTGCCTTGCTCACAGCAGATCTCAACCACGACATTATCTCTTTCTTTCTTTTAATTTTTGAAGGGAAAAAAAAACAAGAAATGCTTCCGAGGAAAAAACAAAGGAGGGGTTAAAAAGCAGATTAAGAGGATAGCGTTGTCAGAGGAGGAGTGAAGATGGTTGAAACTGATTTTGCTGATGGTGTACTGTTGTGGGTTTTTGGGGTTGAGGAAGATGAGACGAGATTTGGCCGTGTGTCAAGCGTCTGGAAGTCATGTTGAAGTGACGTCGTGTTGAGTGGTTTCTTAAATGGGGACCACATCGACCTTCCGGTCTATTTGCATGCTTGCTTGTATTGATTAATTGACAATTAGACATCATTCGTGTAAGATTTCTGGATAAACTTCTTTTTTTTTCTTAATATCTTCAAACCAACTTATATATCAACAAAAACAAATTATCAATTTTGAAAACATCTCTATTTTATATTAAATAATTATGATTTTAAGTATATTATTCATGTTCAAACTATAAATATTTATGAAAAAAATCTTTCTCGTCGCATTCAAGATTTACCCATGGTTAATTTCTAACTATATAGTAAAAAAAATGTGTTTTGAGATTTTTTTATTATTAACATGGATGCCCGGGTCATTTTGCATGTATCTCGACTAATCTCATGAACCCTGAAATTAACAACCATGCAAGTTTCAAGTGACCATTACATTAACAACTATATTGTTTGAATCTGAAACTATAAGAAAAACAAACCATTTAATCTTAATTTTTTATTATTGAACTACCTTCTAGATGGATTGTTTTGAAATTTAATTTCATTACAAATAAGCATGTTTTCACCATGCAAGGTTGGAGTCTTAAAAAACAAGGTAAGAATTTCTTTTACTTTTCTTTTCGTGAATGCATCAATTAATGTATAAATAACTTGGTTAAAACTAACCTTTATATTTAACCTTTAAAAAAAAAACATAAACATGTATAATGAACTTGTAGACGCAGTCAACACAGGTTGGTGTTGCATGGTTAAATAAATGCTTTTGTTTGGCCATTCTCATAAATTTTATGGGGAGCTATTTATTTTTATCGGTGATTTTCAATATTTGAAAATAAACATGAATTTTTACGGTTTAGTTTTTGGTTTAAAACAATAAAATTAAATATTTTTTAACATGAAAAAAAATTAAAAACTTAGTTTTCATGCTTGTTGTTTTAATACTAATTATAAATAACAAGTTTGTGCTGTAATAAGTTGTGCTTTACTAATTTTTTTTACATAAAAAATATTTTTCAGATATTTTTTAATAATTTTAATCTGTTAAATTCAATTTTGAAATATATATATACATATAATAATTTTATTATATTTTCAATTTAAAATAATTTACATTGTAATGTCAAACATGTCACGCGGGAGTTGAACAAAGCTGTATTCGAATTTGAAATCCTCGAACACCAGACCAGGGACTTTCATAAAGCCGAGTGGGGGTACATGTGATGTGATTAAAAGAATTGGACCCGGGCTTGGCTAAGTGGTCCAGAAACCGAGAACGGATTGGATAAGGTCCGAACCCTGAGGTTTGGATTGACTGGAATCCATGATAGTTTGGTAGTCGAGCAAATATAAACAGGCAAAAAGAAAAGGAAAGGAAAAAAAAAATGGTTTTTGAGCTCGTGTTGAATAAACTTTGTTGTATTCACAAAAGTCTCGATGCCTTTTTAATCAAAAGGGTTCTTCAGCTAAACAGCACTTTCAAAAAGATTTAAAGCTCTAGCACTAATATTATTCTCATTAAACAAAAAAGTTATACTAACAATACATTCATGTAGAGCTTTGAAAACTAGGATTTGCAAGTGATAGAGATCTAAAATTCAAGACACTTGGAAATAAAATTAATATGTTAGATGATTGTTTGTTCTCTTGATTCAAGCCACTTCATTTATTTTTTATAGTTAATATATATGATGACTTGATATGAAAAATTTAGAGAGTTGGTAACTGATAGTAGGTGATGTCCGACAAATTAGATGATTGGTAGTTAATATCTATTAAAAGTCTCATTTAATAGATGCGGAGACTTTTTAACTGTAGAATCAATAGTTTTTTAAAGAGAAATAGTGCAAAAATATTACAAAGAAAAATACTCTGAAAATATACATGCAGTAAAAAAATAAAGAGATTGCGAACCCTTGATTGAAATGATATATTATGTATTTGTAGCTCATGAATCTTGTTACTTTGTAGAGAGAAATGATTAAAATGTAATTTTATATTTGTGATATTTTGAGTTATATTCTACTTAAAATAACATATATTACATCAATATAAAAAATCAAGGAACCCACGTGGGATCCTAGAAAAATATTTGGCAAAGGTTGGGCTCAGGCCCATTTAAAGGTGAGAAATGGATATAGGCATGCTGGCTAGATCCAAGAATGTCAGGCTCAAGGCGCGCTTCAGGCCTGAGCCCGCAAGGTGTCGGGCGCGCACCCTGCATGGGCTCGGGCTTCTTGCTCAAGCCCATGACCTATGGGGAGCTAAGCTCGGGTAGTAGCACGGGCTCGTGTTTCTTGGGTGTTGAGATTAGACTACCATACTCGAGCCTATTTTACTTGGGCCTCTACAAAGTCCGAACTTTAGATTTATTTTTAGATAATTTTTTGTATCAATTTTGAGATTTTTTTTAATTTATTTTAATAGAATGTATCAGTAAGCAATACCTCGATCACAAACGCTGTGGGTTGGGACCAGTTCGACCACGGTTGAAGATGGGAATTTACAAACTGAAGCAATTCTTCGTGCGCACCTAAATACACCTAAATACCAAACCCGAGTCCAATAAAATATTTACATTGAAGCTAAAATATGTAATAGAAATTTCAAGCATGCATGATGGATGCAGCTACAACAGTCAAAGCAATTCCTCCTGCGCACTAAGAGTGTGTTTGGCAGTGTGGTAGCGGTTGCTTTTCAAATAGCTTTTCGTGCCGAAATACATGCCAATGATTTTTTTTATTTTTTTAAAATCATTTTTGACATCAGCACATCAAAACGATCCAAAAGGTACAAACCGTACTCAATTTTAGCAAAAAAAAAATTCAAAATTTGATGAAACGCAGTTACAAACGCAATGCCAAACGGTGTCTAAATATGTATTTTATACCAGACAACTTCCAAGATACGGAAAAATAGCCTTTTTTTCCTTTCAAAATTCATTATTTAACAATATGAAAGTCACATCAATACTATAAGTAAGTTGAGCTTGGACACCGAGCCAGGTTTTTGGGTTTTTAGGCTTACGTTATTATGTCCGAACTTATTTTTTTGGACTTGATTGTATTGTGGACTTGAAATACCAAACCTCAGTCCAATAGATATTTTTATTAGATTTATTTTAGGAAAATTTGTTTTAGGAAAATTTGTTTTTAGGCTTTGTTTTCATGCCCAAACCTATTTTTTGGATTCCATTATATTTTTGACTTGAAATAATAAACCCAGGCCCAGTAAATATTTTTATTAGATTTATTTTAAAGTTATTTTTTGTTGAGTTTTTTTAGATCCTTGATCACAAGCTGTGTGGGCTGGATTGGAATCTGTTCAGCCAGGGTTGAAACACTAGCCCGGATCGAGCCCATGCATTGCTTATCGGTAAAGGGAGACAGGCTAGGGGCGAGTGAAAAAATTGAAAAACCAAAAAATTCAAGAAAACTAGAAAAAAATAACCGAAAAAACTGAACCGTGAAAAAAACCAATTAAACCGATTAAAATTTTGAAAAAAAACCAGTTCGGTTCGGTTTTATAAGCCTAAAACCGAAAAACACCGAACCGAACCCAAAAAAACCAGAAAAAAAACCAAGTCAAACTGGTTTGAACTGGTTTTTATCCAAACAAAACCGAACCAAAACTAGTCGGTTTGAACTAGTTTCGGTTCAGTTTTGATTTTTTTAAAATCAGTTTAGTTATTTTTTTGATAAAAACCGAACCGAAAATAATCACCACTAAAACAGACAGATTTTTCTCCTCCTCCTCGTTGTTTTTATCAATAAAACTATCCATGTGCAAGTGAGGGTAGCTATAGTGTTAAGAGCCGAATTACCCATAACTAAAGCCTACCCTTCCCCCTCCTCCCACTGCATGGCAAAAAAAAAAAAACACAGATAATAGCATGCAACCTTCACACAACAACTTATGCACAAATAACTAGTTTCGGTTGTTAAATAATATTTATGTAGTCTTATTTATTAAGGGTAGAATAGTACTTTCAGTTTGACCTATATATACTTTATTTGTATTTAGGTTAAGACTATGCATTCATAATAAACAAATTATTCAGAATTGTAGCCTCCTTTTTGTATTTGATCTCAATTATTTTAACATGGTATCAGAGCTGGTTTTATGGAATGAGGCTTAATCCCGAACACAACTTCGCGGATCCAACTCTGCGGTGAGTTGGCTGGGTGACACGATCAAAGAGTTGATGTCTTATCCCAAGTGCAGGAGTGTCACAGTAATAAATAACCCTGCAAGACCGGGGTCGAACCACAGAGAGGTTAATTGTATAAATTATAATTAATAAAATAACAACAACAACAACAACAACAACAACAACAACAATAATAGTAACAGTAATAATAATATTAATAGTAATAGTAATAGTAATAACAATAATAATACTCAGTACGTGGCGTTGTTATACCTGAGAATGATCTCAAAGATCGGGTCACAGGTTTTCAGCCTATATACTGAGTTTATGAAAAGATCAAAGAGATATATTATATAATATAAACAGATTTCTGATGCGAATGAACAAGGCAAGACCAACAATGTCAGGATCCTTGATCAAACATAGAGCATACTTAAAGTGCATAAAATATAACAAGAATAATAATAATAATAATAATAATACTAATAATAATAATAATAATAGCAATATTAGTAGTAGTAGTAGTGCTAATAATAACGAAGAAGAAGAGGAAGAAATTAATGAGAACTTTGAGATGGAAGATTAATGTAAAGATTAAACAATGATAAAAACAAATGTCAAGGTTAGAGGATCCACTAATAGTATTAGAGATAAGTAAAGTATA
>Ga0325401_1002348_pt1 | contig 16784 bp, 13 predicted proteins | sample PopdelMetagenome_FD_205666 | JGI IMG/M metagenome (GOLD analysis project Ga0325401, IMG submission 205666) | Populus deltoides microbial communities from Bellville, Georgia, United States - Xylem-PdKOR-R2 | ecosystem: Host-associated > Plants > Phyllosphere > Stem > Wood/Secondary xylem | place...
TTGGGTTGAAAGTGTCAATTCATACATATAGACTTTCGTGTACGTACACCCATAAAGAGACCATATGAAATCCAAACTTAATCATCAAATTTAGTAATTAAAAAAAAATGAGTTGAGTAGCTTATATTTAGAATGGATCTCCAATGAAAGTTTGCCAAAATTTATTTTTTTTTGCATAAAATTATATATATATATATTTTATCTTTTTAGAATTATAATGTTAAAACTAAAATTTAAAAAATAAATAAAAATATTATTTTAATGTATTTTTAAATAAAAAATATTTTAAAAAGTAACTAGAACTACACTTCTATAATTAACTTGTAAAAAAAATTGTTAATTCATATATATATATATATATATATATATATATATATATATATATAAACTCTTATGGACGCGCCCATAAAGAGACCATACGGTTTAGTTAGATATGAGTGGGTACGATGAATGTTTGCAGAGACAATAACGACCACTGGATAGAAACAGAAAGAATATGAAGACAACATGAATTAAATTTCATGGTTCTTGCTCCATGATAAGTTGAAGAGTCAATTGGACTCTTTGATGAATACTAGTGTTGATGGCTCATACGCGACTCCTGGCTTAGGATTAGAGCAAGTAGACATGGACTCCTAAGGAGCAGATTCTTGAAATAGCGGATACCTGGATTGTGATTATCACATTAAAAAGATGAAAGCTTCCATTGAAGGGAGAGTTATGTTGAATGAGATACATATAGAGAGAGATTGTTGAGATATGTACACATGAGTGGAGTCCTACGTGCATTGATTAAGAATGAAAAAACTGGGATCCTTGTATGAATAATGGACTGGCTTATAATCTAATAATCTAGGTTTCTAGACTGAATTGCTGCCTACAAAAACGCATACGGACTGCCCAATGCACATCTCTACGATCAATTAGCTTGGACCTTAGCTCTCCGATCGGTTAGCTTGTACGAGTACGAGTATAATGATCCCTATATTAATGATGGAACGTATATTTGCAATATTTCTTGAAATGTCTGGATTACCTTGTACACCCACGCATTGCATGTATGTTCACACACACGCACGCTGGGAATAGCATATGTATATTCACGTAGGACCGTAAGCTTTAGATCCTGAATAGTAACGATTCTCTTGGTGATTCAACCTTGTCATAATCCTCGCATATCATCCTAAAGGTGCCAACATATATACTGATAAGAAGGTTATTTCAGCTATTTGAAAAGATATAACTGATAGGAGTAATTAATTAATTAGCTAGATTACTTTTAAGAAATTATTCAGATTAAGAGAGACTGAATGCTTAATTAATTGGGAACAACTTAATATATGTACATTCAATTCAGGGAAAATAAATAATCAGAAATGATCAACAACTTGTCCTTCTGCCCACCATCAAGACTTCAACCCCAAGCAACCGGCGCCATCGTTGGTTGAATAAGAACAAGAGTTAGAAGTTCAATTGTTGACGGAGTGACCAACTCCCGGACTGTGACCTGGTTCTGTGGGTCGAAAATCATCAACATACTTGACCTTACTTGTTTGCTCTTGACCAGCTGCCAGGCCGTGATTACCATTTTCTGGCACATTCTGAGAGTTATCATTATTTGTTGAGCATTTCTTGCACAACTCAACAGACTTTAAAGGCCTTCCCTCCACATGAACAACTTCATGACACAAAATCAAGAAAAAAAGAACAATACAAGCACCCGTAATCACTCTAGTGGTGGCCATAATGAAGAGAGGTTTTAAAGTTAGGCTGGGTAAGAAATTGAGGGCAGGGAGAGGAGACTGTATGTTATGATCTGCTTTCTCTAGTACTGTGATATTTAAGTGTTAAGAAAGTCGACCTAACCTCTTCCTACACTGTGGTACTATTTATATGCTAGGGTTGCAACTTGATTAAGGTTTCAGGACATAAGCATGTGAGGGGTCCTCACAAGTGGGAAGATTCCATCAAATTTTTGTTGAAGAAAAACAGGAGCATGAGAAAAAAGAAACATTGGACGGTTTAAATCAACGGTTTAAGCCCTACCTCTCGTGATTGGAAAAAGGTTCGAACCATCCAAGCTATGGTTAGTTGTCTATATTCTTTATGCCTCCAGGCCCAAGCAGGACATGTGTCATCATTTTTACTTTGTTCATTTATAGCACCAGTTTTTTTACTCTGTTCACTAGAGATTTTACTGAAGCTAAACTGGATGTGTACTTGTATTTCGTTTTTAAATCATCACCAGCATACATACTTCAAGATTTGAACATATATATATATATATATATATATATAGGACTCTTGAAATTTATGCTTGAAATTTGAAACTGTTGACCTTACCTTTGCCCAAATTAAAGTACACAATATACAATAAGATCCTCCCACTTCAATCTTTAATTATTCTTACTACATATAAAATTAACTCTTGATCTTCTCCAACATCCCTTACCTTTCAAAAACTCAAAGGTTGCACTGGGGTTTTTTTATTTATAAAAAAACCCAGAAAGGCGTGTACTTTCCATCTCTCACCACTCCCATGCAACTGCACCCACTAGACTTCCCATTACCTCGTGGATCATGATTGCACTGTTTATTAATTTGGACGGTTACAACCAAAAAGGCGTGCACTAGGGTTTAAGCCCCCCTTTTTTTTTTGTGAAGTAAAAAGATCAACCTTCAAAAAGCTTGCGACATTGATCATTAGCCACCAAAAGAAATCAAAAGATTCCCTTGTGGTTAATGGCAAAATTGAACAAAATAATCAGAAGGATGTGTCTAACTGGGTTTGGGGATGTTTTAATATTTTGTCCTTGAAAAAACAAGAACACAAATTCCCAGACCAAAAGTAGTGGAGCCCCTTTTAGTCACTTATGTCCATTCTTATTGGAACTTAAAATATTTATGTTTCTGACATATTTTTGACTCTGGTGTTTTTGTAAAGATCCTATTGTCTTTCTTAGATAATTTTACTCACTTCGTCAATGAGCTTCGGAGCTATCTCGACAATTTTTTCAATGAAAGACGAGGAATTTATTTATAAACTGATTTAGTTACGAGCAGTCTGGTTAAACAGGAGAAGATGAGTATCACGAGATGAGCTATAAAACATTCAAAATAAAATAAAAATCAGGCAAACTAAACTAATCGCCCTGTTTGCTTAATAAAAGCAAACAAGTTAAAATATAAATATATAAAAGAAGATTATAGCCACACAACCAGCTCATCTTCTCTATGAACTCCCAGCTGTCAAATGATTCACTACATTTTTTTGGTTAATAAAATGATTCACTACATGATTACTATTTCTATAAAAATATGTAAAATTTACAAGAAAAAACCTAAGACAAATATTAGAGATGTCATTGAACACACCTTGTAACCGCCGCGGCCTCATGTCATTGCTTCCTCCTATATACAAGTAATTGCATTATATACAAGTAATTACATTATACGTTTCATAACTCAATTTTGATCATCTTTTCAAAATCTAAAAAAATATATTTTTGACACATTCACATCATTTTTGTCATATTCAATATCTTTCCAAAAGATTTCAAAATCCAAAAAACTATTTTCAATGCGCTCAACTAATAACGCATTCATTTAAAAATATTTGTTTAATTTTTTTATTGAGTTGATGTTGATGTTGTCTTATTGAAAAAATTAAAATTCAAAGAAATAAGAAAAATAAGAAAAATAAAAAAGCTTGAAAAATAAGCAAAGGAACCAAAGACACATTAAAAAAATGAGGGATCAATATGAATTTAAATTGCTTAGAGACCAAGCTTGATTACAAAATTGCAAAAACATCCAAGGACCAAACTGGAAATATTCTTTGAATTTGAAAACGGCGCCGTTTCCTTGACAACTGCTCATCATCTTCATCCGCGACGGTTTTGATAGTAAATGAACGCCATCAATGGAACCGTTTCAATCTGGGGAGGGGCATGTTTCATGCCACCGTGATGCACACCGGCCGTTACCAAGAAATGCCTGCGTCCTCTGGCTATAAAAGCCAAAGGAGAAACCGAACCAAGGGAGGGGGGAAAAAGAGGAAAAAAGGTGGCAGAAACACTTGGGGGAGAGAGTGAAGAGAGGAAAGAAAACTGAGAGAGGGAGACGAACGAAATACAGTAAAAAAAAGGCAGAAAGAAAAAGAAGAGAGCAGAACAGGAGAGAAGGCAGGATAGAGAGGAGAGAACGAAGGGGAACGACATAGGAAAGTAAGAGGAGAAGAAACAAAAGAGACAAGAAACAGATGGAAATACAAGAGAAAAGAGTTTGAAAAAACAAAGCAAGGTCGAATAAGGAGACCGCAACAAAAGAGCAAAGGAAGAGAAACAGAACGGTGAAGCAGAGAACACAGACAATAGAGGAGGTCAACATCACCACCGGTTTCCTTTCTCCCGAACCAGGTATGCTCATTTCCTTTCTTCGCAAAAAATAGATGTATGTGGGTCTAGAGAAACAAAAGGAAATAGAAGATGATTGAAAGCTTAAAGACCATCACTTTTCTTGCACTCTATAACCAAGGGGTCTTCGTTTTTGCCATCTGCAAAAACGAAGAATGAATAGTGCGAAGGTAATTTAATTACCTTCGCACTGTTCCATACATGCGTAAAATTTTACACATGCATGGCTGGTTGGGTCACTGGCTCGGGCCAGTGACTAGGTGGCTGGGTCCAGCCCCCCATACCAGCCCAGCCCCTCTAAAAAAAAAAAATCTTTAAAAATTATTTCAAGAAAATCTGTGATTTTTCAAAAATATTTTATTGCATTTTGATCAATATTGGTTTGTATTTTTATACTATAAAAATACAAATCCGGTATTAAAATATCTGGTTGTTGTCAAAATATAAAAAGATATTTTGTTTTCATGCATACGGCCAAGTCTCTAAAAAAAATTCATATTGTATTTTCAAACAATAAAATTTCAAAAAAAAGTTTTAGTATGCATTTTGGTTTTAATAACTAGTTTATTAAAGTCACGAGAACTGACCAATATTTCAAAAATTCCAAAAAAATTATTTTGTTTTCTTTTAATATCTGGGGTTATGACCTTATACGTAAGATATATTGTGGATATTAAATTCTTTTGTCGATGTTAGAACGGTTAGATTTTACCCAATAAGATAAGGATCTCTTTACCAAAGAGAACTTTTCTTAAATCATAGACGGACCAACAAATATAAAACACAACAAGACTTTAAATTTTTATCAGACAATAAAACAATGCAGCTTACCTTAGGTAGGGCGTATTTGGGGTGCTAATACCTTCCATTTAGGCAACTAGTCCCTGTACTTGATCTCTAAGACTAGTTAGGGTTCCTAGTGACCAAAATACTAGGTGGCGACTCTCATTCCATTTTTCCACTAATAAAAGACAAGAATTCCTTGTCTCCACATATTTGCCACATTTAGATAAGATGTTGAGGGTGGATTTTTTCGCTGTGATGCCGCACACGTGCGATAACTATCACAATTCCTATAGATAAAAAGAATACGCACACATTTATCCTTATTTAAAAAAAACCAACCTCTCACCTCCTACAAATCACAATACACACACCCACAATAACCTAAATTCGTAGCTTAATCTCTCTATATTTTTCTAAAGAAAAAGCAACAAGATCAAGAATGACCCCAGCCATCCCTTTCCTAATCTTTTCATCGTAAAAGACCAACACCCAAATAAAACTCCATTTTCATCTTCCCTAAACTTTTTTCTTTTCCACCGTAACCACCACCACCTCCACCACCACCAAACTCCATCACTGATCGGCCATCTATAGTCACAATATCAATGATGTTGTGAATAACTCCCCACACCTCTCTCTCATTTTTTTTTTCAAATCAAACTAGTCCATAGGCCCTTTTTCTTCTCTCTTTAACAACACTTCCAGCCACAAGCACAATCTGTAAGTATTGGCAACACCGTCGACAACCACCAGACTAACGACAACAATAGCCATCACCGGTGGTGCCTTTCATTTTTGTATGGTTATTGTTGTCCCTTTTTCTCTTCTTTAAAGAACTCAATTATCTCTCTTTTATCTTTTTGAAGATAACTGCTAATAGCGCCTCCATGGTGACAATAGTCGTATCCTAAACCACTAAGCTTGCCTCCATCCTCTAAAATAGTGATTGGTGGTGGTGAAAACTAGTAGACAAAGAACGAGAAGAAAAAAGAGAGAGGATTGGACCTTCAACTAAGTAGATCTTATTTTTTTGATGTATGTTTGCCTTACTTCCAATCCGAAAGTGAAAAGAAGATAAAAGAGAGCTTCAGATGCACCAGCTCACTCTTCTTCAGCGACGATAATGTGTGAATCCATGCATCGACAATGATGGTAGCGCGTGGTATATGCGTTGCCACTGTTACAACATGCCTTTCAATGTGATTTCAGTAGATCCAGAGCACACCAACCACTTTGAAAGGTCGATCCATAACCTCAAATAGTTTTTTAACAAATAGTTAAAATATTGTGAAATTTAGGATAAAATGCTCATTGTTGTGTGTATACTTTTTGGATTATTGTGTGTTTTGATTTGAGATGATTTGATAATCTTGTAGCGGAGATTCTTAAAGTTGTGATTGATAATTAGACATTAAATCTTGATTGATGAATGATGCTTGGGTTGTGTTGATTTGTTTGAATTAGTATGAGATTTGAATGTAGTTCGTGAAAATAACAAGAATTGCGTTGATTTTTGGTGTTGTTAGATATTGAGTTGATGAATGATGAATAAATAGTTTGTTTTGAGTTGATTTCTTGATTAAAATAGTCAACATTTTTAATAGCCATAATTTCTGTTTTTTTTTTTTGCTAAACATACTTTAGTTTAATTTTTACTTATTTTTAGATTTTTGAAGAATCATGTTACAATTAATTTTGGGTTTTTTATATATTTTTTACCCTTTTGTATTTAATATTTGCGATTGTAAACTTATATGTAAGACACTTTTATAGTACTAAATAAACTAGTTTTCTAAAAACATTAAATTAGAAAAACAAAAAAATCTTTCTTAAAAAATATAGATTTGTGTTTTAAATTGCATATGACCAAATTCTAATATAATTTTTATTTTTTAAAAGAAAAATCAATTAATGAATTTTATAAATAATTTGTAAATATCTATAAGAAATTGGCCTAAAATTTAAAAACACCAAAAAAACCAATATGTTTATTTTAAATATCATAATTTATAAACTTACACGTAATGCATATTTTTAATATTGAAAAAGGAAAATTAAGCCCCTAATAAATAAAATAACCTCCTTATCTCTTTCCTTTTGTTTAATTATAATATTTGGAAATTATAAACTTATACGTAAAACTAATCCTAAGAGAAACAATAATATAAAAAAATAATAAAATAGATTTTGCATTTAGAATGACTAGGTTTGACCCATAAAACTATGGTTACTGAGGTGGATTTACTTTAATCAATAGATAGACCAACAATTAAAAAAACATAATAGAGCCTTAGTAATAATTAGACAAATGAATAATATAACTTATCTTAAGTAGAGTGTATTATGGGTGATACTGTCTTCCATATACCTAACCAGTCTGCTTATCAATACTCTATAGACCACTTAGAATTTCTAGTGATCAAAATACTAGGTGACGACTCCAAACCTTTTAAGTATAAAAATGACAAGAGTCCCTTGTTCTTTCCATACTAAAGAACCTAATTTAGTAGAATGATCACCATAACACTATACACGTGCGATAAAATAACGATTCCATAAGGGATTTTTCCCGTGGATTAAGCTTTGTTGTATGTCTGATTGTTGTGTTTTATTTTGGTTGGTCTATATATTTGTTTTGAACATGTATTTTATACATATTGCTCATGCATTGAATTTTCGATATGGATTAATGCCTTTATGCATCACTTGTTTTAATTTTTGAGAGCATATAAAAGCTTTCAAGTTAGGTGGGGGAATAACGATCTACCCCATGACTATTGGTTTGGGACCAGGTTCATGAAATACCCAACTCAGATTTAAGTGATTGCTCGGTAATAGTGGACATACATGCCTTAACCATTTTTTACAACGCTCCTACACTGTTCTTACGAGGACCACCAGTAGATAGATATGAGATTCTTTTGAGACGAGGTAAAAAACCTACCCATGTTTCACTTAATGACTAGAACTTGCCTATAGGTGTATGCTAAAATAATAAAATATAAAAGTTATAGATAAGCTTAGAAATGCTAATCCATATTCAATATACATCCTCATAAGCATACATAAGCATTCATATGCCAAAATGTCTTTAATTTTGGCCCTCATTTTTAAATATTTTTCCAAAAAATTCAAAAAATAATGAAAAAAAATCCAAAAAATATAGTTTGTGAAATTAACAAGACTTGTGTTGATTTTTGATGTTGTTAGATATTGAGTTGATTGAGGATGAATAAATAGTTTGTTTTGAGTTGATATCTTGATTATAATAGTCACATCCATATTTTCTCTTATTTTATTTTATTTTGCAAACAGACCTTAGTTTAATTTTTATTAATTTTCAGATTTTTAAAGGATCATGTTGCAATTAATCTTAGGCATTTTATACAATTTTTACCCTTTTGTATTTAATATATGAGTTTGTCAACTTATATATAAGACACTTTTCCAGTAATAAATAAACTAGTTGTTTTTAAAAACAAAATTAGAAAAAAAAAATATTTTTTTAGAAAAAAATATAGATTTGTGTTTTAAATTTCATATGACTAAATTATAAGATAATCTTCAATTTTTTAAAGAAAAATAAATTAACGGATTTTGCAAATAATTTGTAAATATCTATTAGAACTTGGCCTAAATTTAAAAAACACCAAAAAAATAAATTTGTTTATTTTTAATATCAGAGTTTATAAACTTACATGTAAGGTGTATTTTCAATATTAAAAAAGGCAAACTAAACCCATAATAAATAAAATAACCCCCTTTTATCTTTCCTTTTGTTTACTTTTAATATTTAAAATTATGAACTTATACGTAAGACGTATTCTTAAGGGTAAAAAATTTATAAAAAATAGTAAAATATATTTTGGGTTTAGAATAACTAGGTTTGACATATAAAATCGTGGTTCACCTTATTTAGGTGGATTTGCTTTAACCAATAGACATACCAATATTTAAAAAATACAACAAAGCCTTAGTAATAATCAGATAAATGACAATGCAGTTTACCTTAACCTTAAGTAGGGTGTATTAGGGGTGATACTGTTTATCCTATACACAACTAGTCTCTTATCTAGGCTCTATGGACTAGTTAGGGTTCATAGTGATCAAAATATTAGGTGACAACTCCAAACCTTTTAAACTATAAAAGGATAAGAATCCCTTATTTTCCACACCAAAAAACACGATCTAGAAGGATGATCATTATGATGTCGCACATATGCGACAATATGAATTTGACTCCACAGTCCAATTCTTAGAAGATGCATAACAATAATCAATACTGAAAAAGAGATCTTTTTAAATTGCTAAAACCCCAATTTTTGAAGGTCGAGGCTTGCCATTTACAAATGCATTTGCATTTTATTTAAACATACCTCAAAGAGGCAGAATCCATAATGATTCACTATGCACTTTCGCCTTGTTTGTCCATATAAGAATACCATTTGATGATCTTAGCAAGTCTATCCCAATATAACAGAAACTCCCATCATACCATTTTTTCCATGTTGCAGCTTTATTGAAAAGCAAGTAATATTTATAATCCCAATATGTTTCTACCTCATTGAAGATTAAATTATTTCGAGCATTCTAAATGGACCAAACTATTCTAAAGAAGAATAAAGACCACACATTTCTTTGCATATATCCCAAGATCATTCCAAACCACTATAAGTAAAAATCATCCAATGGCTTTGGTAATATCCATAGTTGGCCTAACCAAGCCACCATCCGTGACCATAACTACCTGTAATCTCACAATAAAGGAAGAGATGTTTTGTATTCTCAATTTATTTTTTACAGAAAGGGCAACTTAAATCATTAACTTATAACATATCTCATCGATGAAGAAAATCTATTGTAAGTAGTTTATTCAAAATTGCAAGCCAAAGATTAAACTTAACCTTCAAAGAAGTGGAAGAGGACCATAAATTGGACTGAAATGACTTATCTCCCGGAAGAAGAATTATCTTAATATAGGCTGAGCAACTTTTCATATATAAAAAAATACCTTTCGGATCTGGTCTCAAAATCTTATTATCTATAATATTTTGGCTTAAAAAACCATAGATAATAGTTGCAAAAGTTCCATTTCCTTTTTTTATCCAATCCCATAGTCTCTTTCTTTATGATAATGACCAATCCTAGGTAAAGTCATTCCAGGTTCCCATCTTAGAGATTAAAGCATTTGTATTTGCACACTCAACATAAAGACCAGGAAACCTGTATTTGAGAGCATAATCTCCTAACCATTTTGAAATTCAAAAAGATGTTTGAGCTTCATTTCCAACAATCACTGGAATAACATTTTGTAATCCAATAAAATAGTCATCCACACTGACTCGATTAAAAGATTAATGTCTTATCCCAAGTGCAGGAGTGTCGAAGTAATAAATAACCTGGCAAGACCGGGGTCGAACCATAGAGAGGTGAACTATATAAATTACAAATAATATATATATTTAATAAAACAAAGAGTTTATGAGAATTTTATGGGATATTGATGTAAAGATTAAATAAAGATAAAACAATTGTCATGGTTAGAGGATCCACTGATGGTATTTCAAATAAGTATAGTATAAACTCTTTTTATTACTCAACTGGAAACCACACACAAAGGAGGTCCCAATTGGATTATAAATTGTTAACATGATTATATTAGTTATCTTATTCGAATAATGCTAATACTTGTAAATATTGTTAGGTATTCATGATGTTAACTTATGTTAACAATAAATCAAGTTCCTTTCATAGCATAGGTGTCGGTTATACCATACAGTTGGGTTATGAAAGTGCAAAGTATTTGTTGTACCAATGGTTATACAATATAAATCTAGATTAACCATTTAACAAGCAAAGTATTAAGAGTGAATAAGATAACAAATACAAAACATGTTAGTATCAAACATTAAAATCCATGTTGAGTTTACACTATACTTATTCTTACACCATTAGTGTAACCTTTTCACCTTGATATAATAAACTTAGCTGAACATAATGAAGAAGAGAAACATAAATAAACAAGAGGAGAACATGATTATATAAGTATAGTAAAGGAAATGAAAGGCATAAACAAGAGATTAATCAAAGCAAAACTTAAGCATTACAAAAATATAAAGAAAGAGAGCAAGAACATGATCTTGATCTGAAAACCAAGATGCCTAAATGCATGGCAAATGCCTCCTTTTATAGGCTAAAATTTGAAACTATTGATTAATGACTAATTGTTAAGTGGGTGGCCACATCTTGATTTGGTGACAATCCTTGTCTTCTTGTCTGAACAAAACATCATTGCTAACATCAGAATTGGAACAGATAGTCTTCAATAAAATTTTGAAAAATTATCTCAGCTTTCCAACAAAACAAGAATTGACGCATTTAGACTTCTAGAACTCGAGATATAGGCTGAACACTGAACAATGTCTGGGTTGTAGGATAGGTTCCGACTTCTCCATTGTTGCTACCATTTGAACTCAAAAATGACACTTTTAAATCTTGGACTCTTCATGAAAGTTTTAGGCCTGTGTCTTAGCTTTCCATACATATAAACCAGACCTAAATCCAAGTTCTACAGCTCCAGTTATGATCCAATAATTGAATGGTGTTCCAGTTTGGATTAACCAGCATATCTTTTCTAAGCTTTGCCCTCTCTTTGTCTTCTCAATTTCAGTAGTTAAACTCATCAATCAATCAATCCTTTAATTTATGTGATAGACTTGCATTCAAGATAAACATTTACCATAAATTAAAGGTATCTTATATTATTAGACATATTATTATAAAACATGCTATAGTTAAGGAGTTATTGATACTTCAAGTGTAAAATGATGATATAAAACCTTGATAAAAATACACTTTTAAGTACTAATCACACATAATTAAAAGTAGTAGAAATACCATTCTAAATGGGTGAAAGAGCCCTTGTAAATCTCGAAATCACTCTGATATTGTCAAGTTGATATTTATATCTAAAAAATCATCCATGCTATTAAAACATCATTATTGTATCGTCATAACCATTTAAACAATGCTATTTTTTTTTTTTGCAATAATAGACCCAACTCCTAAACCTCATTTAGTTTTCAGTCTGGATAGGAAATTCCAAGCCACCTTACAGATAGATTGTTTATTCATATCTCCACCCCATAAAAATTGTCTTTATATGGAAACAATCTTCTTAATTAAACCTGATGAGATTTTAAACAAAGACATATAGTAAAGAGGAAGATTGGACAACAAAGATTTTACCAAACAAAGTCTTCCACCTATTGAGAGAGAGAGAGTCTTACCTTTCCAAATCTTGAGAGTTGAGATAAGATTTGATCTTTTCCAGAATTGATTTCCAAGTGGAGCATGGTCTCAAATTTGCTTCTAGAACAGGGCATAGGTAATTCATAAGTAAACAATTTAATTTACATCTTAAAAATCATCCACTTCTTTAGTAAATTCTAAATTAATATTAATATCAATTAAAATATTCTTATAAAAGTTAACTTTCAAAATATTCTTATAAAAGTTAACTTTCAAACCAGAGTGCTCTATTGACGTACAAGAAACTTGGAACTTGAGGCTTTCTATATAGGAAGCATTAGCTTTAATACTTCTGATCGAGAAGGTCTCAAGTTCAAGTTTCTTATATTAAGCTTTTAATATTTTCAATTATTTTTTTACAACATTGTTTATTTAACCTTCACGTACTCAACTTTCACTTTGATTAATCTTTTTGACTAGAAAAATTTCAAAATTTAAAAGTTTGGGTGCTGTCATAAAAAAAATTGAGAATAAAATAACAAATGAAATACTATAGAGATAATGTATAATTTTTAAGGATGCAAAACACTAATTGTTTAAGAAATAAGTCTTGATTTTAAGGATATGATTAAAAAAATTTCAAAATCTCAAGACTGAACTATAAAATTCTCAAAGTTTGGAGGAGCCATGACATATTGACATCCTTAACCTTATACTATAAAGGCTATTTGATCTTTTATAATTTGTTAATCAAATTATTCCCGATCCGATTACAATATATAGCTCAAAGGACTTGAAGGTTGCACTATGAGGTTTTAAAATAAAATATAAAACATCAAGTATGTTTTATAGAATTCCACTTAATTAGTGTGGCCACTAACCGCCATCTCTCACAGGCAGTGATCACAATTTTATTTAATGTGGAAGGTTTGCTTATCCCGAATAAAAAAGAGAGAGACTGACAACCTAATTTGATGATGCTTAAACAAAGTTCAAAAAGTTTAAGATCAAAATAATCAATTAGCATGATCATTAGCCGCCAGAAAGAACAAATTAAGATTCTCTTGAAGTTATACCGAAAGAAAGAAAAGGTCATAAAGGGAGAGGCCCCCCTACACTTGGGAGGGATGCATGTTTATATGCATGGAGCAGAAAAACATAGAATTATTTTTTCCTATGATGGGAATTCTATCGTTTGTATTTTTGAAAAAGATTTTATTGTTCTTTCTTTTTATTTTTTTGAAGTGCTATATCAGTAAACTTCAACGTTATGATTCGATTATCTCTAAGGCTTTTTACCTTTGGTTAGCAGGTGACATGTTTTAATTCATGTCTAAAAAATTGGGGCATTTTTTATTTTTGAAATGTGGATTGCTTCATACTCCCTCGGAATATATCTGCAAACTGCAATATACTTTTATTACTTCAATCTCGACGAACGAAATTGTAGTAGGGTTCAGTTCTGCCCCTCGAGTTCTCCATGATCCTAATATTTTTCTTCCTTTGCAAGCGAATATCATAATAAAAATCTTGAGGGGTTTGTTTGACTGCAATAATTTTGTTTAACTGTATACTCCAACAATGCATGCAAGTTATTTCAAGTATGATCCTCATATTTATTTATCTTTTGATAAGCAAAAGAACAGAATAAACAGCAAAGTACATAATCCACAAGGCGAAAAATCCCAAGCTCAAGACAGCAGAGGAGATTTGCGAGTTATTTCTCTAACCAAAATGGTGCAAGGTAGGATTTAGGTAGTGTGCTAATTCTCTTTTCTAGAATGAGGTAGCTCGGTCTATCTTTCATATAAAATAGAAAAGAAATATATCTTAATTCATAAAACACACACACACACACACTTACGTAGCTAGTGAGTTTAACATTCACAAATAAGAAAGCGAGTTCAACTGATAAAATCACTTGATGTATATACCATCTCAACTAATCATTTCTTGCATGCAATTGCTATCGAGTGGACTAAGAGAGGGCAAGACACTCTCCATTATAGGTGTAGCCCAGAGTTCAAAGGGCATTTCAATGATTAAAAGAAGAAGATAGAGGAATGGAGAAGAAAACATATTCTATAGAGATCAGTTACCAATGATCGATTAATAATACAACCTTTTTATTAAAAAGTGGAAATACATATATACAACCCGCGATTAAAATCTCAAGGAACACAAACCCAGAACCATAAAAGTGACACATAACAGCAAATCATTGCCTTAATTAGTTGTGGATGGAATGGCCAACACCTGGACTGTGACCAGGGTTTGTTGGTCGAAAAGCCTCCACGAATCCATCACTAGTTTTAACAGTATGGTGCAAGTGATTACTTGGGCTTGCACTATTTAATATAGTGTTTCTTTCGATATTGCTCTTCCCTCCAGGATTGCAGCGTTTGGCATGCTTCAATGCTTTTTTCAGTTCTAAACTCCTTCCTTCAACACAAAGGATATTGTAAGACAACAACATTAGTAAGAAAAACAAGCAAGTGCCAGCTGCATTGGCCATTCTCAGATGGGATGAAATTATCAGAAACTTAACTAGTGTTACAACTCTAAGAACGAAACTGATCGAAGTGTACTCAATGTAAGAGTAAGATAGAAAGGGGTCAGAGAAGATGAAGATACTCATAACCCTTCACTTCCATCGGTATTTAAAGACTTACAAAGCTGCTGCATGTGAGGCCCTAGACAATCTAAAAGCGAGCGAATAAATAAAGATAAAAATAAAAAAAATTCCTAACATCAAGGAAGATTCCTTAAGGTCTACTAACCTAAATTTAAAGGTTACTAGAAGAAAAGGGGAACTGAACCGCTGTAAGTTGTCTGTAACCACTATTTTTTGCAAGTCTTTCCTTTCCCCATGTTCAACCCCTAGGGCAGGAGCAGTGACAGCTTTGCTTTCATGTGACCTGGCTGTACATCATACAAATATGCATGTTACACTTGTAAATATTGCCTCTTTATGTAACCTTAACTGTACAATGAACTCAAGGGCCATTTTCATTCTCCCTCCTCCCTAACTACATCTTCTATTTCAACAAAATAATCTCCCTAATATGAAGATAAAAATGTTCTAAAGATCAATAAGTTCGCATTTCAAGAAAGTCCATTTGTTATTATATGTTCTACTACCTTCTTTATATATTAAAAAATTAGGTTGTTTCGTTTTTTGTTTGCTCAAAAAATATTTCATGATAATTTTTTGAATATCTTGCTTCTTCATTCATAAAATAATTTATCATATTGTAGTATAATTTTTAAATGTACTGTTAGGATATTATAGGCATATAAAACGAAGAATGAAGACAGTCCGATCAAGCTTGTCACTGCAAAGCTATTAAGGTTCACGGGGTCTTACCGTTTTGCAATTGATAATAATTTATCATTGTAGTATAATTTTTAAATGTATTAGGCTATTATAGGAGTATATAATGAAGTATGAGGAATTTTTTGGAGAAAAAACTTGAAAATAACTAATTTATCTTAAAAACGTTAAATAGAATTTGGTCATTTCTTTTTTGAAAATCTATGTTCTGTACTTTCCCTTGAGATTTTTTTTACATCATCACTACTGTTGTTGTTGTTATAATTTTAATAAGCAAGTAGACCATTATACCAATTTTAAACTAATTAATGGAGGAAAGAACGAAAAGATGCTTCAGAGGAGCATCAACACAGGATTCCATTGGAGTAGTTTTGGTATTGCTTCCATATATGCTATGTTTAAAGCAATGAAATATATATATATTAGTTAATTATTTTAAGCAAAGGGGATATATATGAATACACACAATCATATTCTGTCGATTAAATTGAAATTCAAATATTTGGAATGGAGTAGCACCACTGAAAATACAAGTTTTTTTCTTTTTATGATTAGCAGTACAAAATCATATATATACAAGAGACTTTCTTCTCAACCAACACCTTCTTTCATTGGAGCAAGCTTCATGTCTGTTTTGTGCATCAGACATAGAGTCAACAAATCATCTTCTCTTTTAGTGCTACTTTGCTAGGAAACTATGGACAAAGTTCCTAACACGGTGGGGGTGGGGGGTTCTTGGTGCGTTCCAAAGACTATGGAACCTCCTTTCATATGGCATTGCTTGAAATGAAATTTTGGTTAAGCAGGAATCACCTAATCCTTAACCAAATCTAACCGAACTGAGAATCATGTTTTTCTTTAATTCTCCACCGGCTATCAGCTTTGTTAAAGAGCTGTAAAATGAAATTAATTTTGGATACACAGGTAATGATCTGCTAATAAGTGCATACAAAATTTACAAATGGTCCAACTAGGTCGACCTTGGTCGCTGAGCTTCT
>Ga0325401_1002349_pt1 | contig 16784 bp, 8 predicted proteins | sample PopdelMetagenome_FD_205666 | JGI IMG/M metagenome (GOLD analysis project Ga0325401, IMG submission 205666) | Populus deltoides microbial communities from Bellville, Georgia, United States - Xylem-PdKOR-R2 | ecosystem: Host-associated > Plants > Phyllosphere > Stem > Wood/Secondary xylem | place...
TGTTTCACTGCAACTATTCTGCTTTGACTTGTCAGCATGTGGAAACTTCCATGCATGGAGGTAAGAAACTTCAATCAGTGAGCTGGACTAGCACAATATGTATCATCGTTGAGAGCTTGCGGGATGCGGTTCGATTGATTTCTGCATCTTCGCCAGATCGCGTCTTGCTTCCAGACTCGGCCGAGTCTGATCGGTTGAGGTTGACTTTGGCTTTTAATTAGTTGAAAAGCATTCTGTTGAGATTATTTTAATATTTCTGCCATTGAATACATTGAGATTCCTTAACAATCAAGCTACTACACGCAATGCTCATATTAACCCGATATCTATCGCAGCCAATCTTTCTGTATCAATTCTTCCTTCATTTATTTATTATTTGAGAGGTTATTGACCATAACCAAGGGGTTTTATATATATATATATATATATATATATATATATATTCTATCAATTATATATTTTCATTAAAACTAATGATTGTGAGGTCAAACATGTAGTTTCAATAATTAATTAGCAGTCTTATAATTAAAAGATCGATATAATTAATTATTTCTTATATATATAAGAATGTGATGGTGCAATCTATGAGAATATGTTGATAGATTTCTCTTAAACTTTAATCATCCGTATTGAATATCTCAATTCACTAGATTAACTCATCATACGTCCAAAATATCACCGTGGAGCACAAGATTTCCAGTCAGTGATTGAATGGCAAAGTCCATATATAAAATATCAGCAAATGAAATTATCTTTTTTCAGTTTTCTTTTTTTTTTATATTAGTATATTAAAATTATTACAAAACACTAAAAGACATTAACTTTATGTTTTTTCAAACTAAAAATATTTTAAAAAAACGCAGAAAAAAAACATGAGCAAAAGAACTCTCGAACATCTCCTTTGAGAGATTGGCTGGATAAACATGCATTCTTAATTATCGTGTTATTAATCTTGTCAGTCCCTGCCACTCATCCTCAAATATATTTCTCACAATTCGATATATATATCTTCTCCCATTGACTACAGTGAGCAGAGCGCAGTCTTCCCCCCAGATATTTTGCAGCCTGTGGTAAGCCTTTACATTTGCTTGCTATTTTTGCCACTATTGCTTGCTGCTTCGGATCTGCGTCCACGAACTTCAGTTCTGGCGGTGCATGATCTAAAAACACTGAAAGACAATCGTCATCTGATAACACCTCTAGATGGCGAGTGGAGATGGCAGCCATGATTCGTGGGACGCTGTTGTTTCGCGTGGTGACAACTACTTTAACTTCAGAACCAGCAAAGGTTTGGCGTAGAAGATCCCATTGGTCATAGCCCACATTGCACGCATCATCTAACACGATTAAACTTCTCTTTCCAGAAAGTCTCTCTCTTAGCTTCACCTGAAGAAAATTCAAATCTCCACTGAGCTTACAAGCCTCATCCTTGGTAACTTCCTGGAGGATTGTCCCTGTTATGCTCCGAACATCAAAATCTTCTGAATCAAAAACCCAAGCTCTCAAATCAAAAGCGTTGACCACTGTGGAATCGTTGTACACAAGCTGGGCTAGAGTGGTCTTGCCAACTCCTTCAATCCCACCTATAGCAACCACACAAACTCTACCATTGCTAGCTACTTCTCTCTCCAGTAACAATTCAATAATGAACTCTTTGTCCTTCTTTCTACCATAAACATTAGATCTATCAAGCAAAGAAGTTGTGGGAGTTCTTTTACCTGCTGATCTATGGTGCCTCTCTCCACGAGCACGCTTTTCCAAATCTCTTGATCTTGAACTAATTTCCTCATTCCTGGTATCCATAACAGGACTTGGATTTAACGAACAACAACAGATCAATTTCCCTACCAAACTTGTGCCTGCAGTTTGAGGCTCTTCGGTCATGCTTTCTTGTGAAGCTTTGAATCGTGAATTGTTTCTCTTGTGCATCTTTCTTTTTGAGTCTTGATTTTTCTAAGCAAGCAGAGGATCGACCAGCTAAAGGCCACTTTGCTGGGACTAGAAAATTAAGGGAATTAGCTGAAGCAGCAGGGATCTGAGGATATGGTAAAAGCACGAGGGTCCAATAAAGATGGAAAAGTCTGCAGCGAAAAGATTAACTATGATAATGGGTCCCGCTGTTAGGTGATAGACGATGCTGTTCAATGTTATTTTTGTCTTTATAATTCCTTTGATTGGGGAAAAAAGTACTATCGAAAAGGACTTAGATAAGATAAAATAAAATAAAAATTATTGCACTTAATTTGTAATGTAAACTTTAATTAGATTACGTGTTAATTGGATTATTTTTTTGGGGAATATCTTAAAAGCATACATTTTATAACAATATAATTATAAAATTTAAACTTTAAAATAAAAAAAGAAGAAGAAGATATTATGTCTTCTTAATCATCAAATTAATCCTTTAAAATTTAATAAAACATGATAATTCTAACTTGTAAAATATTCAAAAGATAGTATTCTTAAAAAAACATGAAAAAAAAATTCTTTTGATAACAAGATTATTTTCTCCTTGTTTTTGAATTTTTTTTACAAATAATTGCATGTTTTTTTAATATTTTCCTCAGTATATATAAAATAATATATACCGAGTAAAATATGTAATTATCATTACCTCGTCTCATTTCCTTTTTCATGTAACCCATATTATTATCCTTCACACTATTTTGACTCATTTTCAAAAAATCTAAGGCTACCATTTTATTTCGACTTATGATTTTCAATGAAAACCTACCTGACTAATAAAATTTTGGTTGAGCTTTTTTTATACAAACCCTATCCAAATTTCATCCAGCCATTTCACTTCGACTTGTAGTCTCCAATGGAAACTTTCCTGATTAATAAAATTTCAGGTGAGCTTTTTTTATACAAATCCTATCCAAATTTCATCTAGCCATTTACGACATAAAACTTGTCATGAATTCTGATATCATCATCACACAAACAACTTCGTATAACAACCTAAACTTTTAAAACACATTTTAAACAACTCACTAGACATGAATCATTAAAGTCCCTAGAATATTATTGTTTTGGTAGTGACAATTTGGCTTCTTCTAACATTTCATTACCAATTTGATAAGTCGTTAACACAGATATTATTTGTTAACCACAAGACCACTAGCCAAATCACGTATATCATAGTCATTAATGCAACAGACGCCACTGGCTCAATTATAGACAGTTAATTCATCTTTTCAATCAATTTTATGTTCTTATTAAACCATCTTGCCAAGTCATATAGTTTGGTCATCAACCGAACCAATGTCACTAACCCATTACTGGGTATTTAGTTTTATACATATTAATATTCAAATACAAACATACTACATTATAGATACTTTATTAATCAAGAATCAACACTTAATTACTAAGGCATAATCACATTTCTAGATGACAACCATCATATTTCACCTTTATTGAATCATTATCAACCCGACAATTAGTTACTTTGACGTCTTTAACTCCCTTTAAGGCAGCTAATTAATTATGATCGTTCTTGTTATTCACATTCATATCTTTATAGGTAAACACATTTAAAGAAATACAGTTTAAAAAGAATTTAAAAATATTTTACAGATAGGGCAAAGTGCAAGGCACCTACTTTGAGTTTGTGTATGTGTTATTGTTTCATGTTGATGTCTAATCCCCATAGCCTCCTATATACCACTAGGGATTCAATTATCATCAATAATACAACCAGCATCATAACTTCATTTAAATTCTCATTCAACTATTACTTTTACACCAATAACAAGGAAAATCCTTAAAATCTTATACCCTTGTACATTTTCATGTTCATATCCATTCTTGAAAATTCATATGTTAAAACCCTCACTCAACAACAATTCCAAGAAAAGATTAGAAATTATCTAATTCTAGTTGATTTAGCCTAACCAACTCTAAATATTGTCCAATGTTTAATCATAACTGAAGTTGTAAAACTCAATTTTTTACATGGGTTGTCTCTATAGAAAGCTAAGACATATAGCTACAACTTTCATGAAGACAACAGCACCTAATTTTTCCATTTATAAACATAAAATCACTCATTATTGTAGCATAAAAAATGTGTCCAATATTATATTAGTTTGAACCTATCCTCAGTCTTTAGTTCATATATAATGTTATATCACTCCAAATTAATCAAAACTAGTTTAATTTGAAAGATAACATTCATACATATAACTTTGGTAGAGAAACAAACTCCAAACTTTATCATTTTAAGGTTCAAATTCAATAATCACTGTAGCATCCAAAATTTGTTCGGATTTATATCGGTTTAGATCGTTACTTAGTGTTTAGCTTATATCTGGAGTAATACAACTCTAAATTAATCAAGATCCATTTCATTTGAAATCTAACATCCATACATACAACATTCATTAAAAAAAAAAAAACTAAATCTAAGTTATATCTTTTTCAAGCTCAAAATAAACAATCATAGTAACCTCTCATTTTCAACTAAAATTTTGGACAACAAGGATTTTCACCCTTTAAAAATCCTTTTTAACTTCTAACTAATTCTCATGTATAAACAATATTATCCAAGGTCATTTAGCATTATTGCATAACACATTTAAACCAAATCTAAATCAAGACATTCAAATAATTTCCCTTCATCTACAACATAACAAGATTTGACCAAAATAAAAAAAAAAAAACTCATTCCATTGGAATTTCTCTCCTTTATTTTCCACACTACATACATTAATATCCTTGCTTAGAATTATTAACACAACAAAAAATAAACCGTTCATTTCTCACTTTCTCCTTTTACAATTAAACATATGCAACAAACCTTAACAACATACACTCAAGCTAATCTTACATTAGTTTTTTTTTCTTCCAACACATATCATTTCAAGCTTAACTATAGTTCATCACAACAATCATTCAAAATACCTCCCCTGTCATTTTTTATTTTGGACGAATATCCTCCATGGTATAACCATGATTGTCACTTCAACTTTTAACATGCATTCCATCCCAAAACAACTAAAACATGTCAAATCAATCAACAAAATGCAAACCCTTCAAGTACTTCTTTTTGCATAATGCCACCATGGATCAAATCCATGGATTTTCCTCTAACTGTTCCAATAATTTCACATTACCCACTCTTGGATACATACAAAACATATTTTTATCAAAGTTTAACAACAACAATTCATCATTCAATCAAACTCAAGCTTAAACAGATACCCATTTTATACCTATAACCAAAACCAACTAAGAATTGTATATAAATAAAGGTGAAGTCTTGCTTACCATTTTAACACTATTTCCATGGAGTTTGATGCAAGAGAACCCAAACTCTTCTTATTTCTCTTCAAGATTTCTCACTTTCCCTCTCTACATATTCATCTTCTTTTCTTGGTTTCTCACTTCAAAACTCATTTATATCATGTTTATTTTTTAAGAGAATGATTAGTCCTCATAAGAATCTCTCAATTAAGCAAGAAACCACTCAAAAATTAATAAGGAATGGAGGGCTTTTCGTTTTCCCTAGCTTTTGGAACTCTTCATCAGCTTTCTCTTGTTTATAAAGAGAAATTTTGCTTACTTTACCATTTTACCCCTTATAATATTTGTCCTATGTTTTTGGGTAACACGTCTGACTGCCAACCTAATTGTAATGCCCTAAACTCTTATTGTCCTAAAATTTAAACCCAATATAAGAACATATGTCAGGAAAGTCCTTATAAAATTTTAGTTCGATCTAACAGTTGGATTGGGAGTTATACTTGATAACATAAAACTAGACGGTATTGGAATTTATAACCCAAATTTTGATTTCAGACCCAACTTCAAACACATCATTCTTTCTTAACCGTGTGAATTAGATAGCCTACCATATATTGTTGGAAAGATACAGATGTTTGCTTTCCAAAATAACTGGAACAAAAATGAAAATTAATCTTCACACACACACACATACACCAAATAGTAGCCAAAGGTCTAGTGTGATAGATTTGCCCTTTTTAAATTTGAGCCTCTAAACTTAGCCCTTTTAACTTTTTCTTTAATCCTCTTCTATTTAGACTTTATATTATGCTCGATTGATGGTGTAAATGGGATAATTTCATCTTTCTTTTTTCATCATTTATTTTATCTACGAACTTATTATCGTTTCACGTTAACGTTATCGATTTTTTATCGGGATTTGCACCAACACCTTTTTGTTCAATTCTCTTCTTAACTTTTTTTATATTCCCTTTATAATTGCTTGAAATTATTTTCTCATTCTCAAAACACATTTATTTTAAAAGTGTGGGGCTCGTTTAGGAGGTGGAACTCGTCCGGTAGATGGAGCTCACCTAGTAGGTACGTAGAGCTTGTCCAGTATGTGGAGCTTGCCTAGTAGGTGGAACTCACCTTTTGTGTATCATCAAAGCCCTACAAGTCCTGGTGATATATTTTAGCATGTACAAGCTGCCATAAAGATCATGGGCGTAGTTTTGCAACATAGTCGTGGAGCGTGGCCATGAGTGTAGTCCTAGGCATAGCCGTGAAGTGTGGTCATGGGCGTTGCTATTGGCGTAACCGCAGGCATAACTGATGGCTTAGCAGTTGGCGTAGCCATTGACATGATTACCACTGTGTTGGGGCTTCGTCAGCCATGAAAAAAGCTTTTAAGAAACAAGAATGAATTAGCTTTTTGTTCAGATTCTCACAGATGGCACCAATGATGAAATCCTAAAAAATTCAAGTAGTTTGGGAACAAGGCTTATATGTTGGATAATCAGTTAATCTCTTTGTTCTAGCAATTTGACCCATTCTTCCTAGCCAATATGGTTGTTAGCTTGTACCTGGTGTCTGGTAAGCCAATGTGACTGGTGGTTGATACCTGTAAAATATCCTCTTTTGTAGATTTGAAGATTCTCGAATGTTTAGATATTTAAGTAAATATCTTTTTTAAAAAATCAATTATATTTTAGAGAGATAAACTTTAAAAATATATATGTTAAAAATATTGATAATGAATAGATTATAATCCTGAAGTTTAAAGGATGCAAGAAATAATGAAAAAAAATAAGATACCCATAAATAAAACTAAAATAAAAATGAATCTTGAAAAAAGATTATTTTACTATAGCAAAGACATCTATTCAATATTATAATCCACACCAGTGGTTCTATTAATATCCCAATTATTTGAGGAGTGAATAGTATCGGAGGACAAGGTTCTTAGGAAGCTTAAATTATTTATTTATGGTGATTAGAAGCTCCTTTCTGTACTCTCCGTTTCAATTGTAAGGATGGCAGCAAGTTGTGTCGAATATATTTCTTTTGAGTCACTGCTGAGTCAATATTTTGTCCTCACAAGAGACCTAGTAAAGTAGAAATCAGAAATTTATATGTTTATCAGCGTATATTACTGACATTATTGAAATCATAAAAATAATTAATTGAATAGCGTAAACTAGCTTCTAGGAACAAAATAAAAATTATTATGATCGGTAACAATGATTATATAAAGTGAAATATAAAAGAAATTTGATCACATGATGAAAAATTTTGAAGGCTGCCATACTAAAAAAACAAACTCCAATTAAAATTTAAAAATTTATTACTTACACAATATTTGTTCTTTGTTTTTCAATGTCAATGATGTAGTCGTACTTATGATAATAAGTTATTCTAAGCAGTTAGTTGTGGGTCTTCTACTACTAGATGAAAATTTGCCCTAGACAAATTGTATAGATGATCTAATAGATGCATTTATGAACCAATAGGATAGGTCTAGGCTCAAAAGAGGAGATCTGGTAGCGTCAAATTAGAATAATGGCTCAAATGAGCCATAACTTTTGATCCGATTGTTGGATCGCGCTCAAATTCTTACAGGAGTTTCCAGAAGTTGTTTTCCTTAAAGTAGTCATGGAATCACTACTCCGACCATTAGATCTTTAGGTTTCAAAAATCTCATTCTAATACCTTAATTTTGACAATTTTATGATCTTCCTTACGAACTGGTTGACTAGTTAATTTTGAATTTAATTAATGTCATATTATGAATCGCGGTATTAATTAAAATTTTATGTTAATTCTTAACCGCAATATTTAATTGATATCACGGTTTTCAACCGTGACATCCAAAAAAATAGTATTTCACCAAAACTTTTTGCTTCTATATTAATTTGACATTTCTTTTTTTTTATTAGTTAATTGTCCAATTTATCCAAATTATTATCTCTCCACTCCAAAACCATCCTTTATAGGAACATTGTCGGGAAAACATTTAGTGAGCATCTCAAGATCATCGCATTAAATATAATGCAAAATGCCAGCTATATATCCATCTTGATTGCTCTCAATCTTGTTTGAATAGTGCTCTTTTTTCTTCCTCCAAACTAGGCAACTAAAAATACAGTTGTTTCTCCACCATTTTTTGGACTAACTCATCAAAACTCGCTCTCATTTTTTTGGAGACATATCATAATCATGATTTCTATCACATCTATTAATTACACCAGCCTATAACTATAATTAAAAATGATGAGGATAAGTGGAATTGCCTTTATCAAATTTCTCAATCATGCGGATATATTATACAAAACAAATTAAAAAAAAATTAAAATCCTAAATTCATATTGATGATGATAAATATTAGTAATGCAATGATAACTATATAAAAAAATATCAAAAAAAATTTTCTTCTTTTTTCCCTCATCTCCCTTTTTTATGAGTTTCCTCGTATACTCTATTGGAGTTGTCATTTCACTTCCAAGATGTTTTTCTCACAAATTAAATAATTTGTTTTAACTGTTTTACAAATAAATACTTAATTAAAACCATAATAAAAATAATAAAATATATATAATAACAAGCTCTTACTAAAAGCTTTACATGGTGCACAAATAAAAACACTCCTTCAATATGCTTGCTCATCAAACCATAAATTTCTTTATTTTTATTTTGAGTCCCAGAGCATAAATGCTTTTTAAAACTTTTGATGCCACAATCTTGAAACAAAGTCGTGACATGCCTTAGTCTATAGTTCTTTCTCATTGTTACATCATCAGGGTTGGCTCCATTAATTGCTTGTTTGTGGATATCATACCGCAAATCACATAACCTGCAAATCGCATAACCTGATATGAAAATTTGTTAAACAAAAATAAAATAAGGAAATTAAAAGAAAAATACAATATAACATTTTTTTATATTAAAACTTACCTAGTTACACAGTGGTTTTCTCATGTTTTCTTGACCAACATCTCATTGCTATCGTCCCAGTAAATTTTTTCCTTGTATTAAAATCATATATTAATTAATTTTTAAAATTTTAAAAACTATTAACTCAAATTAAAAATTATTATCTAACCTTAAACTTTCTCCACCAAGCCGCCACCATATTCATATATTCAAGATGCTTATGAAGTTGACTCCATTGAAATAATAGTTCTTCAAATGATAATATCATCGTAAATGTGAACGAATAGACAATTTTATTATTGATAAACCTGAAAATCAATTCATCGAAGTCATTTTAATTTAATGTAAAACTTAATATAACCAAAAACAAATATTTAGAAGAAAAAAACATTAATTACATAGTGAGGTCATCTTTCCATTCTACAATAATTTTACCTAATAAAATGTCTCTGGTAAAGGGAATTCCAACTCTGTTCTCCACATTGTTCGAGCCTTGGTCAGTAACTTCCGTGGTAGATGCCTCTTCATGCGTCTCTTCATGCATCTCTTCATGATTGTCACCTGAATTAACAACATGATCACCAACGTTATTGCTTTGACACTGCTACTTGACAAAGCAGTAGCGATGTTGTTGGACTTGGGCATGTTTCTTCTTTGATACATGGTATCTAAAAGGAAACAATTAACACAATTGCAAGAAAACTCTTAACTTAGTTTTTGGAACAATCCACCAATTCAATTGGCCCTGCACAGATTCAGTCACTTTTAAGTTCAAAACTTTTAGGCAAAACAAATATGCACATATCATTCAAATTTTATAATTCAGATTCTATTGTAATAGTATAGCTCTAGATACATCGAACCCAATAGGTATAGTTTAAAAATTGTCTAACAAAAAGGGAAACTCTTACGAAGAAGAAATGTTGAGCAACTCTTTCATATTTCTTTGTTCTCCAAAACCTATTAGAAGAGTGTGTGGAACTCAAAGAATTTGGTGGTTAACGTAATTGTTGATTTTGGTTTTCCATATGTTACAACTTACAAGGGAATCCTAGATTTTTGCAAGCAGCTTTTGTTACCTCTCAAGTACTTTAAACTATTTTTAAAACAACTGCCTTTAAGATTAAAAAATGCAAGAATTCTATAACACAAACAAAACAGATTCCTAGAAGCACATGATCCATAACCAACCAAGTCCAAAACTAATTACGGAAGAAACCACTTATTGTACTCAAACCCACATATTGTTCAATGTTTATCCAGTTATCAATTCGTTTCTGAAACAAAAAACCATAAACCACAGACTACTCAAATATATGTCAGATAAACAAACATAGCTAGAGTGAACAACATAATCAACAGCCAAACCAACCTCCGCAGAAAGAAGTTAATGCTTCAATGCCAAACTCATAAGAGCATAACTACATTACAGGTCATCACTACATAATAGATGAGTTTGATGTCATTCTTTTTGCCTAACATTTCTTTTTCAATGCAAGAGGTTCCCTAACCTCAACTGGCCCAAATAAGATAACAGAATCTCTTTTTTGCAATAAGAAAAAACCTAACAAGAAGAAACAATATCAAGAGAAAAAGACTCAGTCAGTAAGGAACACTCTGTTTGCCCTAAACATTGCAAAGAAGGCAGAATAATACCACTTGAGCCGTATACCTCACTCGTTCAAAACACACTACTCATACATAATACAACACAAGCAATTTTTACTCTATTAGCCAAGTACGACAACAATTATTCATCAAACTAACCAACAAAATGGAAACTTGCAAAGTAATGGATTCAATCTTGGCATACAAATTTCAAGTAAAACTATCCAAATCATTTACAATGTTGCATGCAATTAACTATGAACTCAACCCTCATTTCCTTATACAATCCAACCCCCATTTCCACCAAATAAAAGCATACACACTACATAATACATTAGCTATAAAATGGTATCTCTGATTGCATCTATCAGTCAAGTTTCTTGCAGGAAACGTCATTTGGTCAAACTGGAATATACATAAACACAAATAAGCATTCAACAAAAGTAACAGGAATTACAAGTCAAAGAACAGAACAAAACATTGAAAAGAGAATTGGAAGCTAACCATATCAGAAAAGAAACATGAACCTACCTAGCAACACCCAAATGGAATGGGAATGGTGGGAAGAGAGAAGAACCGATTGAATGTTAAATCCAAAAAAATCAATCTCCACACCTAGCCTCTACAACAACTTCCTTGGAAGGAAGACACTAGGATAATGAAATCTCCAAAGCACCCAAAACCCAAAGGCCTGCATTTAAAAAAAGCAAACATTAGAGAGAAAGACACCAAGAAACCCGAGAAACAACAGCAGAGAAAAGAGCACAAAAAGCGAACCAAAGGTGCCACCACAAATGACAGGGAAGGAGAGAGATCGAGTGAAATTAGGGCGGGAAACTTGGGGGAAATGGGAAAATTAGGAATTTCAATTGAGAGAAGAAGAAATGGGGGAGAGGACTGTCAGGTGTGATTTCATTTTAAAATCACCAATAGAATTTTCATCAGCTATTCACTGGCAATATGACACGTCATCAATGCTACCATGCTGATGAAATTGCCAATATAATTTTTTTATTTTTTTAATTATGTCACCATTTTCATTAGCAATTGCCAACAAAAATGTTCCGTCACTGTTTTCATCAGCGTTTTCGTTGCTATTTGTCAATTTTCTAGTAATGTTTAATGGATTTAAAACAAGAAAAAATGATTGGACATCAAGTTCCAACTGACCTTCTGAATCTTAAGTAGTGTTTTCAACAAGTTGAGAAGCATTAAGAGAATGAATAAAGTGGATCATCACTGTTATGACACGGTCATGCAGTTAGATTTCCCTTTATTGTACTTGTTGCGAGGAGCATCAAACTTGTATCTCCTTGACATTGTCTGGATTTACAGGCAAGCAAAATATAATTGACAAGTTCTGCACAGTTCTCTAGCACAGCTATATTCTCAGCGTCCTCATCAGTCATACCCCAAGCAACTGTATAAATATGTCCCATCTAATGGGTAGAAGACCATGGTGTCCCCATATTTCCCTTCCACTGTCTTCATGCACTGACTCAATCATACGGTGTAAGAATTCCATAATTTATTAAAAAGTTCATGTAAGGCTCCAAACCTTTTGAAATTAATCTCTTGTCCGTGTAGTTTGCTTAGGGAAATTGCCTTATTCCAACTTTATCTGCTCCTAGTTCATTGACAACAGCTTAAACTACTTCAAAAGCAATCGGCAGCATCTCCTCACCTCCACCATATTGGACTGTCTCACCATTCACTTCATCTTTTGTAAAGCAAGCAATTGGGCAGGAATGAGACCCGTGGATTTCAACTTCCACCGGAACCCTACAAATAATAACAGGAAATGATCAGAAGGCAAGCTGCTTTGATAATTTACCTCCGAAAAAGACGCAAGACTTGTTTAAAAAACCAATAATCACTTCTAACACTTCAACAGTCAAAAGACACTGATTGTTTCATTCCCATGAAACCTTGGTGGATTAACTCCCATCTAGAATTATAATCAGACCACAAAAGAAACAAAGTTACCAATAGACACCTATTACTATTTCGAAGAGGATCTAGAAAATGCCAGAAACAAGTTTCCATTTACCTGTCAATAGCAACATGGACCCCTTGTTTTAGTAAAACCTCTGAGGTGATCTGGGTGATGGATACACCATTTTCCTCATTTAAGTAGTTGAGCCTTCATTAAAAAAAAATTGTGATAATGTCTTAGAATGATCTTTAATCACTTCTCCACTGCTGTAATAAATGAAAAGGTTCGTTTCTTCCATGTCAGTAATTCAAGGATACATCAATTTTCATACAAGAGAGAACCAATATGAAGTGCAGAGGGTGCAGCCAATCAACTGATCAAACAAAAGAAAATAAAAGGCAGAAATTCTCAAATTGAAAGGATTAAACATGGAAGGAAAAAAAGAATTGAACAGAAAAACATAGGAGAGGGAGTGCAAGGAACAGAAAAAAAGAATTGAAAGGGTCAAAAGGGAATCATGCGTGCAGGCTTTCCTGTGCAGTAACCCTAGTGCTCAAGGACCACATATAACAATAAAGAAAAGGAATATATATATATATATATATATATATATATATATATATATTGCCAAACAAACAATTGAAAATCATTACAATGAAAACAGAACTTATGAAAGAAAAAATTCGTATTTTGCAGGATTAATGCACTTCTCTTTCGCACATGGGTTTGTAAGCAGTCTTGTTGAAATGTAGTTCTACATGTTCAGTGATCAATAACATGCATATATCTCAATAAAGTGTGGGAGTATAACAGTAACAGCAGTTATGACCCCATATCATGCGTGTTGGTGCGAGCAGCTAAGTGTTCCTCAATTGGAAGTCCAATCACCAAGCAAAAGGTTCTCAAATGTCCTATCACTAAAAATTCAAAAAGAACACTAAGTAATTGCCTCTATGCCTTGAGCCTACACTCCTAATAAACAATTTTTCCATGTATTCAATTTCTTGATTTTTATCTTCAATTGTTGGGAACTAATAAAGTTCTTGTGCTAAACTCTAATTAATGAACCTACAAATACCTTCAAATTGTATTGGATTAAATTCAGGTATCGTAGACATTCCCCATTTACATCCCCAATCATTTTTAATTTCCCATTTATTGAAAAAGAAATCCCATTGTTGGTTCGTTTTTCATCCAATTATATGGATCAACAATCAAAACTGATGAAATTGACATTTTGTTTATAGAATAATATAACAATTTTATCTAATTCCATACACGACTATGGAATGTCTGAAACATGTATGAATAGAGGAATAAAGAGAATTTTAATTTTCTACTCAGATTGGAATTTGCAATGGATACAACTGGAAAAGAATTGAGAAACTCCACTTAACTTGGACTTATGAAATTTTATATAAAATAACAAAAAAATGATTCAATTTCTACTATTATTTATGAGATTACATATTCCAATACAATTAGATACCTGTGAAATAAATAATTAGGGATTTGATCTTTTCGATGAGATGACAACCCAATAGTCAAAAACAATATAAAGTTGTTTTTCTAGCTCTTTCTACTTGATAAAATAGACACTAACTTGAAATTGCATAAGAGAAGAAAGTGTAGCAAAGAGCTTCAGAAGTACCTGGCGCTAGGTATTTGCTTATTGTAGATAGGGTAGGCATTGGGGATCAAATTATCATACTCACTCTTATTAGAGAGTATTTGACAAATTATTTATCATCTGAGAGAAAACACTACAATTATATGCAAATGATGAAGAGAACATGGGTTGCACATGGTGGTTGATTGGCTTCTTGATGAATATTTGTTGAGAGATAAATTAACAATCTATATGGAGATACAGAATATGTGTTATCTTAAACCGCTTGTTTGGCTTGATTGCCTTGATGAATAGCATGATTTTAGTTAGTTATTTCACCACTACAGATTACGAGATGCCATAAGAAATGAAATATGGTATATGAGCATGTAAGAAGTTGACTTTGACAAGACAACAATTGCGCAAACCACTTGGCCAACTTTGAAGTCGGAGAAAGAAGAATGGTACCTGATTCTCTTGTTCACTTTCAATCAGCAGAAACTAGTAACAATCTGCAGGTTCTACCACCATCATGGTTACTGGATTGCAAAATTCTATCCGAACTTCATTTATAGAAAACGAACATCCAGTATTACATAGGGAATGAAGGCAATCATGGACCCATAACGTCCATTCTTTCTTGAGCATTGTTTTTTCAGAAGGGGGCAAAATTCAATATGCAGGGACCCAAGCGTAGCAGGGAAGCCTTCCTTAGGCAAGAAACAGAGTTTAGGGCAGTCTGAAATCATTAAAATTTCAAGAGACATGAGACGTTTGAGGCCCTTTGATATGGACTTCAGACCCTTGAGGCTCAAGATGTAAAGAGAGGTTAGTGAAGTGGGAAGAAGTTGACCCTCATCATCGGGAAAGGAAACCATATTTGTACAAGGACTTGTGCATTCAATTACAAGTCGTTTAAGAAAGATGAGTGTGTAGAGTCCCCAGTCTAACATTGACTCTGTGACATTCTCACAATAATGGATCTCAAATTCAATTAAGTTTGGAGGCAAACCCCCTTTTGAAAAAGAAACAAGACTGTGACAATGATATACACTCAACTCTTGAAGAGAAACTAGGCAGTCCATATGATCGGGTAGAGACCTCAAATTCTCACATTTCCATATGCTTAAAGAAATAAGATTTGGAGTGATCAATCCCATTTCTGGGAATGATTCTAACATAGAACACCCACTTATTTCCAGCTCAGTGAGATGGGATAGGTCACATAAGGACTCTAGTGACTGCGTTGTGCAATAGCCAATTTCAAGCGTCTTAAGAGACCCAGGAAATTCAAAAGCTGGGAAGGGCAAGAGAGGTAGACCTTCTATGGTCAAATGCTCAAGACGAGACAACTCCCTTCTATCACCGCCATCATACACAATTCCCCCATGTAGATACTCGAGATTTTTGCACCATGAAATTGCCAATGACTTCAGTGTAATGGGCAACATTCCTCTTGGAATGGACTTGAGAGATGGACACCAACTAATTAGCAACTCTTCAAGAAGGCACTGGCTGCTCTTACAGCCATTCATCGTTATCACCATCCCATCAGGCAATGACTTCAGCGAATCACACTGTGAAATCTCAAGACGTTGGAGAGTGTATGGCAAACCTCCTGGAAAGGACACTAGTTTTGGGCAATGATCAACTTTCAAATTTCTGAGTGAACCAAGGAACTGCAACCCACTTGGCAGCTGTTCCAGGTCACCAAATTTCTCAAGCTCAACTAATGACACAAGCTCCTCGAACTTCTTGATCTCTAAATGCTTCATACTTGCAAGTTCATGTAAATCAGTTCCATCTAGCCACAGGTACATCAAATCATTGCAGTTTTCAATTTCCAGATCTTGAAGTGCCACCATGGCTTGTAAAAAACCACTACGCAAACAAAAAAAGCCAGTGATGCTCCCAACTTTTAAAGTAGTAAGGGAGGGCAAAGACTTATGGTTTAGAATTCCCTCGTTACACCCTTCAACAATCAATTCACAAAGACATGGAAGTATTTCAGGTAAGGCTACTAACTGCGGGCAATTGCAAATAGAAAGTTTTTTCACAGATGGAAGGTGACTTGGCAACTTCCCAGCCAACATGGGACAATTTATTATTGTAAGCTCACGTAGATAAGGAAATTCTCCAACTTCCTCTTGGTTGAATCCATTAGACCAGGACCATTGCTTCCAATTCAACATATCCTCAATTATTAGACCCTCCAGAGATGGAAAGGCCTTGACAGAAGAACCAACCCCCAAAAACTCAGCACCAACTGTCGTTACCTTATCCATGCCTTTTATGCTCAAATCTCTAAGTAAAGGTAGTTGTCCTAGTGATGGTAATGATGTGATTTTATGGCATCCACGAAGTTGTAGGCACACCATATTAGTGAATGAGTGATCCCCTAACCATGATGGGAATGTTGTGCCACCATATGACATAATTGAAAGCTTTTGTAGAGTTTGATGAGGTTCTAGA
>Ga0325401_1002350_pt1 | contig 16782 bp, 16 predicted proteins | sample PopdelMetagenome_FD_205666 | JGI IMG/M metagenome (GOLD analysis project Ga0325401, IMG submission 205666) | Populus deltoides microbial communities from Bellville, Georgia, United States - Xylem-PdKOR-R2 | ecosystem: Host-associated > Plants > Phyllosphere > Stem > Wood/Secondary xylem | place...
CGCGGCGCAGCTGCTCGACCAGGATGGCCAGGGCCAGCTCGCCGCGGCCCTGCATCTCCCAGGTGTCGGGGCGCTCGGTGGGCAGCATGCGCACCGAGACGTTGCCGACGAGCTCCTGGTCGAGGCGGTTCTTGATCAGGCGGGCGGTGACCTTCTTGCCCGACTTGCCCGAGATCGGCGAGGTGTTGATGCCCATGGTGATCGAGATCGAGGGCTCGTCGACGGTCAGCGCCGGCAGCGGACGCGGGTCGTCGGGGTCGGCCAGGGTGTCGCCGATGCCGATGTCCTCGATGCCGGCGATGGCGACCAGGTCACCGGGGCCGGCGCTCTCGGCCGGCACGCGGGTGAGGCCCTCGGTCGACAGCAGCTCGGTGATCTTGACCTTGGTGATGGTTCCGTCGACCTTGCACCACGCCACCTGCTGACCGCGCTTCATCTCACCGGAGTGGATGCGCAGCAGGGCCAGGCGGCCGAGGACCGGCGAGGCGTCGAGGTTGGTGACCTGCGCGCGCAGGGGCTCCTCGGCGTCGTACTCGGGGGCCGGGATGGTGTCCAGCAGCGTCTTGACCAGGGGGCCGAGGTCGGGGCTGTCGGGGACGGTGCCGTTCTCGGGCTTGGTCAGCGACGCCTGGCCGGTGCGGCCGTTGCAGTACACGATCGGGAACTCGAGGGTCTCAGCCGGCAGGCCGGCGTCCTCGAGGAGCTCCATGAAGAGCTCGTAGCACTCGTCGACGACCTCCTCGATGCGGGCGTCACCGCGGTCGGTCTTGTTGACCGCGAGGATGACCGGCATCCCCTTGCCCAGCGCCTTGCGCAGCACGAAGCGGGTCTGCGGCAGCGGGCCCTCGGAGGCGTCGACGAGCAGCACGACGCCGTCGACCATCGACAGGCCGCGCTCGACCTCACCGCCGAAGTCGGCGTGGCCGGGGGTGTCGACGATGTTGACGACGACCGGGTTGCCCTCGGCGTCGGCCAGCCGGATCGCGGTGTTCTTGGCCAGGATGGTGATGCCGCGCTCGCGCTCGAGGTCCATCGAGTCCATGACCCGGTCCTGCGTCGAGTCGTTGTCGGTGCCTTCGCCCTTGGCGCGACCGAGGGCACCGGCCTGCCGGAGCAGGGCGTCGACGAGGGTCGTCTTGCCGTGGTCGACGTGGGCGACGATCGCCACGTTGCGCAGGTCGTTACGGGTGGGCATGCGGAAGGGCACCTCAGGAGATCGGGGTTCGCAGCGCTGCACGCCGCGGGGTCGCCGACCGGCGACCCTCCCATGGTAGGCGCTCCCGGCGGACCCTCCGGCGTGTCTGCCGTCACCCTCCCCAGCCCGGGTCAGCGGTCGGCGACCCCGTAGCTGATGCCGGCGGCGACGACGGTGACCGTGCCGACGGCCAGCCAGGCCGGCCAGCCCACGCCGATCGCCAGCACGTGGGCCAGCACGAACGCGACCAGGTAGACCGCGGCCAGCCCGGCGGTGACGGCCCAGCCTCGCCGGCGCCGCCACAGCCAGCCCGCCGCCACCCCGCCGGCGAGGAAGACGGCGCCGCCGAGGGCCCGGACGCCGGTGCCCTGCGCGATGGCGAAGCCCGCGGCCAACCCGACCGCGACCGGCAGGGCGCTGGGCAGCGAGGCACGGGTGAGGGTGCTGGTCGACATGTCCCCCAGTGTCCCCGCGTCACCGCACGAGCAGCGCCCAGGGTGCGATCTCCCACGTGCCGCCGTCGGCGACGTCGAACGGGGCCGGCCCGAGGTCGGTCGGCAGCGCGGCCGGCACGGCACCCGAGCCGAGGTCGACGGTGACCGACTGCGGGGTCCCGGCATCGGCCCAGCCGCCGTAGGTGCGCCAGCCCAGCAGCACGAAGGCCGCCGCCCCCGGCGCCAGCCCGACCGGGACCACCACGGCCGGGTTGCCGGAGGGGTCGCGCCCCGGCTCGACCGTCAGCTGCAGCGGCCGCCCGCCCTGCAGCAGCGTCACCGTGGGCGTGCCGACCAGCAGGCAGGGCGTCGTCCCGGTGTTGGTGGCGACGACGGACGCCGCCCGGGCCCCCAGCGCCGCGTCGAACCCGCCGACGGTGAGCGCCAGGTCCGCAGGCGTGCACGGGACGTCGACGTCGACCCCGGTGGGCGGCGCCGTCGGCACCGGGTCGGTGGCCGGCGACGCGCCGTCGGCGGGGAGGCCGGGCGGGGTGCTCGGCGCCGGGTCGGCGACGACGGGCGGTGCCGCGACGACGTCCGACGGCCGGGTCGTGGTCACGACCGCCGCCGCGACCGAGAGGACGGCGACCACCGGCAGCGCCACCGCGGCCCGTCGCCCGGTCGGTCGGCGCAGCAGCAGGGCGAGCGCGGTGCACGCGACCACCGCCAGGGCGACCGTGCCGGCGGCGGCGGCGATCGCCGGCAGACCCCCTGGTGCGGTGTGCGCCCGCCAGGTCCACACCGCCAGCGCCACCGCGGCCACCGCGAGCGCGTCGAGGGCCCGGCGTCGAGGGGCGACGCCGTGCGGGCCGATCGCGCCGTCGACCACGCGGAGGAACCAGGCCACGACCAGCCAGCCCAGCACGACCACCACCAGCTCGGTGTGCGGCGACACGACCACGCTGACCAGCAGGGGTCCGACCCCCAGCACCGACAGCACCGCCGCGCCGGCGCCGGCGGCACCCAGGTGCAGGGCCGGCGACGGCTGCCCGCCGGGCGCGGCGGGTTCTGCGGGACGGGACGCGGCCGAGACCACGGCGCCGACCAGCACGACCGCCACCGGCACCAGGGACCACCACCACAGCGCGGTCGAGGCGGCGGCCACGTCGGCCGGGCACCCGTCGACGCGCATCTCGCACGGCAGGGGGTCGTCGGGGTCGATGAACGGCGGCTGCCAGCCCGCGCTGCGGGTGGTCACCACCACGAGCAGCGCGACCCCGAGCCACACGGCCAGACCGCCCGCGTCCCGCACCCACGAGGGTCGGCGGACGGTGGGCACGGGCCGAGCCTGCCCGACCGGCCGCCGGCGCGGGGTCAGCCGCGCTGGGCGGCCTGGACGGCGGCGGTGACGCCGTCGGCGGTGAGGTCGGCCAGCTCCGTGCCGTCGACGAACACGGTGGGCGTGCCGTTCACGCCGTCCTTGGACGCCTGGTCCTCGGCGCCCTTGACCCACTCGCCGTAGACCAGGTTCGTGATGTCGGTGGCGACGTCCTCGCCGGTGGCGCCGGCCTGCTCGGCGTAGGAGATCAGCTGCTGGTCGGTGAGCCCGGAGCCGGTGCGCTCGTCGGGCTGGTTGGCGTAGAGCAGGTCGTGGAACTTCTCGTAGGCCTCGGGCCCGGCGCTGGAGGCCACCACGGCCGCGGCGTTGAGCGCGCGGGTGGAGTAGTCGTCGTTCTGCGACGAGTCCAGGAAGGCCATGCCGTGGTAGACGATCTTCACGGTGCCGGCCGAGGCGAGCTGCTCGAGGGTCGAGCCGGCGCGGTCCTCGAAGTCCCGGCAGTTGGGGCACTGGAAGTCCTCGTAGAGGTCCACGGTGACCGGGGCGTCGGCCTGGCCGACGGTGAAGGTGTAGCCGTTGCCGCCGGCGGAGGTGCCGTCGGGGCGGGCGGCGTCGGAGGCGACCGCGGACCGCGAGGTCTGCACGGCGATGGCCACCACCACGGCCACGACGACCACGACCGCGGCCACCGCGGCACCGACCACGGCGCGGCGGCGGCGCTGCTCGGCGGCGCGGGCAGCGGCCTCGGCGGCGCGCTTCTCGGCGATGCGCTGGCGGGCGGCCTCCTTCTTGCCCTGTCCGCGCGAGGGGTTCTTCGGGTCAGCCATGAGCGGGCTCCAGACGGGTGGCGAGGGCGAGACGGGAGTGCGGCCAGCGGGCCAGGGCGAGGGCGACCAGCAGCATCGCGGTGTCGCGGGCGACCTCCCACGGGTACGCGGTGTCGGCGGCGTCGACCTGGCCGCCACCCCCGAAGCACCCGCAGTCGATCTGCAGGCCGCGCGCCCAGGCCGAGACGATGCCGACCAGGAAGGTCACGAGCAGCACCGCCGTGGCCAGCGCCGCCGCCCGGACGAACACCCCGGCCAGCAGCGCGAGACCGACGGCGATCTCGACGACCGGCAGGCCGAAGGCGACCGGGCCGACCAGACCCTCGGGCAGCAGCTGGTAGGCCCGCACCGCGCGGGCGGCCTCCGCCGGGTCGGGCAGCTTCAGCGCCCCGGCCACGACGAGGACGCCGCCCAGCAGCAGCCGGGCGGCCGTCGCCAGCCAGGGGCGCACGAGATCGGACCGCACACCCCCACAGTCGTCGCCGGACCCCCAGGAGTTCCTGGGAACCGGCTCAGAGGTCGCTGGCGAACTCCCGCACGCGGGCTGCGAACCGCTCGGGCTCGCGCAGGTGCGGGTGGTGGCCGAGGTCGGCGCCGTCGGCACCGGTCCAGTGCTCGACGACGGCGGTGGGGATGCGGGCGGTGAGCCAGTCGGCGTAGTCCGGGCCCGGGTCCAGGCCGTGCAGCGAGAGCACCGGCACCCGGACGGCGGCCGCCGTGCGCTCGACGAAGGCGTCGAGCTCGGCGGGCGACCAGTCCAGCAGCGGCGTCCAGATGCCGGTGACGACGTCCTGCCGCGGACGGCGGCGCGCGGCCAGCGCGGCGGCCTCGTCGTCGGGCGTGCTGCCCTGCATGGAGGCGAACATCGCCGCCATGAAGCCCTCGAACTCCTGCGTCGACCCGCGCAGCAGCGGGGCGGCCTGCTGCACGCCGGCCTGCAGCCCGCCCAGCGCCAGCGGCTGGTCGACGTCGACGACGCCGCGGGTGGCGTGCCGGGCGGCGACCACCACGGCGAGCAGCCCGCCGAGGGAGTGCCCGACCACCAGCGCCGGCTCGTCGCCGAGCACCGCCGCGACGTCGTCGGCCATGTCCTCGAGGTCGTAGCCGTCGGCCGGCGGGGACGCGCCGTGGCCGCGCAGGTCGACGGTGGTGACGGTCGCCCAGCCGGCGAGCAGCGGGACGACGGGGGCCCAGAAGGTCGCGTCCTCGGTGATGCCGTGCAGCAGCACGAGGCGGGGGCCTGCGCCCACGGTGGCGGTGGCGAGCTCGACGGTCACGACGGCATCGTGCCCCACGACGAAGGCCCCGGCGACCATGGTCACCGGGGCCCGTCGGCCTCGTCCCGGGGGCCCGCGGCGCGCGCAGCGCGTCGTGGGGTGGGACGAGGTCCTTCCTCAGGCGGTGCGCAGCACGGCCTCGATCTCGAGCTCGACGGAGATCTTGTCGCCGACGACGACGCCGCCGCCGTCCATCGGCATGTCGATGTCCACGCCGAACTCCTTGCGGGAGATGTCGGTCTTGCCGGTGAAGCCGGCGCGCGTGCCGCCGTAGGCGTCCGGGCCGAAGCCGTTCAGCTCGAGGGAGAGCGTGGTGGGCTTGGTGATGCCCTTGATGGTGAGGTCGCCCTCGACGGTCCAGTCGTCGCCCTTGGCCTTGACCGCGGTGGAGCGGAAGGTCATGACGGTGTGGTTGCCGGTGTCGAAGAAGTCGGCCGACTTGATGTGGGCGTCGCGCTGCTCCTGGCGGGTGTCGATCGAGTCCATGTCGATCGTGGCCTCGACGGTGGAGGCGGCCGGGTCCTCGGCGGTGATGATCACGCCCTCGAACTTCGTGAAGTAACCGCGCACCTTGCTCACCATCATGTGGCGGACCGAGAAGCCCACGGTCGAGTGGCTGGCGTCGATGTCCCAGGTGCCGGCCAGGTAGCCGGGGATCTGCGTGCTGGTCATGGTGACCTCCAAGGTCGTTGAGCGTTTGACTGCTTCGCCGGACCGTAGCGTAGTTGAAGGCTTGAGCATTCCGCTAGTACCCTTCAGGGCATGTCCGAAGAGGTGTCGGCTCCGTCACAGCCCCGCTGGCTCAGCGTCGACGAGCAGCAGGTGTGGCGGGCCTGGTTGTACAGCACCCTGCTGCTGCAGGACCGGCTCGACCGCGAGCTCACCCGCAGCACCGGCATCTCCCATGCCTACTACGAGATCCTGGTGCAGCTCTCGGAGACCCCCGGGCGTTCGCTGCGCATGAGCGACCTGGCCGACCGCTGCCTGTCCTCCCGCAGCCGGCTCTCGCACGCGGTGTCGCGGCTGCAGGAGCGGGGATGGGTCGAGCGGCGCACGTGCGAGAGCGACGGCCGGGGCCAGCTCGCCGTGCTGACCGACGCCGGGTTCGCCGCTCTCGAGCAGGCCGCACCGGTGCACGTCGAGGGCGTGCGCACCCACCTGTTCGACCAGCTCAGCGCCGACCAGGTGGCCTCGCTGCGCGACATCGGCCAGACCCTGCTGGCCCACCTCGACCCGCCCCGCTGACCCGGGGACCGCCGCCCCGGGGACCGTGGTCCCCGGGGCCGGCGGTCGGCTCAGCGGAAGTACTTGTCCGGGGTGATCGGCAGGTCGCGCACCCGCCGCCCGGTGGCGTGCCAGTAGGCGTTGCCGATCGCCGCGGCCGACCCGACGATGCCGATCTCGCCGATGCCCTTGGCGCCGAGCGGGTTGTGCGTCTCGTCGACCTCGTCGAGCCAGCTGATGTCCATCTCGGCGACGTCGGCGTTGCTGGCGATGTGGTACTCGGCCAGGTCGTGGTTGGCGTAGTGCCCGCGCCCCTCGTCGAGCACGGCCTCCTCGTGCAGCGCCATCGACAGCCCCATCGTCATGCCGCCCAGGAACTGCGAGCGCGCGGTGGTGGTGTTGATGATCCGGCCGGCGGCGAAGACCCCGGTCATGCGCGGCACCCGCACCTCGCCGGAGTCGCGGTCGACCCGCACCTCGGCGAAGTGCGCCCCGAAGGCGTGGCTGGAGTACTGCTCGGCCTCGTCGCCCGGGCCGGCGGACCCGGTCACGGTGACCCCCTCGGCGGGCGCCTGGTCACCGAAGCGCGCGTGCAGCTGCTCGGCCGCCGCGATGATGGCCGGACCCCACGAGGTGATGCCGGTCGAGCCGCCCGCACCCGAGGCCTTCGGCAGCCGGCTGTCCCCGATCCGCAGCGCCACCTGGTCCATCGGCACCCGCAGGGCGTCCGCGGCGATCTGGGTCAGCGTCGTCCAGGCGCCGGTGCCGATGTCCGAGGCGTCGATGGACACCACGTAGGGCTTGCCGGCGACGGCCTCGATGCGGGCCTGCGAGGGCCGGCGGCGCGTCGGGTAGGTCGCCGCGGCCACGCCCGTGCCGACCAGCCAGCGGCCGTCCTCGCGCACCCCGGGGCGCGGGTCGCGCCCGGCCCACCCGAAGCGCTCGGCCCCCTGCCGCAGGCAGCCCACCAGGTTGCGGGTGCTCCACGGCACGTCGCGCTCGGGGTCGCGGTCGGGCTCGTTGCGCACCCGCAGCTCGACCGGGTCGATGCCCAGCTCGTGCGCCAGCTCGTCGACGGCGGACTCCAGGGCGTACATGCCCGGCGTCTCGCCCGGCGCCCGCATGATCGTGGGTGCCGGGACGTCGAGCTTGGCCAGCCGGTGCGTGGTGCGCCGCGCCGGGGCGGCGTACATGAGCCGGGTGGCGGTGGCGGTCTGCTCGGCGAACTCGGCGTTCTGCGAGGTGTGCTCCACGACCTCGTGGCTGATCGCGGTGAGCGTGCCGTCGGGCTGCGCGCCCAGCCGCACCCGCTGGATGGTCGGCGTGCGGTGCCCGACGAGGGTGAACATCTGCTGCCGGGTGAGCTCGACCTTGACCGTGCGCCCGGTGACCTTCGCGGCCATGCCGGCGATCAGCTGGTGCACGTGGGTGAACGCCTTGGACCCGAACGCCCCGCCCACGTAGGGCGAGGTGATGTGCAGCTGGTCCTCGGTGATGCCGAACGCCTCGGTGATCACCGGCACCAGGTTGTGCGGGCCCTGGTTGGCGTCCCACATGCGCAGCACGTCGCCGTCCCAGCGGGCCACCGTCGCGTGCATCTCGATGGGGTTGTTGTGCTGGTTGGGCGTCCGGTAGGTCACGTCGACGGTCACCGGCGCGGCGGCCAGTGCGGCGTCGACGTCGCCGATCACCGAGTCGGTCTCGAACCCGGCCATCAGCTTCTCCGGCGGGTACAGGTCGTCGCGGTCGACCGCGAGCCGCACGTCGGGCGGCTGCGCGTCGTAGCCGACCGAGACCCGCCCGGCCGCGTCGCGGGCGACCTCGGAGGTCTCGGCGACGACGGCGGCCACCGGCTGGCCCACGTACTGCACCCGGTCGGACTGCAGGACGGCGATCTCCTCGGCCACGTCGCCGAGCCGCGGCGCGTTCTCGTGGGTGAGCACGGCCAGCACCCCGGGCAGCGCCTCGGCGGCCGCGGTGTCGACGGCGGTGACCCGCCCCCGGGCAGCCGTCGACTGCACCAGCGCGACGAACACCGCCTGCGGGCCCAGCTCGTGCTCGTAGGCGTAGGGCGCCCGGCCGCGGACCTTCTCGGGGCCCTCGATGCGGCGGACGTCGCTGCCGACGGCCCGCTCGGTGGTGGCGGTCATGCGCGGGCCTCCGCGGAGATCTGGAGCAGGGTGCGGGTGATCATGTTCGTGGCCATCGGGACCTTGAACGCGTTGTCGGCCAGCGGCCGGGCGGCGGCCAGCTCGGCCTCGGCGGCGGCGGTGAAGGCCTCCTCGGTGGCCGGGCCGCCGCGCAGGGCGTCCTCGGCGACGGTCGCCCGCCACGGCGCGTGCGCCACCCCGCCGACGGCGATGCGCACGTCGCGCACGCGTCCGCCGTCGAGGTCCATCGCCGCGGCGACGCTGACCAGCGCGAAGGCGTAGGAGGCCCGGTCGCGCACCTTGCGGTAGCGGGAGCGGGTGGCCCACGGCAGCGCCGGGACGTCGATCGCGGTGATCAGCTCGCCGTGGGCCAGCGTGGTGTCGCGGGCCGGGTCGTCGCCGGGCAGCCGGTGCAGCTCGGCCATGGGCACCGACCGCTCGCCGTCGGCGCCGAGCACACGCACCTCGGCGTCCAGCGCCCGCAGCGCGACCGCGAGGTCGGAGGGGTGCGTGGCGATGCAGGTGTGCGGGGAGTCCGGGCCCTCGTCGGTCGCACCCAGCACGGCGAGGTTGCGGTGCAGGCCGGTGACCGCCCCGCAGCCCGAACCCGGCGCCCGCTTGTTGCACGGCATCGTGGTGTCGGTGAAGTAGGTGCACCGGGTGCGCTGCAGCAGGTTGCCGCCGGTGGTGGCGCGGTTGCGCAGCTGCCCCGACGCCCCGGCCAGCAGCGCCTGGGCCAGCAGCGGGTAGCGCTCGCGCACCCGGGGCTCGGCGGCCAGGTCGGCGTTGGGCACCGCGGCGCCGATCCGCAGGCCGCCGCCCGGCAGGTCCTCGACGTCGGTGGAGGTCAGGGTGCGGACGTCGACCAGCACGTCGGGCGTGGCGACACCCAGCCGCATCAGGTCGACCAGGTTGGTGCCCCCGCCCAGGTAGGCGCCCTCCGGCTCGCCGGTCAGCAGCGCCACCGCACCCGCGGGGTCGGCGGCCTTCTCGTAGCGGAACTCCCTCACGCGCGCACTCCCTGCTCGACGGCGACCTCGGCGATGGCCGGCACGATGTTCGCGTAGGCGGCGCAGCGGCACAGGTTGCCGCTCATCCGCTCGCGGATCTCGGCGTCGCTGAGGTCGGTGCGGTCGGCCACGAGGTCCTCGGTGACCGCGCTCGGCCAGCCCTGCGCCGCCTCGGCCAGCACTCCGGCGGCGGACACCACCTGCCCCGGGGTGCAGTAGCCGCACTGGTAGGCGTCGTGGTCGACGAACGTCTCGTGCAACCGGTGCGGGGTCTCCCCCGCCAGGCCGTCGGACGTCGTCACCTCCTGGCCCTCCGCGGTGACGGCGAGCACGAGGCAGCTGTTGACCCGCCGGCCGTCCAGCAGCACCGTGCAGGCCCCGCACTGGCCGTGGTCGCAGCCCTTCTTCGCGCTGGTGGCGCCGAGGCGCTCGCGCATGGCGTCGAGCAGCGAGGTGCGGGTGTCGACGGTCACCGGGGTCTCGGCCCCGTCGACCCGCAGGATGATCTGGTTGTCCACGACGCACCGGGTGCCCCGTGGACCCCTCCCCCGAAACGGGTGCGACCTCAGGCGAGGTCCGGCGGCGGCGCGGGCCACCCCTGCCCGGTGTCGCCCAGCGGGGCGGTGAACACCGCGGACCGCTTCTCCAGGAACGACCGCACACCCTCGGCGGCGTCGGCGCCGGCGCCCAGCTCGACCAGCGCGCGGGACTCGGCCCGGTGGGCGTCCCACGGGCTGCTCGCCGACAGCATCGACCACAGCAGCTGGCGGGAGGCCGCCACCGAGACCCCCGAGGTGTTGTCGGCGATCTCGTGCGCCAGGCCGTAGGCGGTGTCCAGCAGCTCGGCGTCGGGCACGACCTGCGACACCAGCCGCCCGCGCAGCGCCTCGGCGGCGTCGAACACCCGCCCGGTGGCCACCCACTCCATCGCCTGGCTGATGCCCACGACCCGGGGCAGGAACCAGCTCGACGCCGCCTCGGGCACGATGCCGCGGCGGGCGAACACGTAGCCGAAGCGCGAGGACTCCGCGGCGATGCGGATGTCCATCGGCAGGATCATCGTGGCCCCGATCCCCACGGCCACGCCGTTGACCGCGGCGATCACCGGCTTGCGCAGCGCGGCGAACGGCAGCGCCCCGATGCCGCCCCAGTCGCGGGCCACGCCGTCGATGGTGCCGGCCTCGTCGGCCTGCGCGCTGCGGTCGAAGGTGCCCGCGCGCTGCAGGTCCGCGCCGACGCAGAAGTCGCGCCCGGCGCCGGTCACCACCACCACCCGGACGGCGTCGTCGGCGTCGGCGACCGCGGCCACCTCGCCCAGCTCACGGGCCATCACCGGGGTGTAGGCGTTGCGCCGGTCGGGCCGGTCGAGGGTCAGCGTGCCGACCCCGCCGTCGACGGCCCACGAGACCTGCTCCCACCGCCGGCTCACGCGAGCGCCCCGGCGAGCACGAGTCCGGCGACGACGTCGTGGTGCTCGGCGGCGTCGCCCAGCAGCAGCCGGTCGACCTTGGCCCGCCGCCAGTACAGGTGGGCGTCGTGCTCCCAGGTGAAGCCGGTGCCGCCGTGCACCTGGATGCAGGTCTCGGCGGCCCGCTCCAGCACCTCGGCGGCGAAGGCCTTGGCCGACGCGGCGGCCAGCGGCAACTCGTCCGGGGCGGCGTCGGCGGCCCACGCCGACCACCACACCAGCGACCGCAGCTGCTCCACGCCCACCCAGGCGTCGACAAGGGAGTGCTTGACCGCCTGGTAGGAGCCGATCGCCCGGCCGAAGGCGTGCCGATCCTTCGCGTACGCCACGCCCACCTCGACGGCCTTCCCGGCGGTGCCCAGGTCCTCCGCGGCCAGGGCGACCAGGGCGACGTCGCGGGCCCGGGCCCAGAGCGCCGCGGCGTCGGGCACGAGCACCCGCGGGCCGGTCAGGGTGACCACCCCGAGACCCCGGGTGGCGTCCATGGGCTGCCCGGTGGCGACGTCCCCGCCGGCCACCACCAGGGCGCCGTCGACCAGGGCCAGGAAGGTGTCGGCGCCGACGGCGTCCAGCGCGGGCGCCGAGCCGTCGACGACGCAGAACGCACGGGACCCGTCGGCCAGCGCAGCGGCGAGCTCGGGCTGGTCGGCCAGCAGGACGGCGGCCCGGGCGGCGGTGACCAGCGACGGCCCGGCCAGCACCGCACCGGCCTGCTCGGCGACGACGGCGAGGTCCAGCAGCGAGCCCCCCGCCCCGCCGTGCGCCTCGGGCACGGTGATGCCCAGGAACCCGATGTCGGCCAACGCCTGCCGGCCGGGGGCGAGCGGGCCGCCCTCCAGCGCCGCGCGGGCCTGCGCCGGGGACGCGAGGCCTGCGAAGAACTGCCTCGCGCCCGCTGCCGCGTCGAGCTGGTCCTGGTCGAGGTCGAAGTTCACGCCTGCCTCCCGGCGTTGAAGGGGCGGTGCTTGTCCTCGCGCGGCTCCGGCGGCAGGCCCAATACCCGCTCGCCGATGATGTTGCGCAGCACCTCGTCGGTGCCGCCGGCGATCGCGATGCCCGGCAACCACGCCTGGTTGCGCTGCCAGCGGCCGGCCTCGTCGTCCCCGGTACCGACCGCGAAGACGGCGTCGTCACCCAGCAGCCGCACCCCGGCGTCGGCGACGAGCTTGGCCGCGGCGGTGCCGGCGAGCTTGCCGGCACTGGCCTCGGGGCCCGGCAGCCCGCCCTGGCTGATCGCGGTCAGCCGGCGGTATCCGGTGTAGCGGTTGGCCAGCGCGGCGACCGCGGCCCGGCCCACCGCCTGCCGGGCCAGCACCTGCCGGTCGGCGGGCAGCACCGGCAGCTTGGTGGCGGCCAGCCGGGCCAGCGACTCAACCGACAGACCCAGGTCGTTGCCGCCGCCGCCGACGGCCACCCGCTCGTTGAGCAGCGTGGTGAGCGCGACCCGCCAGCCCTCGCCGGGCTCGCCCAGCCGCTCGGAGTCGGGGATGCGGACGTCGTCGAAGAACACCTCGTTGAAGTCCGACTGCCCGCCCATCTGCCGCAGCGGCCGCACCGTCACCCCGGGGGCGTGCATGTCGACCACGAACATCGTGAGGCCCGCGTGCTTGGGCCGGTCGGGGTCGGTGCGGGTCAGCAGGATGCCGAAGTCGCTGACGTGGGCCAGCGTCGTCCAGACCTTCTGGCCGTTGACCACCCAGTCCTCCCCGTCGCGGACGGCGGTGGTGCGCAGCGCGGCGAGGTCGGAGCCGCTGGCCGGCTCGCTGAACAGCTGGCACCAGACGTCGTCGGCGCGCAGCAGCCGGGCGAGGTAGCGCTCGTGCTGGTCGGGCGTGCCGTGCGCGATGACCGTCGGGCCGCACATGCCGATGCCGATGTGGTTGATCAGCGAGGGCACCTTCGCCCGGGCCAGCTCCTGGCCGATGATCGCCTGCTGGGCCAGGCTGCCGCCCTGGCCGCCGTGCTCCGCGGCCCAGGCCACCCCGACCAGCCCGGCCTCGGCCAGCACCCGCTGGGTGCGGCGCAGCGCGAGCTCCTGGTCGCGGGGGTCGGCGGCCTCCTCGCCGGCGTCCAGGTGCACCAGCTCGGCGGCGTGCTCGGCCAGCAGGGCCCGTACGCGGGCCCGGTAGGCGGCCTCGTCGGGGGTGTCGTCGAAGTCCACGGTGGGTGGCCTCTCGTCGGTGAGTGGCGGTCGCCCCGCATCCTCCGGTCGGGTGCGCGAACGGTCAACCCTGACTGCCGGGCCGTAGGATGGGCCGATGGAGACCCGCAGCCGGACCGAGCGGTCGGCCGACAGCCGCGCGCTCATCCTCGACGCCGCCGTCGCCTGCCTGGTGTCCGACGGCTACGCCGGGGCCTCGACGCTGGCCGTGCAGGCCCGGGCCGGGGTGTCCCGCGGCCGGCTGCTGCACCACTTCCCCTCCCGCGAGGAGCTGCTGGTCGCGGCGGCCTCGCACCTGGTCAACGAGATGCTGGCCGAGGCCGCCGAGCAGGCCGAGCACCTCGACGTCGCCGACCCGGTCGAGCGGGTCGAGCGGTGCGTCGAGCTCAACTGGGCGTTGTTCCAGGAGCCGCCGTTCTGGGCGGCGATGGAGCTGTGGAACGCCGCCCGCACCGACGAGGCGCTGCGGACGGCGCTCCGGGCCGAGGAGCGCCGGCTGAACCAGGCGATCCGGGCCGCCGCCGACCGCATCTGGGGCCCGGCCGCGAAGGCCAACCCCCGCTACCCGGTGCTGCGCGAGCTGCTGTTCACCTCGATGCGCGGCGTGGCGATCGCCTACTCCTTCGAGGACCGCCCCGCCGCCACCGACCCCCACCTGTCGATCTGGAAGGACCTCGCCCGCGAGATGCTCGGTTAGCGCGGGGCCATGCGGATGGCGCCGTCGAGGCGGATGACCTCGCCGTTGAGCATGGGGTTGGCGACGATGTGCGCCACCAGCTGGCCGTACTCGTCGGGCTCGCCGAGGCGGGCCGGGTGCGGCACCTGCGCGCCGAGCGAGGCCTTGGCCTCCTCGGGCAGCCCGGCCAGCAGCGGGGTGTTGAACAGCCCCGGCGCGATGGTGACCACGCGGATGGCCTCGCTCGCCAGGTCGCGCGCGATCGGCAGGGTCATGCCGACGATGCCGCCCTTGGACGCCGAGTAGGCCGCCTGCCCGATCTGGCCGTCGAAGGCCGCGACGGAGGCGGTGTTGACGATGACCCCGCGCTCCTCGCCCTGCAGCTCGGTGCCCAGCATGCGCTGCGCGGCCAACCGGATGACGTTGAAGGTGCCGACCAGGTTGACCTGGATGACCTTCTGGAAGGCGTCGAGCGGGAACGCGCCCTTCTTGCCGGCGGTCTTGATGCCGTTGCCGATGCCGGCGCAGTTGACCGCCACCCGCAGGGTGCCCAGCTCCGCGGCGAGGTCGAGGGCCGCGGTGACCTGCTCCTCGGAGGTGACGTCGGCGGCGGCGAAGTGCGCGCCGATCTCGGTGGCGACGGACTCGCCGGCCGAGGTGGGCAGGTCGAGCAGCACGACCTGGGCCCCGGCCGCGCGCAGGCGGCGGGCGGTGGCCAGGCCGAGGCCCGAGGCGCCCCCGGTGACGACGGCTACGGCGTCGGTGACGTCCATGGTTCTCCTTCGGAAGAGGCGTGACAGTCAGGGTTGACCGTAATGGATGGGCCGGGCCAGCATGACGCCGACCACATCCCCCCTCCCAGGGAGCCTCCTGTGCAGCAGACCCGGCACGACACCGGCTGGCGCGGCATGACCATCTCCGACCAGGTCGCCCGGTACGCCCGCACCACCCCCGAGGTCGCCGCCTTCCGGTTCGCCGGCACCGGGCGCACCTACGCCGAGCTCGACGACCGGGTCACCCGGCTGGCCGCCGTCCTCACCGGGCAGGGGGTCCGGCACGGTGACCGGGTGGCGGTGCTGGCGCTCAACGGGCTGGAGGTGGTGGAGACCTTCCTGGCCTGCGCGCGGGTGGGGGCCATCGCGGTGCCGGTGAACTTCCGGCTCGCCCCGGCCGAGGTCGCCTACGTGCTCGCCGACTCCGGTGCGCGGGTGCTGCTGGTCGACCCCACCACGGCCGCGACCGCCGACCAGGTGCCCGGCGTCGAGCACGTGCTGCGGATCTGCCCCGACTACGAGGCCGCCCTGGCCGGCGCCGACCCCACCCCGGTGGAGCACGAGGTGGGCGACACCGACGCCGCCTTCCTCATGTACACCTCGGGCACGACCGGCAAGCCCAAGGGCGCCGTGCTCACCCACCGCAACCTGCTCATGCACGGGTTCAGCCACCTCACGCACCTGGGCTGGCTGCCCGAGGACCGGGTGACCCTCTACGGCGCCCCGCTGTTCCACATCGCCGCCGTCGCCGGCATGCTGCCCACCCTGCTGCTCGGGGGCACCTTCGTGCTCACCCGCTCGGGCGCCTTCGACCCCGCCGAGACCCTCGACGAGCTGGTCGCCGAGCGGGTCTCCTCCTGCTTCTTCGTGCCGGCGGCCTGGCAGGCCATCGTGGGCGTGCCCGACCTGGCCGACCGCGACCTCTCGCGCCTGCGCCGCATCTCGTGGGGTGCCGCACCGGCCTCGACGACGCTGCTGCAGACGATGCTGGACCGGTTCCCCCAGGCCGAGCTGGTCACCGCGTTCGGGCAGACCGAGTGCTCGCCGGTCACCTGCTTCCTGCGCGGCACCGACGCCGTGCGCAAGATCGGGTCGGTCGGCACCCCGATGCTCAACGTCGAGGTGCGGGTCGTCGACGAGGCCATGCGCGACGTGCCGCGGGGCGAGGTCGGCGAGATCGTCTACCGCTCCCCCATGGTCATGCGCGAGTACTGGGGCAAGCCGGCCGAGACCGCCGCGGCCTTCGACGGCGGCTGGTTCCACTCCGGCGACCTCGTGCGGCAGGACGACGAGGGCTACTTCTACGTCGTCGACCGCAAGAAGGACATGATCATCAGCGGTGGCGAGAACATCTACTGCGCGGAGGTCGAGGACGTGCTCGCCGCCCACCCCGGGGTCGCCGAGGTCGCGCTGATCGGCGTCCCGGACGCCCGTTGGGGGGAGGCCCCGCTGGCCGTCGTCGCGCCGGTCGACCCGGCGTCCCCGCCCACCCCGGCCGAGCTGACCGCGTGGTGCCGCGAGCGGATGGCGCACTACAAGTGCCCGCGCGAGTTCACCGTGGTCGGCGCGCTGCCCCGCAACCCCAGCGGCAAGGTGCTCAAGACCGAGCTGCGCACCGAGCACGCCGCCGGCTCCCTGGTCAGCAACCCCGCCGTCTAGCGCCCGGCGTCGTCGAGCGGCGTCGTCGAGCGGCGCCGAGTCCACAGGGGGGTGCGCACCGGCGGGGCGTTGGGCAGGCTTCTCCCGTGATCGCGCCGCGGCGTCCGCCGGAGCTCGAGCAGGGCACCTTCCGGGGCAGCTGGGCGGTGGCGCAGGGGCTGCTCACCCGCGACGACGTGCGCGGTCCGGCATGGCGGCGCCTGTTCCCCGACGTGTACACGGCGGCCGGCACGGTGGTCGACCACGCCCTCCTCGCCCGCGCCGCTGCACAGCTGGTCGTCCCCGGCGGCGTGGTGAGCGGTCGCAGCGCCGCCGTCCTGTGGGGGCTCACCGACCTGGCCGGGCCGGCGGACCCCGTCGAGCTGACCGTCGACCTGACCACGGGTCGGAGCAGGGCGCACGGCGTGCAGGTCCGTCGCCGCGTGCTGGCACCGGGGGGCACCACCACCCACCGGGGCGTGCCGGTGACGCGACCGCTGCCGACCGCGCTGGACCTGGCCGCGGCCCTCCCGCACGTCGACGCGGTCGTGCTGCTGGACCGGTGCGTCGACGCCCGGTGGTTCACCCTCGCCCAGCTGCGCGAGGCAGC
>Ga0325401_1002351_pt1 | contig 16773 bp, 14 predicted proteins | sample PopdelMetagenome_FD_205666 | JGI IMG/M metagenome (GOLD analysis project Ga0325401, IMG submission 205666) | Populus deltoides microbial communities from Bellville, Georgia, United States - Xylem-PdKOR-R2 | ecosystem: Host-associated > Plants > Phyllosphere > Stem > Wood/Secondary xylem | place...
CCCTCCCCGGACCGCCCGACCCACCCCAGCTAGGGGCCGGCCACGATCCCACCCCGCCCCCGCCACAATCCGGCGCCGTTCCCGGGCGATCCTGGCATCGATCGAGAAGCCCGAAGGAGGGCCTCATGCACCGTCTCCGTGGACTCGTCCTGGCCGGCACAGCGGCCGCGGCCCTCTTCGCCGCCTCCCCCGCCGAGGCGCAGCACTGGCGCCGCGGCCCGGGCGGCGGCGCCGTCGCGGGCGCGATCATCGGGGGCCTCGCCCTCGGCGCCCTGGCGGGCGCCGCCGTCGCGGCGCCGCCCCCCGTCTACTACGCGCCGCCCCCGCCGCCGCCGGTGTACTACGCCCCCCCGCCCCCGCCGCGCGCCTACTACGCCCCTCCGGCCTATTACGCGCCGCCGCCGGCGTACTACGCGCCGCCTCCGCCGCGCGCCTACTACGCCCCCCCGGCGTACTACGCGCCGTCCTACTACCGCTGACTTCCCGTCGCTGACCCTGGCCATCACTGACCCTGGCGAACGGGGCGTGCCGCCCGCCGGCCCGCCCCGGACCGGCCGCGCGCCGTGACCGCCCTTCGAGTCCTCGCCGCGGCGATGGCCCTGCTCCTCGTCCTGGGCGAGCTGGCCCGGCGCTGGGGCACGGGCACCGTCATCCCCCTGGCGCTGGACGACCTGGCGGTCGCCGCCCTGCTCCTCTGGGCCGCCTGGCGATCGGCCGCGCGCGGACCGGCGCCGCTCCTCCTCGCCTGGGGCGCCTTCTGCGGGCTGGTCCTCGTCCTGCTGGCGACGAATAGCGCCCCGCTCTTCTCCGGCCCGCCCAAGAGCGGCGCCGGCCTCTACACCGCGGCGCTCTCCGCCCTGCTCATCCTCGGCGCCTGGGCCTGCCGGCGGGCGTTGCGGCTGACCGTGGCGGCGCCCGACCGGGGGCCCTGATCCCCCTCAGGCGGGCGGCGCGTACTGTCCCGACGCCTCGGCCGCCTTACGGGCGAGCCCGACCAGCAGGTCCAGCACCGGCGTCGCCACCCCGGCCATGCGGGCCAGCGCCAGCGGCTGCACCATGATCGCCTCCATCTCGACCGGCTTGCCGGCCTCCATGTCCTGCAGGATGGACGGCTTGTGGACGACCTTGGCGGATCCCTCCACCCGCCTCGGCACGTCCAGCCGCAGCGCGATCCCGAGGCCGCGCGCGATCTCCGCCCCCTCGGACAGCGTCCGGATCGCCGCCTCCCGCGCCGCGGGGTCGGCCAGCGTCGCCGCCATCCCCTGGCGCGACAGCAGGCAGAGCGGTCCGTAACCGAGGTTGGCGACGAGCTTCTCCCAGACCTCGCGCCGGATGTCGGGGATCACCGGGCAGCCCATCCCGCCCGCCTCCAGCACCGCCGCGACGGCCCCCGCCCTCTCGCTGACCCGCCCGTCCAGCTCGCCGATCACGAGACGGCTCCGCGGGTTCTCCACCTCGATCCGCCCCGGCTCCGTCACCGTGCAGGCCGAGTAGACCACCCCGCCGACCGTCCGCTCCACCCCGACCGCCCGGCGCACCGCGCCGCCCGGATCGAGCGCCGGCAGCGCCGTGCCGTCGAGCGCCCCGCCGTGCCGGTCGAAGTACCACCAGGGGATGCCGTTCATCGCGAAGATCACGGGCGTCTCCGGCCCGAGCAGCGGCGCGATGGCCGCCGCCACTCCGGGAAGCTGGTGCCCCTTCACCGTCACCACCACCGCGTCCTGCGGCCCGAGCTCGGCCGGGTCGTCGCTCGCCCGCGGCCGCGTCCCGAAGGTCGCGTCCTTGGCCACGACCGTCAGCCCGCGCTCGCGGATGGCGGCGAGGGTCGCCCCGCGCGCCACCACGCTCACCTCCGCCCCGCCGCGCTCCAGCCGCCCGGCGATGTGGCCGCCGACGGCGCCCGCCCCGAAGACGCAGACCCTCACGACAGGATCTCCAGCGCCGCCCGCGACAGGGCCTGCACGCCGAGCGCGATGCAGCCCTCGTCCGGCCGGTAGCCCGCGTTGTGCAGCCGGTCCGCCCGCCCCGGCGCCCCGGAGCCGATCCGCAGGTGCGCCGCCGGCACGCGCCGGGCGAACTCCGCGAAGTCCTCGCTCCCCATGCTCGGCACCCCCTGCGCCGGCGCCCGGCCGAGCTGCGCGGTCACCGCCGCCAGCACCCCGTCCAGCAGGGCGTCGTCGTTCACCAGCGGCGGCACCAGCCGCCGCCAGTCCAGCTCGCACGACACCCGGAACCCGGCCTCGAGACCCGCGAGGAGCCGCCGCACGGAGGCCTCCGCGAGGTCGCGCGTCGCCGCGTCCAGCGTCCGCACCGTACCCTTCAGGTGAACCCGCTCGGGGATGATGTTGTAGGTCGTCCCGCCCGCGATCATCCCCACCGTCACCACCGCCGGCCGCAGCGGCTCGACCTCCCGCGACACCACGGTCTGGACCTGCGACACGAACGCCGCCGCCGCCACGATCGGGTCAACCGCCGCGTCCGGATGCGCGGCGTGGCCCGACCGTCCGCGCAGGACGAGGTCGAACCGGTCCGACGCCGCGAGGCAGGCCCCGCGCACGAAGCCGGTCTCGCCGACCGGCATGTCCGGGTGGTTGTGGAAGCCGATCGCCATGTCCACGCCGTCCAGCGCGCCGTCCGCGATCATGGCGGCGGCGCCCTGCAGCACCTCCTCCGCCGGCTGGAACACGAGCACGACGCGGCCGGCGATCGCCGGCGCCAGGTCCCGCAGCACCGCGGCCGCGCCGAGCAGCGTCGCCGTGTGGATGTCGTGCCCGCAGGCGTGCATCGTCCCGTCGGCCGTGCTGGCGAAGTCGAGCCCCGTCTCCTCGCCGATCGGCAGCGCGTCCATGTCCGCCCGGATCGCCAGCGTCGGCCCCGCCCGCCCGCCCTCGATCACCCCGACCACGCCCGTCCGGCCCACCCCCGTCCGGTGCGGGATCCCGAGCCGGCCGAGTTCCCGCGCGACGATTCCCGCCGTGCGGACCTCCTCGAAGGCAAGCTCGGGATGGGCGTGGAGGTCGCGCCGCAGCGCCGACAGCGCCGGCGCCAGGGCCGCCGCCGCCTCGGCGATCCGTCGTCCGGGATCGTTGATTCCGGTGCCGTTGGAACCCGTCATGCCAGTCGTCCAGCAATCATGTTGCGCCGCATCGTAGGTGAAGAAGCATCCATGACAAGCCGGGGGGCAATCCGAAGCTTGTGGCATTCGCCCCGGCCTCATAGGTTGCGGAACCTCTTACGTTCGGGAGGACGTCAGGGAGTTCAGAAGAGGGCACGCAAGCGTGCCGGCCGCGCCGCCCCCCGGGGGCCACGCGGCTGGTGCCGTATCGGCCCGTTCTGGTCCCCGCCGCCCCTCCCGAGCCGCGTCACGAGGGATTGTTGGGGTGGGGTGTTCATGAAGATCAACGCGAAGGACCTTTGGGCCGGGGGACTCCTCGTCTTCCTCGCCGTCATCGGCCTTTACATCAACGGCGGCTTCCTCGGCATCGGGCTGGAGCAGCACACGCTCGGCACGGCGCGCCGCATGGGTCCGGGCTACATGCCCATGCTCGTGTTCTGGCTGCTGATGGGTCTCGGCATCCTCGTGCTGGTGCTGGCGCTGAACAGCGGTCCCGACGAGCTCGGCACCTGGCAGAAGCTCGACTTCGCCACCCTCGCCGCCGCCGTCGCGGCCGGCGTGGTCATCTGGCAGGTCATGGACCGCATGGGCTACAGCAACAACTACATCCAGGTCGGCTTCGCCTGCCTCGTCGGGTTGCTGATCCTGGCCGTATCGCCCGCCTGGCGACCCCTCGGCATGACCCTCGCCTCCTTCGCCGTCTTCGGCCTGGCCCTGGAGCCGCTGGGGCTGATCGTCTCGATCATTCTTCTCTGCGGCATCGCCTCGGTCGCCGACCGCGAGCACCGGCCGCTCGGCGTCGCCGCCATGACCCTGTTCCTCTGCGTCCTCTGCTGGTTTGTCTTCATCAAGGAGCTCGACATCCGGGTTCCGCTCTGGCCGACCATCATCTAGCCGCGACAGGAGAGAAGACACACCATGGAACTCCTCCTCTCCAACCTGGCCCACGGCTTCGGCGTGGCGCTCACGTTGGACAACCTCCTCTTCGCGCTTCTCGGCGCCCTGATCGGCACCGCCATCGGCGTGCTGCCGGGCATCGGGCCGGTCGCCACCATCTCGCTCCTGCTGCCGATCACCTTCGGCCAGCCCGCCACCACCGCCATCATCATGCTCGCCGGCATCTACTACGGCGCGCAGTACGGCGGCTCCACCACCGCCATCCTGCTGAACCTGCCCGGCGAGGTCTCATCGGTCGTCACGACCCTCGAGGGCTACAAGATGGCCCGCAACGGCCGTGCCGGCGCCGCCCTCTGCATCGCCGCCGTCGGCTCCTTCTTCGCCGGCACGGTGGCCACCATCATCGTCGCCGCCTCCGGCCCCCTCCTCACCCAGGTGGCGCTGTCCTTCGGGCCGGCGGACTACTTCTCGCTCATGCTGCTCGGCCTCGTCATATCGGCCGTCCTCGCCCAGGGCTCCATCATCAAGGCGATCGCCATGGTCGTCCTCGGCGTGGCCCTCGGCCTCGTCGGCACGGACGTGCAGACCGGCCAGCAGCGCTTCACCTTCGGCGTGCCCGAGCTGTCCGACGGCCTCGGCTTCGTGTCGATCGCCATGGGCATCTTCGGCATCGGCGAGATCATCCTCAACCTCGAGCGCCCCGAGGCCCGCTCCGTGCTCTCGGGCAAGGTCGGCAGCCTCCTCCTCAACCGCGAGGAGCTCCGCCGGTCCATCGCCCCGGTGCTCCGCGGCACGGCGGTCGGCTCCATCCTCGGCATCCTGCCGGGCGGCGGCGCCTCCCTCGCGGCCTTCGGCTCCTACATGATGGAGCGCAAGATCTCGAAGTACCGCCACGAGTTCGGCAACGGCGCGATCGAGGGCGTGGCCGGTCCGGAATCCGCCAACAACGCGGCCGCCCAGACCTCCTTCATCCCGCTGCTCACCCTCGGCATCCCGGCCAACGCCGTCATGGCGCTCATGGTCGGCGCCCTCATCATCCAGGGCATCCAGCCCGGCCCGCGCATGGTGGAGGCCCAGCCCGACCTCTTCTGGGGCCTCATCTGCTCCATGTGGGTCGGCAACCTGATGCTGCTCGTCATCAACCTGCCGATGATCGGCATGTGGGTGAAGCTGCTCCAGGTGCCCTACAAGTACCTCTACCCGTCGATCCTGGTGTTCTGCGCGATCGGCGTGTACTCGCTCAACAACTCTGTCTTCGACGTCTACCAGACGCTGTTCTTCGGCATCCTGGGCTACATCTTCTCCAAGCTCCGGATGGAGGCCGCGCCTCTCCTCATCGGCTTCGTGCTCGGCCCGATGATGGAGGAGCACCTGCGCCGCGCCATGCTGCTGTCCCGCGGTGACCCGATCGTCTTCGTCGAGCGCCCGATCAGCGCGGTGCTGCTCGGAATCGCCACCATCACCCTCGGCGCCATGCTCCTGCCCGGCCTGCGCGCCGGCAAGGACAAGGCGCTCGCCGAGTAGCCTCCCGCGCGGGAGGGATCAGCAGGGCCGCCCCGGTTCGCCGGGGCGGCCTTCTTCGTTCGAGGCCCGCGCGTCGCGGCGCCCGACGCCCGTCCAGGTCCGCCACCGATGCACCTCCTCGAGATCACGCTCGCGCTGCTCGCCGCCTGCGTCGCCCTCGCCGTCGTCGCGCGCCGCACCGGCCTGCCCTACGCGGTCGTCCTCATCCTCGGCGGCATGGCGCTCGCCTTCATCCCTGGCCTGCCGCGGGTGGAACTCGATCCCACCCTCGCCCTGGCCGCCTTCCTGCCCCCTCTCCTCCAGGCCAGCGCCTGGCGCACCGACTGGATGGAGTTCCGCGCCTCCATCCGGCCGATCCTGCTGCTGGCCGTCGGCGCCGTGCTCTTCACCGCCCTCTGCGTCGCCCTCGTCACCCGCCTGCTGCTGCCCGACCTTCCCTGGGCGGCGGCCATCGCCTTCGGCGCCGTGGTCGCGCCGCCCGACGCGGTCGCCGCCGCCTCCGTCCTCAAGCGCCTCCCCCTCCCACGCCGCATCGTCGCGGTGCTGGAGGGCGAGAGCCTCGTGAACGACGCCTCCGCCCTTGTCCTCTTCCGCCTCGCGGTCGGCGCGCTGACCGCCGGCAGCGTCGCGCCGGAGGCGATCGGGCTGACCATCCTCGGCACCAGCCTCGGCGGGGTGGCCATCGGCTGGGCCCTGGCCTGGGTCGCCGCCCGGATCATGCGGCGCCTCGACGACACGCCGCTCGAGGTCGCCTTCTCCTTCCTCCTCGGCTACGCCGCCTACCTCGCCGCCGAGACGGTGCACGCCTCGGGCGTCATCGCCGTGGTCACCGCCGGCATCCTGCTGGCCCAGCGCCAGCGCCACCTGCTCAGCGCGCGGACGCGCATGGACGCCGTCTCGGCCTGGAGGTTCGTCGAGTTCGTCCTGACGAGCCTCGTCTTCGTCCTCGTCGGCCTCCAGCTCAACGCGATCCTGGAGCGCCTCGGCGGCTACAGCACGGAATTCCTCGCGCTCGCCGCGGCCGCGCTCTCGGCCACCCTCGTCCTGTCGCGCCTGGTCTGGGTGATGCCCTTCGCCTGGCTCCCCCGCCTCGTCCCCTTCGACGGGGACGCCCTGCCCCACCCCCGGCAGGCCGCCGTGATCGGCTGGGCCGGGATGCGGGGCGTCGTGTCGCTGGCCGTCGCCCTCGCCCTGCCGCTGGAGACGCCGCACCGCGACCTGCTCATCTTCCTCGCCTTCGTCGCGATCCTCGCCACCCTCGTCGTGCAGGGCACCACGCTGGAACCGCTCATCCGCCGCCTCGGCGTGGCGCTGCCCGCCCGCCACGGCATGGACCCGGAGGAGGCGGCCGCGCGCCGCCTGATGACCGCCGCCGCCCTGGCCGAGGTGGAGGGGCGCCTGGACAGCGAGCTGGACGGCGCCATCGCCCGCGACCTCGTCGGCGAATTCCGCGACGTCGCGCGCGTCTATCACGGCGTCGCCGCGGGCGGCCCGCAGGCCGAGCTCCAGGCGCGGCTGCAGATCCGCCTCGCCGCCATCCGCGCCGCCCGCGACGGCCTTCTGGCGCATCACGGTGCCAGCCCCGTCGCCGAGGAGATGCTCGCCGTCCTCATAGCCGAGACCGACCTGGAGGAGCTGCGCCTCGTCCAGCAGCTCCTCCAGTCGGGCTAGCTACCGGGCGGCCGACCCCCGGGCCGCCGCCATCTGCCCCCGCACCCCGAGGACGAGGCTCGTCACGTCCGTCCCCATCGTGGCGTAGGCGAAGCCCATCTCGTGCATCTGCCGCACGTAGGCGCCCGTCGTGCAATGGATGCCCGCCGCCAGCCCGCGATCGGCGCAGGCCCGCACCAGCCGCTCGTAGATCCGCAGGATCTCCGGCTCCTGCCGGTCCATCGCCGGCGGCAGCATGTTGAGCGAGATGGCGAGGTCCGTCGGCCCGACGTAGATCCCGTCCACCCCCGGCACGTCGAGGATGGCGTCGAGGTTGTCCAGCGCCTCGGCCGTCTCGATCATCGGCAGGCACAGCACGTCGTCGTTCGCCGTGTGGAAGTAGCGCCCGACCTCCCCGTAGATGCCGGCCCGGATCGGCCCGTTGGACCGCGTCCCCTTCGGGGGATACCGGCAGTAGGAGACGAAGGCCTCGGCCTGCTCCCGCGTGTTCACCATCGGGCAGATCAGCCCCATGGCGCCGGCGTCGAGCAGCTTGCCGCAGATGCCGGGCTCGTTCCACGGCACGCGCGCCATCGGCACCGGCGGCCCACCCTCCCGCGGCGCCTGCATCCCCTGGAAGCACGCCACCGCCGAGAGGTAGTCCTGCACCCCGTGCTGCAGGTCGACCGTGATGCTGTCGAAGCCGAGCGCCGCCATCACCTCCGCCGAGAAGCCCGACGGGATGGAGAGCCACCCGTTCACCGTCTTCCGCCCGGCCTTCCAGGCGTCCCGAAGCGCGTTGGCCATGTTGTCCGTCCCCTCGTTCGACGCGCCATCCTTCCCTGCCCCGTGCCGTCGCGCAACGGCGCGCCCGACCCGGCTGACGCTCCGGACCGCGACCGCCTAACCTCCCGCCATGCCCGAGCCCGTTCCCCCTCCCGGTGCCGCCTGGCGCGTCCCCTCCGAGACCGCGCCGCTGCGCGAGGTGCTCCTCTGCCGGCCCGACCACTACCGCTGGATCCCCACCAACAGCATCGTCCGGCGGACGCTCTCCGCCGAGGGCCAGCGCCCCGCCGCCGCGCACCTGCGGGCGCAGCACGACGAGCTCGTCCACGCCATCGAGCAGGGCGGGGCGCCCTGGGGCGTCCGGGTCCACCTGATCGAGCCCGAGCCCCACCTCCCCTACATGCCCTACACGCGGGACAGCGTGGCCGTGACCCACCGCGGCCCCGTCCTCTGCCAGCTCGAGCGGCCGCAGCGCCGCGGCGAGTACGCGCCGCTGATCGACTGGCACGCGGCGCGCGGGGGCGCCTTCTGGCGAAAGTCCAGCGCCGGCACGCTGGAGGGCGGCGACGTCCACGTCATCCGCCCCGGCCTCGCCGCCATCGGCGCCTCCGGCGGCCGCACCGACCTGGCCGGGGCGGAGCAGCTCGCCGGCTGGCTGCGCGAGGAGGGCTGGGAGGTGCGCGTCGAGCCCTTCGACGAGCACTTCCTCCACCTCGACGTCCTCTTCTGCATGGCCGCCGACGGGCTGGCCGTGGCCTGCGAGGACGTGCTCGACCCCGCCTTCCTCGCCTGGCTGCGCGGCCACGGCATCCGCTGGATCCCCGTGCCCTACCGCGACGCCATGAGCCTCGGCTGCAACATCCTCGCCCTCGGCGGGGACCGCGTGGTATCCGCCCGCGAGAGCGCCGCCCTCAACGCCGCCCTCCGCGCCGAGGGGCTGGAGGTGCTGGACCCCGCCCTCTCCCTCTTCACCGCGGGCGGCGGCGGCCCCCACTGCCTCACCTGCCCGCTGCGGCGCGATGAATGAACCGGAAGACCCGCCCATGACCGCCGAGACCCGACCCGTCGACCACGTCATCGCCGCCGCCCGCGAGTTCCTCGGCGACCGGATCACCACCAACGCCGCGATCCGCGATCAGCACGCCCGCGGGGAGGACACCACCACCCCCGTCCGCCCCGACGCCGTCGCCTTCGCCGAGACGACGGAGGAGGTCTCCCGCCTCCTCGCCCTCTGCCACCGCCACGCCGTCCCCGTGACCCCCTTCGGCGCCGGCACGAGCCTCGAGGGCCACGTCACCCCGGTGCGGGCCGGGCTCTCCCTCGACCTCTCCCGCATGACCGCCATCCTCGATGTCAGCGGGGAGGACATGGACTGCCTCATCGAGCCCGGCGTCACCCGCCAGCAGCTCAACGACCACCTGCGCGACCGGGGCCTGTTCTTCCCCGTCGACCCCGGCAGCCACTGCACCATCGGCGGCATGTGCGCCACGCGCGCCTCCGGCACCAACGCCGTGCGCTACGGCACGATCAGGGAGAACGTGCTCGGCCTCCAGGCCGTCCTCGCCGACGGCCGCGTGATCGAGACGGGCGGCCGCACCAGGAAGGCCGCCAACGGCTACGACCTCACCCGCCTCCTCATCGGCAGCGAGGGCACGCTCGGCGTCATCACCCGCATCCGCCTCCGCCTGCACGGCATCCCCGAGGCGACCTCCGCCGCCGTCGTGCAGTTCGACGCCATGAAGGGCTGCGTCGAGTCCGTCATCCAGGTCATGCAGCTCGGCATCCCCGTCGCCCGGATCGAGCTGCTGGACGAGGTGCAGATGGCCGCCTGCATCGCCTACTCCAAGCTCGACGACCTGCGGCCGCTTCCCACCCTCTTCCTCGAGTTCCACGGCACCGAGGCCGGGGTGAAGGAACAGGCCGAGGCCGTGCAGGAGATCGTGACCGAGGCCGGCGGCCTCGGCTTCGCCTGGGCGGCCGACCAGGAGACGCGCAACCGCCTCTGGACCGCCCGCCACAACGCCTACTGGGCCGCGATCGCGAGCCAGCCCAACTCCCGCGGCGTCACCACCGATGTCTGCGTTCCCATCTCCCGCCTCGCCGAGGCGCTGCTCGGCGCCAAGGAGGACATCCTCGCCTCCGGCCTCTCGGCCCCCATCGTCGGCCACGTCGGCGACGGCAACTTCCACTCCGTCATCCTCGTGGACGGGGACGACCCGACGGCGCTGGAACGCGCCTGGGCGCTCGACCGCAAGATCGTCGCCCGCGGCCTGGCGCTCGGCGGCACCTGCTCCGGCGAGCACGGCGTCGGTCTCGGCAAGCGCGAGTTCCTCGAGCAGGAGCACGGGCCGGAGGCCCTGGCCGTGATGCGCGGCATCAAGGCGTCGCTCGACCCGAAGGGCATCCTCAACCCCGGCAAGATCTTCCGGAACTAGCCGGCGCATGAAGCCCCGCATCGCCCTCGTCGGCACCGGCGGCACCATCGCCTCGCAAGGCGTGGGCCCGCTCGACGTCACCGACTACGGCTCCTCCGGCAACCCCCTGCTGGACACGCCCGCCCTCCTCGCCCGCTTCCCGGAGGCGGCGTCGGTCGCCGAGGTCGTCCCCGTCCCCTTCGACCCCGTCATCAGCCCGCGCGTGTCCTTCCCCACCTGGAAGGCCCTCGTCCTGCTCCTCGACCGCCTCGTCGCGGAGCACCCCGACCTCGCCGGCATCGTCATCGCCCACGGCACCGCGACGCTGGAGGAGACCGCCTACGCCCTCCACCTCACCCTCAAGGTGTCGGTCCCCGTCGTGCTGACCGGTGCCCAGCGCCCGCCGACCGCGCTGTCCAGCGACGCCGGGATGAACCTCGTCAACGCGATCCGCGTCGCGGCATCGCCGGAGGCGCGCGGGGCGGGCGTCCTCGTCCTCCTCAACGACGAGATCCAGGCGGCGCGCGAGGTCACCAAGACCTCCACCGGGCGGCTGCAGACCTTCCGCTCCCCGGATTTCGGGGCGCTCGGCCACGCCGACGGCGACGGCGTCCGCCTCTACCGGCGCCCCGCCCGCCCCGGCGCGCCGGGCACGCCCTTCGACATCCGCGCCCTCGACGCCCTTCCCCGCGTGGACATCGCCTACGCCTACGCGGGCGCCGACGGCACGGCGGTGCGCGCCTTCCTCGCCGCCGGCGCCCGGGGGATCGTGTCGGCCGGCTTCGCGCCCGGCTCCTGCGCGCCCGAGGAGTTCGATCCCCTGCGCGAGGCCTCCGCCGCGGGCGTGGTCGTCGTGCAGGCGACCCGCGCCGGCTCCGGCCGCGCCTTTCTCGGCCGCAAGGCGCGCGAGGCCGGTTTCGTCGCGGCCGACAACCTCAACCCGCAGAAGGCGCGTATCCTTCTCGCGCTCGCGCTGACCGTCACGAGCGATCGCGAGAAGATCGCGCGTTTCTTCGCGACCTTCTGAGACCGGCGGGTCCTCATCCTGGGCTTTCGGGACAGAAGAGGGCTCTGCCCCCTCCGGGCTTCTCCTGCCAGGAGCCCGAGGCCCCTGGACCCGCAGGAGGCTGCCGCGGAAAGATGGGGTGCGGTGTCACCGACCCCATCGCACCTCTCCGGGCGCCTCGGGTCATCGACCCGAGGCGTGGGCCGGTTCAGCCGGAACCGAACTCACCGAAAAAGATGATGGGTTCGAAGCCCTGCTTCGGACAGGTCCGGGGAGAGGAGGAGTTCCTTCCTCCTCTCCCCGGCCACGACGGGTCACCGGAAGGCGGAACATGGCCCGGCGGTGTGACGCAGGCCTTGCTCCTGCCCCGAGCGTTCGGAGGCCTCTCTCATTCGGCCGCCACCGCGGGCACCGGCACCTCGATCCGGACGGGGATCGACTTCGCCGCGGGCACCTTGCTGCCCTCCGCATGGTGCCAGAGCGGCATCAGCGGGTTGCACTCCGGGTAGTAGCCGCCGATCGCGCCGCGCGGGATGTCGTAGAACACCACCTGCAGCCCACCGACGGAGCGGTGGACGTCGTCGTTCACCGCCGCCGTCAGCGTCACCGTGTCGCCCTCCCGCAGACCGCGGCGCTCGGCGTCCGCGCGGTTGATGAGGATCACCTTGCGCGTGCCGTCGATGCCGCGGAAGCGGTCGTAGTAACCGTAGATCGTCGTGTTGAACTGGTCGTTGGAGCGGAGCGTGATGAGCTGAAGGATCTCCGGATCGTCCAGCTCCGTCTCCAGGTCGGTGCGGAAGCCCGCGGGGACGAGGAAGTTCGCCTTGCCCGTCTCCGTCTTCCACTCGCGCTGACGCGCCGGCAGGGGGCGCGGGAAGCCGCCCGGCCGCGTCACGCGCGCGTTGTAGTCCTTGAACTGCGAGGGGTAGCTGCGCTCGATCGCGTCCCGGATCTTGGCGTAGTCCCCCACCCACTCGTCCCATGGCACGAGCGGGTTCGGCGCCAGCGTCGCCTTCGCCATGCCCGCCACGATCGCGGGCTCGGACAGCAGGTCGGACGAGGCCGGCGCGACCTTGCCGGTGGAGGCGTGGATGTTCGTCATGGTGTCCTCGCAGGTCACCATCTGCGGGCCGCTCGCCTGCACGTCCTCCTCGATCCGGCCCAGGCAGGGCAGTAGGTAGGCCTCCCTGCCATTGATCAGGTGGTTGCGGTTGAGCTTCGTCGCGATCTGCACCGTGAGAGCGATGCCGGGCCAGGCGGCCTCCATCCGGTCGGTGTCGGGGATCGCGCGCAGGAAGTTGCCGCCGAGGCCGATGAAGGCCTCGACCCTGCCCTCCACGATCGCCTCGCAGGCCTCCACCGTGTTCATGCCGGTGTCGCGCGGCGGCTCGAAGCCGTATTGCTCCGCCAGCCCGTCCATCGGCACGAGCTCCGGCTTCTCGGTGATGCCGACGGTGCGCTGGCCCTGCACGTTGGAGTGCCCGCGCACGGGCAGGATGCCCGCGCCCTTCTTGCCGATGTTCCCGCGCAGCAGGAGGAGGTTGACGAGCATCCGGACGTTCTCCACGCCCTTGGTGTGCTGCGTCAGGCCCATGCCGTAGATGCCCATGGCGCTGCGCGCCGCGCCGTAGACGCTGGCCGCGTCGAGCATGGACTGCCTGGTGAGGCCGGAATGCGTCTCCAGCTCCGCCCAGTCCCTCGCCCGGCACCAGGCCGCGAAGGCGTCGAAGCCGCTGGTGTGGGCCGCGATGAAGGCGTGGTCCAGCAGCGGCGCGCGTCCGGCCGCCATCGCCGTGTCGTCCGCCTCGATGAGCGCCTTGCACAGGCCGGTGATGGCCGCGATGTCCCCGCCCGGCCGGACCTGGTGGTACTGGGAGGAGATCCGCGTCTCCTTGCGGGTGATCATCTCCACGGGCGACTGCGGGTTGGTGAAGCGCTCCCAGCCGCGCTCCTTCAGCGGGTTGAAGGTGATGATCGGCACGCCGCGCTTCGCGCATTCCTGCAGCGGATGAAGCATGCGCGGCGCGTTGGTGCCGACGTTCTGGCCGAAGGAGAGGATGCATTCGGTGCTCGCGAAATCCTCCCGCACCACCGTGCCGACGGGGGCGCCGATCGCCTGGGGCAGGCCGACCGAGGTGCTCTCGTGGCACATGTTGGAGCTGTCGGGCATGTTGTTGTGCCCGTAGAGCCGGGCGAAGAGCCCGTACATGTAGCTTGTCTCGAGCGAGGCGCGGCCGGAGGCGTAGAACACGGTCCGCTTGGGGTCCATGCCGCGCAGCGCCGCGCCGATCCCGCGGAAGGCATCCTCCCACGAGACGGGCACCCACTTGTCCTGGGCGCGGTCGAGCCTCATCGGATGGAGCAGGCGGCCGATCTTCTCCAGGTCGTGGTCGGACCAGGACAGCAGTTCCGTGAGGGTGTGCCGCTCGAAGAACGCGTTCGTCACGCGCTTGCGCGTGACCTCCCAGGCCGTCGCCTTGGCGCCGTTCTCGCAGTACTCGAAGCTGTTCGGCTCGCGCGGCTTCTCCCAGGAGCAGGAGACGCAGGAGTACCCCCCCGGCTTGTTCTGCCGCAGCATCAGGGCGTTGCCCGTCGCGATGCGCTCCTCCTTGAGGAGGCGGGACTCCACCGAGCGGAGGGAGCCCCAGCCGCCCGAGGGGCCGGCGTACGGCTTCACGTAGGGGGGACGCGCCATCAGATCGGGACCTCCTCGGCGCGCCGCGGCTCGTGCATCGGGCAACCGCTGTGGGCGGCACGGAAGCCGGAGGACATCTCGTAGGCCGGCTTCCGCGCGCGGTTGATCGAGCCGAGCGGGCGGTGGTCCGCGAGGCCGTGCCAGGGCGAGAAGGACATGCCGAGGTCGATCGCCCGCGAGCGCTCCTCGTCCCAGGAGGGCTGGCGGCCGACCTTGAGGCGGGCGACCTCGATGTAGGGGCTCTCCGCCTCGGGCCACTCCACCGAGGCGTCCTCGATCGGCATCGTCTCGATGCTGGTGCAGAGCTGGACGCGCAGCACCCACTCGCCCTCGTTCTCGGCGAAGAAGGCCTTCACCTCCTCGCGCAGCGCCTCCGGGCGGCCGGCGACGTCGATCTTGCTGTCCGTCAGCTCCCTCAGCTCATGGGAGGCGGGGGCGATGGAGAGCTTCGCCATGTTGGCGCCGTAGAGGAACGGCGTCTGGGTGAAGAAGGTGTCGCCCAGGATATGGGTGTTGGGGTGGCCGCCCATGGTGGTGAGCATGGCGCTCTTGCCGCCGACCGCCTCGAGCGCCGCCTCGGCGCCGCGGAGCACGGTGGAGAGGGCCTTCTTGAGGCCCTGCGGGGCGTCGGTGGTCTTGGCGAGGAGCTTGGTGTTGCCGAGGAACTTCTTCGCGGTGGGCGCGGCGAAGGCCGGGGCGTTGACCATGACGAAGTCCTGGGTCGCCTGGCCCTCGGAGCCGGGAAGGCGGTCGCCCTCCACGCCGACGACCTTCACGGCGAGGCCGCGGGGGACGGAGACGCTGTCGTCGAGCAGGTCGCCCGGGTTGGTGGAGAAGCGGAGCACCGCGGCGTAGGTGCCGGGTCGGGCGAAGAGGCCCTGGGCGAGCTCCTGCGGCAGGTCGGGCAGGACGGTCAGCTCGCCCCGGAGGAGGCCGTGGCTCTTCGCGTGGACGGAGCGGACGGGGTAGCCGTAGTTCTCGAAGGTCGTCTCGACGATGCCGCGCATCGTCTCGACGAGCTCCCGCGTGGTCTCGCCCTCCTCCGGCTCGGGGTGCTCGTAGCCGGGCTGGTAGGGGATCGGGCGTGCGGGCATCCAGGCCTCCTGTTTCGGGGCATGAACGCCGGGAGTGGGGGAGGCGTTTCGAGGGGCGGACCGGGCCGTGCGGCGGGGCCGCGCCGCAACATGGATCAATCCGGCGATCACGGGGAGGAGAGGATCCGGGGTCCGGAGCCGGTTCCGGGGCGCGGGGGGCCGGGGGCGGGCGCCGGGGATGGGGGCCGGCGCCCTGGGGGTCATGCGGCGAGGGTGTCGCGGATGGCGGCGAGGGCCTCGGCGGCGCGGGCGCCGTCGGGGCCGCCGGCCTGGGCCATGTCGGGGCGGCCGCCGCCGCCCTTGCCGCCGACGGCCGCCGAGGCGGCGCGGACGAGGGCGACGGCGTCGGCGCGGCCCTTCGCCGCTTCGCCGACGGCGACGACGATGCTGGCCTTGCCCTCCGCGGAGGAGACGAGGGCGACGACGTCGGCGGTGCCGGCCTTGAGGATGGCCTCGGCGAGGGATTTCAGGTCGCGGGGGGGGACCTCGCCGAGGTCGCGGAGGGCGACGCGGAGGTCCTTGATCGTCTCGGCCTCCCCCGCGGAGGCGCCGGTGGCGAGCTTGCGGCGGAGGTCGGCGACCTCGCGCTCCAGGCGGCGGCGGTCCTCCAGCAGGGCGGCGATGCGGGCGGGGAGGTCGGCGGCGGGGACCCGGAGGGCGGCGGCGGCGTCGCGGAGGGTCCTCGCCTCCTCCTCGATCACGGCGAGGGCGGCGGGGCCGGTGACGGCCTCCACGCGGCGGATGCCGGCGGCGACGGCGGCCTCGCCGACGATGCGGAAGAGGCCGATGTCGCCGGTGCGGGCGACGTGGGTGCCGCCGCAGAGTTCCAGGCTGTAGACGCCGTGCTTGCCCGTGGCCTCGGGGTCGTGGGCCATGCCGACGACGCGGACCTCGTCGCCGTACTTCTCGCCGAACAGGGCGGTGGCGCCGGCTTCCACGGCGGCCTCGGGGGTCATGAGGCGGGTGGTGACCTCGGCGTTCTCCCGGATGCGGGCGTTCACCTCGGTCTCGACCCAGGCGAGGTCGTCGGGGGTCATGGGGGTGGGCTGGGAGACGTCGAAGCGGAGGCGGTCGGGGGCGTTGAGGCTGCCCTTCTGGGCGACGTGGGGGCCGAGGCGGCGGCGCAGCGCCTCGTGCAGCAGGTGGGTGGCGCTGTGGTGGGCGCGGATGGCGGCGCGGCGGTCGTGGTCGACGGCGGCGGTGACGGGGGCGCCGAGGCGGGCGATGCCGCTCTCGACCTTTCCGAGGTGGACGAAGAGGCCGAGCTTCTTCGCGGTGTCGCGAACCTTGATCTCGAGGTCGCCGGGGCCGCGGATGGTGCCGGTGTCGCCGACCTGGCCGCCGCTCTCGGCGTAGAAGGGGGTCTGGTTGAGGAGGACGGCGACCTCCTGGCCGGCGGTCGCCTCCTCGACCTCCTTTCCGTCGGCGACGAGGGCGAGGATGGAGGCCTCGGCGGTCTCGGTGACGTAGCCCTGGAACTCGGTGCCGGTCTCCAGCCGTTCCTTGAGGTCGAACCAGAGGGATTCGGTGGCGGCGTCGCCGGTGCCGGACCAGGCGGCGCGGGCGCGGCGGCGCTGCTCCTGCATCGCCGT
>Ga0325401_1002353_pt1 | contig 16767 bp, 8 predicted proteins | sample PopdelMetagenome_FD_205666 | JGI IMG/M metagenome (GOLD analysis project Ga0325401, IMG submission 205666) | Populus deltoides microbial communities from Bellville, Georgia, United States - Xylem-PdKOR-R2 | ecosystem: Host-associated > Plants > Phyllosphere > Stem > Wood/Secondary xylem | place...
TTGAAAAATAAAAAATTTCAAAAGCTTTATTTTTTGTTGATAATGCTTAATCATTAAAATACTTGAAAATGTTTAAGACATTAAAAAAATAATTTCTTTTGAAAAAACATGGAAACTCCTCATTCACGATTTTTTTGTTTTTGAAAATGGTCAATGATATAAAAATCAATTTTATCTTGAGGTTTTTTATTTATTAAATTTTTTTATTTATTTGAAAAAATAATAATAAAATATCTCTTAATTATTTCTTAATTTTATTTCTTTAGAAAATTTGAAAATCACTATTTATTTTCTTAAAAACTTTAAAAATCACAATGGCTGAGCCCTGAAACTTCTTCTTTTTTTTTTTTAAATTTATTTATCAAAAATCTTCAAGAGTTTAAGTTTGCTGGATAGATATTTTTTTTTTATTTCTTTGAATCTTCAAAAAAACTAATGGCAAAGCATTTTCAGATTATCTAAAAAAATAAATAAAAATTGAATCACTTTGATTGTTTTTCTGATCATTGTTTTTTGAAATTTCCACATGAAACTTTCCTAGGGTCAAATTTTATTAAGCAGGAACCTTGTAAATAACAATATTTATGATGACTTTTTTTTTAAAAAAAATATAGTAGTGATTGTTTTTTGGTTTCAAAAATATTAAAGTAATATTTTTTTTATTTTTTAAAAATTATTTTTGATATTAGTATATTAAAATAATAATAAAAGCATTAATTTTTTTTTTTATTTTGAATTTTTATGAAACACTATTCCGCGCCACCTTAAAGATAGATACCAAACTTGTTGATTGGCGATCCCATATCGGTTTAAGTTTGTCATTAAACCGAACAGGCAATTGATCTAGCAGGCATGTCAGACTGCATGCATGTACCCCAGTAGCATCACTTGCATCAATGCGGTCATTTATCAATAACGGGACTCCATGGGAACGACAGTCTGCAAGACAAGCTCTTTCCGTTTCCAATAACTCCCGTGTTTAAGCATCCTTGAAGGAAAATCTTCGAGATTAACAAAATTACATTGCTAAGCAATTGCAAATTATGTGTCCATGCAGAGATCAAGCTGTAAGCAATACTCCACCCACATTCATGGCGACCTTTATTCATTTGCAAAGCGGTTTTACAGCCCCTATTGATCAACTGCAAAAGGGTGAATTTACGTAGAGCAAAAACATGCTTTAGACACTTGAACTAGAGACCCATTATGAAATGCTCACGGTCATGGAAGTTCAAGAAATGAAAACAGAGTGAGCTCCGAGGGAAGTCGAGAAACTGCAGATGAGTAACAGTAAATTGCGAGTCAAAACATCGTAACTCTCTCCCAAGGGTGAATGGTAAGAGAATAGCGTCGTTCTTAACATCCAATGGAACACAACACATGCATCTGAACGCGCGTCACAAACAGGCTTATTCGACTTAATTTGTGCTTCCATAGGCAAATCTTGCATTTACTGACCAAGCTTGCTGAGTTTAAATGAATAAATAAATACATAAATTGATGTTTTAATTAACTCGTTATGAACTCAATCTTCTTGACAACACAAACCAGTCATGATACTCCCGAGTCACCAAGAACTCGAAGTTGGTTGTTGTCTAGGAACCAAAGCCACAAGTGCATTGGTACTAAGTATTTGTAATTAAGCAGTGTATCCTCAGAGATTGCAGAGTTCACAAGTTGAAAAGGTAAAAAGGGGTCATGGAGGATCTGAGAGTGTTTCTTCTATATTTATAATTCTTGCTGTGTCGGTGGCACTTTCCTGTTTAAATCTCCTCATGGTTGCCCCACCCCTGACTGGTCTATTTTGGGCAAGCACTACGCAATGCAACCTTGTCATCTGGCTTGAGCTTAGACTGCAGTCCTGGACTCAAGGTTTGTGCATTCTATGTGTACTAATCGCTTTATTCTGTTCTCAGCTTGATCGGCCTGACTCCCAGATCACTACAACCAGGACTTTGCCCAGAAGCTGCTAATCGTTTACAAGAAATGAAGCACAAATACGAAGACAGGAGGCAAGAAAGATAGAGTTTTGACCGAACAGGTTGCACACAAAAACCTAATTCCTAGTTTTATTTCTGAAATGCAAAATCTAATAAGCATTTCTGTCTCTCTTAGAGGTTTATAAGCCTTTAAATAGATCTAAAACTGATTTTAACAAGGAAGAAAAATTATAATCCCTAAACTAAAAAAAAAACTAACATAAAACATAAAAAAAATAATAAATTCAGAAAAATCATTGAAAAATAACAAAAACAACTCAAATAGCATCCATAGGCATGATTTGGGGTTTTCTAGAGAGGGCTAGATCAAGCGTGTTAATCTCTTTGTGAAAATAGGCCTCGGGAATTAATTGAAAATACCTGAATCCGATTCAATAATCGAATGTTTGAAAGTTATGACCTTTTATTATTAGGTTGTTGGTCTGGTATGATCGGTCTTTTCTTGAGCATAAGTTCATCCCGCTGGTTCATAAATATATATATTACACTACCCGAATAATTAATTGGTGGCATATCCTTATTTAGCTAATCAAAACCTTCACTTTCTTCTAACCCGACTACATTATATATGCTAATTGCAATATCAAGTGGTCCGCTTGACAGTGCTGCTTAACTAAGTCCAGGGCAGATAGAGAAGCTTTGCTATTGATTTTAATTAATTTAATTTCCATTATTGTATCTCGAAACAAAAAAATAGAAAAGAAAAATTTATAAGAAATATATTGTATTTTAACAAAAAAATAAAAATGATGAAGAGGTGTAGATTTTAATTTTCTGTGCAAATATTTTCTACTATCCACCGGAGAATGCTCTTGGCCAGAGCCAATTGCACCTCCCCAGTCCCTTCATGATCACCTCCTAGAGGTTGCCAATCTGTTGCCGGACATCCCACATCCAAATTGAGAGTTTAGAGGCTGCTTTCTAACACCTCAATTCACTCATTGTGGGATGCCATTAATCGGAGCTCTCTCAATGAAAGCACCATTTTGGGTTCTTGAACAAGAAGTGATAGGAAACACTTGGTTTATGTCGTGCTGCTGAATGCTCAACGTTCTCTAGCCTTTTATATCGTTGACAGATAAAAATAGTTTCAAAAAATACAGAATGGGTCAGTAAATTTCTAAGATAAATACAGAATGGGTGCTCTGTTGATTCAGTAAATTTCTAATATATTATATATGAATGTAATAATATCATTTGATTTGATTTGATGGGTGTTCTGATGTAAAGTAAAAATTTGCAAGCAATTAAAGCAAAATGAAAAAACCAACTAAATTATAGGAGATTCAATATAAATTTTCATTTATTTCCTTAAAGATGAATGCCAGTAGATTAAGATTAACTATAATTAAAATTGGTTAGTGTTTCCCTGTAGCACAAGTTATTATTTATTTTAAGTGAATTCACTGTAGATTATTTTGAGTAAATTCACTATAGATTATATTGTATGTACACGTGACACTTGTGCTGGTTTCTATATAAGAAATATTATTATTTTTATTATAATTAATATAATTGAAAGAAAATATTATTATTAATATTGAAAACATATTATTATTTATATTCTAATTTTTTATGATATTTTTTTATAATAATAAAAAGTGAGCCCGCGACGTAGTATTATTAAAACTATTCAACAATTCTAAGTATTAATATAAAAAATATTATAATTTGTGTTGAAAAATATTATTATTTTTCTTACAATACAAAGTATTAATTCATATAAAAAATATTATTATTTGTGTTCTCAAAATTATTATTTTTCTTATCATTCAAAATATTCATATCAAAATATTATTATTTGTGTTCTAAATATTATTATTTTTCTTAGAATACAAAGTATTCATCTCAAAGATATTATTATTTTTGTTATAATATTATTACTTTTATAATAATTCAAATTTTTAATATAAAAAAATATTATTATTTGTGTTCTAAATATTCTTGGAATTAAAAATAGTATTATTTGTGTTATGAATATTATTATTTTTACTATAATCAAAAGTATTAATATTAAAAATATTATTTTTTGTGTTATAAATATTATTATTTTTATAATAATCAATATTATTAATAAAATAATTACTAAATTAGAAAAAATTTATTCTTAATATTGAAAAACAACCAAAGATTTGATATGAAAGATAAAATTAAAAATTATTATTAGTATTATTATTATCATCATTAATAAATTTTTTAAAAAATTGTTATTACTATCGAAGAAAAACCATGTGGGGACACGTGGTGCTTGGGCTCCTGTCTAGGGGCTGGGCACACCCCTTGCGCACACGTGGCACTTGAGTTATATTTCAGTGCTGGGCACATCCCAACACACACGTGGCGCTTGGGCTATCTGCCTTTGGGTTGGGCACCCCCCAGCTCACACGTGATGCTTGGGCTGCACTGGGTGAGTCATGATCGCGCCGCATTGGGCACAAGTGGCGCTTGGGTCATGGCTCCGCACTCAAGGGGAATGGATCGGGTGTCAGGACCCATGATCAATGGGTCTGGCGTAAGGACCCAATTCTATTAGGTCCTTTATCAAGACTCAACGTTCATGAGTCCTAGAATTCTAAATATTATTATTTGTTTTTGAAATATTATTATTTTTATTATAATTAATATTATTAATAAAATAATTTATAAATTTGAAAGAAAATATTATTATTTATCTTATAAATTTTTATGGTATTTTTTATAAAAATAAAAAGTGAGTCCGCGGCTTAGTATTATTAAAAATATTCAACAATTCTAAGAATTAATATAAAAAATATTATAATTTGCGTTGTCAATATTATTAATTTTCCTAAAATACAAAGTATTCATCTCAAAGATATTATTTTTTTATATTATTATTATTTTTATAATAACTCAAAGTTTTAAGATAATAAAATATTATTATTTGTGTTCTAACTATTATTGGAATTAAAAATAGTATTATTTGTGTTATGAATATTATTATTTTTACTATAATCAAAAGTATTAATATTAAAAATATTACTTTTGTGTTATAAATATTATTATTTTATAATAATCAATATTATTAATAAAATAATTACTAAATTAGAAAAAAATTATTTTTAATATTAAAAAACAACCAAAGATTTGATTTGAAAAATATAATTAAAAATTACTATTAATATTATTATTATCATCATCAATAATTTTTAAAAAATTGTTATTACTATCGAAGAAAAACCACGTGGGGACACGTGACACTTGAGCTCTTGCCTGGGGGTTGGACACACCCCCTGTGCACACGTGGCGCTTGGGCTATGCCTCAGTGCCGGGCACCCCCCAGCGCTCCCGTGGCGTTTGGGCTGTGCTGGGTGAGCCATGATCGCGCCGCATTGGGGACAAGTGGCGCTTGGGTCATGGCTCCGCACTCAAGGGGAATAGGTCGGGCGTTAGAACCCATGATCAATGGGTCTAGCATAAGGACCCAATTCTATTGGGTCCTTCATCAAGACTCAATGTTCCTGAGTTCTAAGATTCTAAATATTATTATTTGTTTTTGAAATATTATTAATTTTATTATAATTAATATCATTAATAAAATAATTTATAAATTTGAAAGAAAATATTATTATTTATCTTATAAATTTTATTGTATTTTTTATAAAGATAAAAATGAGCCCGTGGCATAGTATTATTAAAAATATTCAAGAATTCTAAGTATTAATATAAAAAATATTATAATTTGCTTTGTCAATATTATTATTTTTCTTAGAATACAAAGTATTCATCTCAAAGATATTATTATTATTGTTATAATATTATTATTTTTATATTAATTCAAAGTTTTAATATAAAAATTATTATTATTTGTGTTCTAAATATTCTCGGAATGAAAAATAGTATTATTTGTGTTATGAATCGCATCCAGGTCTAACTTGGGGTTGGGCATGGATGCGTCCAAATGAAGTTGGACGCGGTCGCGTCCAGACCCAACGTGGGGTTGGACCTGGATGTTATGCCTCAAACCTAGGCACATTTCAGCGCACATGTGGCGCTTGCGCTTCTCCCTTGGTTGTGGGCACACCCCTGTGCACACATGACGGTGAGCTATTGCCTCAGTGCTAGGCCCACCTCCTGCTCACACATGGTGATTGGGCTCCTCCCTTAGTGCTGGGTACACCCCTTGGGCACGCCAAGACCCAACTATCCTTGGTCCCCGCATGCTGCAGAACCCAAAATAGCTTTGAGTCATTGTATGGTAGGGCCCAAGATGGATTTGGGTCCTGCATGTGTAGGGCCCAAATAGCCTTGGGTCTTGCCATCGTCATGACCCAACTTTTTATGAAAATAAAATGTGAGTTCGCGACGTAGCGCGGACCACCTAACTAGTAATAACTAAATGAATTGGTATATCAAATTTCAATTGTGTAAATTATAAAATTAAATATTTGCACAAAAAGACGCGCGCACGCACACACGTATATATATAAACAGTAAAGGGACATAATTGTCTTTAAAATAAAAAAACTCTAATGCTGGTCTCAAGGTGTCTCATGATCTGAACCCGATTTAAATTCTGTCCTTTTAAGTTCTTTATTAAAAAAAATATTTTTTAAATTTATCATTGGACAGTGGGTTATTAGGCATTCAACTGTGTTATTTGTTCTATTTTTTTTATGAGGTTATCATAATTTTACATTTCATGTAGTGGGTTAGTCGAGTTAACATGAATTAATTTTTTTTTAAATTTTATTATTTAATATTAAATTACTTACCTTTCAACTTTGTGATGTTTTTGCTTTTTTTTCTATGGGTTTACTCAAGTGTGAGTTAATAGATTTAACTTAGGTTTTTTTAATATTTTTTTATTTAACTTCAATTTTTTTTTTTTTAAGAAAATCAATATCAAGGGTGGCAAATTTTTATTTTTCATTTTTTAGGGATTATTTTAATTTTATATCACAAATCATATATTAATCAAGTTAAGCTGATTTGACACATGCTACCATCTCTGATATAGACATTCTTATTTCACATTAAGAAAAATCTAGCCCGGTCTGCCTTGGACGACTAGCCACCTATGTAGTTTACCCTACATGGAATCTTCGCTTGATTGCTAGCCACCTATGCAGTTTACCCAATATGGAATCTTCGCTTGATTGCGCAAGCGGTGACACTATTTTCTTCGTCTTATAATTATAATTCTCTTGTCGGCCGAGCTACAAAAAGTATTCGGCAAAAAGTTGTAGACGCTACTTTCTTCTTCTTATTATTATTAATCATAGTAAAACTCGAGTAATGAGTACACATTGATCACTTCATATCTTATCCGTTCAACAAAGTCCTTTTCTCCATTGGCTAAAAAAACTGAAAAAAAAAGAAAAAAAATTGTCCTTGTCTGTCCAAAAGAAATCACATGACCTCGGAGCATCAATGGTGTTGCCGCCCGCCACACCAACGGTATCGTTCAATTCTAGGCCGATTTATCAAGCAGCTCAAGCGGATGATCCTATCGGGCCATTTGAAGCTTCTTTTCAGTAATGTCAAAGCCATCAACTAGACTATTCATGCTACAGACATCGAACGTAATTCGTTGGTATATAATATAAAATTGCTTAATCAAACAAAAAACATGCAGAAAACTTCAGATTTTGCAAGATGTAGCTCTCTTTCTCTCTAGATATCGTAGTGCTAAGCTGTGAAAGCCTAAAAAAATAGTAATAATAAATAGAATAATATAATCAATTATGTTTTTTATACATTATGCATTTTTTTATAAATTAAGGGTATAATAATTAATAATGGTTATATTAGTAATTATATAATAATAATAATAATAATTTCAAGAATTAAAAAAAAATAAAACTCTATAGTAACTTACACTTTATTTTATGATCAAAACATATATCAACAGAATGAGAAAGATAAAGACAAAGATAAAGAAAGGGGTTTGATCTAGAGAAAAATCTTTTTTTTTTTTTTATATCAATTTAAGGTGTATGTTCTTTACCCTTATATTTTAATTGAGTTTTTCCATGCATATTAGGTTTATTGAGAAAGGTTTAAGAATTTGAGTTTTTATGATTTTTGAATTTTAATCACTTTTAAGGAGTGAATGTTATGCTTATGGAGTTTTAGATTGATAAGTGTTATTGGAAGTGATTTTATAAATTTGAGATAGATTAGTATGAAGTAATAATGAAATTAAAAAATTAACAAAAAAAAAGAAGATAATTAGTTGGTAACTTTAGGCTATAAGAAACTGGTCTTTCATCGAGTGTTATAGTTGGAATGATATTTAATTTTTGTTGGTAATTTTATTGGTAAATCTAAAGATTATGGTATATTTTATATAATTATTTTTGGTATTTAATTATTAAAAAAATAGGTATTTTATAAGTAAAACAAGGTATTGTAATAACATGGTTCTAGTGTTGGGTAATTTTTAATAAAATTTTACTACCATCTGAACTTCTAAACTAGAGGTGACATATTTAAACTTTGATTAAACTAGAAATTAGGCACAATGTCTTTCTACCATCAACACAGCAAAAGTCATGAGCAGCATGCCCTAGACTTTTTTTCTATAAATTCAGAAGCTGACAGAACAACAGAACAGAAGCATAATTTATGCTTTTTGAAAGACCAAATGAGCTGGACGTGAGCAGCTGACATTGACAGTCGATCGTAAACTCGTTTTAACGTGCGAAAACCAGCACTTGATAAAAGATAATTCTTCATCTTGCACACCGGCCGCTCCAAGTACACAGAAATACTCGTAAAGCACCTAGCTCTACCTAGTTTTTAACTAGTTAATATAAGTCGAACTCGAAAATCATGAAAATAGTTTTTTATTTTGCGGCTTTTCGACTCTCATTAAAAAATTATATTTAAAATAATACCTCATTAAAAAAATGAATGCCACACGACATCGATGAACTGAGCACGATTTTTTAATTAAATCTTCGTTCGACGTCTTTCTACCATCAGCACAGCAATAGTCTCGAGCAGCTCATGCACTAGACTTTTTTTCTATAAATTCAGAAGCTGATGATCACTGCAATTATCAATCAAGCGGATTGCTTATACATAATCACGCTCTCTCTCTCTTTTCACAACCCAAAAGAAATCAAAATGGAGCTATTTAACAAAGAGCTAAAAGATACTGATATCCAAGTTCGATTCTCATTCCCATCTCGTTCCTTGCAGTATCTAGATTTCGCAGGAGAATTTTTTGTTGATTTGAAAGTCAAAGACAGCAGCGGTAAGCTTCGGGTGATTCGTTGCAGGAAGAGAGATGGAGATTACAACAAGCCATGGCTTTCTAAAGGCTGGCTTCAATTTGTTGCCGACTATGGACTGAGAGTTGGTGACATGGTTGTTCTTCTTCGTGAGGATGACCATCGCCTCGGGTCACAGTTCAGGATTGAAGCAAAGAGAAAAATCATATTGTTTGGCGAGGAGGCTTGGGGTGATGTGCCACGAGCTAACTAGTTATTATTTGCATGTATATATACATGCACAAGAGAGAGATCCAAGCGTGGTGTGCTTTCTTAAATTCAGGCTATATATGTGCTTCTGTTTGATTGTTTATAGTGATAATTAATTAGCATCGGTCTAGCTAATTAAATGATTGTATTGCTGTATATATACAATCAAGAACAGCAATACAATCATCTAATTAGCTAGACCGATGCTAATTAATTATCACTATAAACAATCAAACAGAAGCATTGCTGTTCTTGATTGCTTTTATATATATATATATATATATATATATATATATATATATATATATATTATTTTTGAGATATATTTGCGCTGTCCTCAAATCATGTTTTCAAAAATAGAAAAGAAAACACTCCTACACTCACTCCATTTTTAGATTTTCTTTATGCTTGAGACGGGACAGATTTATGTTTAGTTTGATTGAAAGAATGAGTAGTCTACGCTCAAAGTTCACACTCGAGTGACAGAACATGAAGCATAGTTAAGCAGAGTTTTTAAACCTTAACAGGTGATCAGTTCAATTAAAGGCTCAGATCACGAGTGTTATTCAGATTATCAGATTTTAATTGGATTACTGGATTAATTTTAATTTTTTATATAAATTAAAATGACATTATTTTGGATAAAAATAAATAAATAATCAACAAGTTGTAACCAGATTTTTAATTAAGTTAATCCGTTAGATCACTTAGATTTTTAATTTTTTTTAAACTTAGTACAGTTTCAGTCATAAATTAACCAGATTCTAGATTAACCTCCTAAACCAAACCAAATTTAAAACTATGAGTCCAAGCACAATACAAAGAGCAGGAGGCATCATAGCTCGAGCCTAAAAACTAACAAGCCAGGGTCTTCTCCCGGGGTCACCAAGCTGCCTAGACCTAGGTGAGACTATATGGCCCAATACTCTACTATACCTAGGTGGGGATACATGAATCTGAAGGATCTGAGATGGGGAGAGATGACTTCTAACTTCTAAGAAACACAATTGACCCCGCTGGGCCACAAACCTTGAACTTTATAATGGATCTGAGACCTACAAAGGCAATGAGGCCGAGCATCTAGACAAACATATTCCGTATACACCAAATGCCGAACATGAGAAGCTCGACCTTAAAGATATCCCACTTACTCTGTTCAATTGCCATTCAATATTAAATGCTCTCATATTTTTTTTTTTTGTCATAAGTGGACCTGTGAAACAACGGTTAGATGAGTTTATGCCTGGTGGATGACCTTTTCATCGTTTTACCTTTGTCTTCATGCAAGTTAGAGTGGTTTCTGATATATTCATGAATGAACCCTGAGGTAAGCAGAAGTACAATTGTAATATTTTTTTTTCCAGTATTCTTATCTTGTACTTTCTACAAACACAAATAATAATACAAACTCAAACACACAACACAACTTCTAAAGCTTCATTTCTCTCGCAACTTTACTAACTTAAGTAAGCGTTAGATGTTCCTCTGAATCCAATAAAAATCCAATAAGGGAGTTCTTTTACATGTTTTCATGATTCCCAGCTATTATCAGCACACCAAGACCATTACTAACTTTGAAAAGAATGATCTTTTAGGGAACGTCATGAAAAAAAGCCAGTTGTATTCCCTTCTCTTTTATGTATTTTCCAATTCTTTCCATTATTGATAATCCAAAACCAATATTATTAAACTCGGCTTAACCTAGGGGTCATCCGTTGACCCCTAGGTTAATAACGGAACTCCAAGGGAACGACAGTCTGCAAGACAAGCTCTTTCTGTTTCCAAAAATTCCAGTGTTTAAGCATCCTTCTCCTTGTTAAGGAAAATTTAGATTAACAAAATTATATTACTATGCAATTGCAAATTATGTGTCCATGCAGAGATCCAAGCTGTAAGCAATACTCCACTCATATTCATGGCGACCTATATTCAGACGCAAAGCAACCTCTTCAACATGTAGAAAGTGAAAGCATTACAGTTCGTATTGTGCCCAAGAAGCGTAGTGTGATGGCAAAAGACTTGAGATCTGCACAGCAAGTCTTGAGTTCGAGTTAAGGCGTGCATCTCTTGTAAAAGTTTGGAACAGCCGGGGTTTTACTCGCTCACTTGGACCCATAAAGTATGTTTTCCGGAGGTAGGGTTTTCTCGAATCCAAAAAAAATAAAAAAAATAAAAAAATTACAGCCCCTGTTGATCGACTGGAAAAGGGTGAATTTACGTAGACCAAAAAAATGCTTTAGACACCTGAACTAGAGATCCATTGTGAAATGCTCACGTTCATGGAAGTTCAAGAAATGTACAACGTGCCAACGTCTTAATTTGCTATAAGGAAATGAAAACAGAGAGAGCTCTGAGGGAAGTCGAGAAACTCCAGATGTGTAACAGTAGATTGCGAGTCAAAACATTATAACTCTCTCTCAAGGTGAATGGTAAGAGATTAATAGCGTCGTTCTTAACATCCAATGGAACACCAACACATGCATCTGAGCTCACAAACAGGCTTATTCGACTTAATTTGTGTTTCCATAGGCAAATCTTGCATTTAATGACAAAGCTTGTTGAGTTCAAACGAATAAATAAAACATAAATTGATGTTTTAACTCGTTATGAACTGAATCCTGTCAGCACAAACCAACCATGATACTCCCGAGTCACCAACAACTCGAAGTTGTCTAGGAACAAAAGCCACAAGTGCATTGGTACTAAGTTTTTGTAAGCAGTGTATCCTCAGAGATTGCAGAGTTCAGAAGTTGAAAAGGTAAAAAGGGGTCATGGAGGATCTGAGAGTGTTTCTATATTTTTTAATTCTTGCTGTGTCAGTGGCACTTTCCTGTTTAAATCTCCTAGAGGGCTTGGTTCAAACATTGAAGACGCACAGAAACAAATTGTTATAATATTTAGAATTTAAAGAAAATGAATTAATAGGGTTAAAATTTTCATACGCTAGATACGCGGTTATCCCACCCCTGACTGGTCTATTTTGGGCAAGCACTACGCAGTGCAACCTTGTCATCTGGCTTCAAACCATGATCTCCACTTTTTGATATGGACCAAATAGTGATGGGTCGCACACCTCAACCAGCCCTTTCTAAGTCTCCGCCCGTAACTTCAACTGTTGATCAAAATAATTTTGCAAGGCCGAAGGAGATTTCTGTGTCACCTGACTTGAGCTTAGACTGCAGTCCTGACTCAAGGTTTGTGCATTCTATGTGTACTAATCTTTCGCGCAGTTTTATTCTGTTTTCAGCTTGATCCGCCTGACTCCCAGATCACTACATCCAGGACTTCGCCCAGAAGCTGCTAATCGTTTACAAGAAATGAAGCACAAATACGAAGACAAGAGGCAAGAAAGACAGAGTTTTGACTGAGCAGGGCTGCACATAAAAACCTATTTCCTAGTTTTATTACAATCTAGTTCCGTCTTTTTAAGAGATTTACAAGTTTTTAAATAGATCTGAAATTGATTTTGACAAGGAAGAAAAATTATAATCCTTAAACAAAAAGAAAAACTAACATACAATATAAAAATAATAATAAATCCAGAAAATTCAATGAAAAATAACAAAAATTACTCTAGCATCCATAAGGCTTGATTTGGAGGTTCTGGCTAGAGCAAGCGAGTTGATCTCTTTGCAAAAATAAACCCTGGGAATCACCTAAAAATATCTGAGCCCGATCCAATATATAGTTAAACTAAAAGTTGTGATATTTTGTAACTAAGTTTTTGATCTAGCATGATTGAGCTTTCTCTTCGACGTAGCTTTACCCCACTGGGTCCATACATACATATACTACGCTACCTGGATAATTCATTGGTGGCATATCCTTGTTTGGCTAATCAAAGCCTTCACTTTCTTCTTACCTAACTACATTGTATATGTGCTAATTACAATATCAAGTGGCCTGCTTGACAAGGGTGCTGAACTAGGTCCAGGGAAGATAGGGAAGCTTTGCTATTGATTTTAATTAATTTAATCTCCATTATTATATCTCAAAACTAAAAAAAAAAAAATAGAAAAGAAGAGTTTATAAGAAATATATCATATTTTAACCAAAAAAATAATGATGAAGAGGTGTAGATTTTAATTTTCTGTGCAAATATTTTCAACTATCCAGGGGAGAATGCTCTTGGCCAGAGCCAGTGCTTCCATTGCACCTCACCGGTCCCTCCATGATCACCTCCTAGAGGTTGCCAATCTGTTGCCGGACATCCCACATCCAAATTGAGAGTTTACAGGCTGCTTTCTAACACCTCAATTCACATCAAAATAATTAAATTAATTTTTTATTAGCATATTAAAATAATATAAAAATATCAAAAATATTAATTTTAAATAAAAAATTTAAAAATTATTTTTTTAAAAAATACAAAGATGAGTCTACATATTTTCTAGCCTTTTATACTGTTGAGTGTTGAAATATAAAAATAGTTTGAAAAGAATACAGAATGAGTGCTCTGTTGATCCAGTAAATTTCTAATATATATTATATATGAATTAATGTAATAATATCATTTTACATGATTGATGGTGTTCTGTTGATTTAGGCTCCGTTTATTTGCAGGAAAGTTGTTTCTTTTTGGAAAGTGAATTCCGGGAAAAGCGAATTCCTGGAAAGTGAATTCCGGAAAAGTATTTTCCGATGTTTGGTAGTGTTATGAAAAATGAACTAGAAAACACTTTTCAGTGTTTGGTTATGTTATGGAAAATGAACTGGAAAATAATTTATTAATGAATTAATTTTTTTTTCAAGTTTATCTAATATATATAAAATATTCAATCACTTACAATAAAAAAATGAAATCTAAAAAGTATAATGATGAATTTTTTTTATTATATCTTATATTCATACATAGCGTACTTTATAAAATATAATTATAAAATATAATTATATATGTCATATCATATTATAGAGAAATAAACTTGTGAAATATTTTTTTATGTAAAACCTATTAATATATTTTTTTCAATTTTAAAAGCTTAAAATAAGTTTTTTTTTCATATGAAGAAAGCCAAATTAGTTTATGGTAAGAGTTATATATTTGGGTTTTTTTTTTGGTATGAAGAATTTTTTAAAAGATAATACATACAAAAATATTTTTATGGGTTTTTTTGATAAATATTTTTTTTGTATGGGTAAAGGCAATTATCTCTTTAATATCCCTTTAATATATATCAAATAAACATGAAGATATAAATATAAATATCTAACATCAAATATAATCATGCATAAATATTAAGTTTCGATGTCATATACATACATATTAGTTCAAATTACAAACATAAACATGTTAGACCGAATTAAACAAGTAAACATACTCGTTAAATAACAAACATAGTCTGAACCCAAATTTTGAACATAGTCAAACCATCTTAGCAAGCAGGCCTGTAGTAGTGTTGGTTCACAAAATTCTGAACCCAAATTTTCCTCAAATTAGCATTTTTTGCCATAAATGCTTTTGCCAACATTTCATTTTGGACCAAATGATCAAATGCCTCCCCCAAAGTGATCTCATCAAAGCCTTCAATTTTCATTACTTCCGCATACAACGCATTAACATCAAGTTGATTTTTGCTGAGGCTTTGAATTGCAAGTGCTACATCTCCAATCTGTTTAGACAACTTTTCAACACCATCATCTTCATACATGCGATTTCGCTTCCTATGTTGCCTCTTTTGTGTACTAGAGGAAGATGTCTCTTTTCCCTTAGAAGTTTCTTCATATCCCTCTTCATTTTCAATTGAAATTGATTGCTCTTCAGTGTTCTCTTCCATGTTGACATCAGCATATGATTTGGCATAATTTCCGGTTGCCATGTCTTTTCCAACAACAATTGCCATTGCCTCGTACATATCAAGTTTTTTGTTGAGAAACTTGTCATGATTGGGATGTGCCTGTTCATAAAGTTTAGAATATGCAATTTTTTAGTTCATTGTATAACATTTTAGAAACAAAAGTAAATATAAAAATTACAAAGAGTATAATATTTATCATACCTTTACTTCTTCATCATATACATCTTTCGAAACTGTAATCATCTTCAGACAATCATCCCAGCCAAAGCCACTTTTATTTTTAAGTTTGGTTATTATTCCCCATTCTTTTTTCACAGTCTTAAGATGATTTTCCACATGCTTAGGCTCGCATTGCACGTTGAACTTTTGACTGATTTCTGTAGCCACCTTAACAAAAGATTCTGCTTTAAAGGTGGAAGAAGGTTTGCTTCCTTTAAGTGCCTCCTCAGCTAATATCTCAAGCAACATGTGAGACATAGGCTTTGACCATGTGAAGTGCTTGCCCTTGCATTTTTCATTCTGTGTGGAACTCATTTCTACAAAAAAGAAATTATAAATTTATACAAAATAAAATCATACAATATTTAGATTTAATAAAATTCATATAAAAACTACAATTAATAATTAAAAGAGAAATTATAATAAAGTCAACATCTACTCCAAATACATAACAAATATAATACAAACTCAAGCAAGACATAATAAAAACAAACACATATAATTAACACTCAATTACTAGTTTCTTTGAGTGTTATAATCATTCCACATGGTTGAGGCAATCATTTCTCTTTTTGTTATCCACTCCCTATTCTCTTCCCTTTCCTCCCGTTGACTTAAGTTGATTGTTCGTCTAATTGGTTCACTATCCGAACATATTTCTTCCATAAGAAAGTCATAAGGATCAACCCCCATTATGTGATTATGAATAATACAACATGCAAGCACAACATCTACTTGTGTTTCATAAGACCAAAAAGATTTTCCATCAATTGATCTAAAACGACTCTTCAAAATACCAAACCCTCGCTCAATAGCGGTTCTCAATGAAGAGTGTCGAAGATTAAATAGCTCCTTTTCATTTTCTGGTGCACGTTCTGTAAACTCATTCAAGTGATATCGAACTCCATGAAAAGAAGAAATGATTCCTTTTCGAATACCGTAACCAGCATCACCAAGATAATATTTCCCTACAAATTAAAAAAAATAAAACCTATTACTATCTTTATCTGATAAAACATTTTATATGTTTATTGCATATAATACAATACTTTATTATATACCTTTTGGAATTTTTAGACTACTAGGTCTTGATAATGCATCACCTAAAACCCGTGAATCATGTGCACTTCCTTCCCAACCAACTAAAACATATATAAACTTCAAATCAAAAGTTATAACTGCTAAAACATTTTGTGTTGTTCCTTCTTTTCGACCTCGAAACTTTCCTTGAATCTCAACAGGAACATTTGCAGGAACATGGGTACCATCAATTGCTCCCACACAATCCTATATAAACATGAAAAA
>Ga0325401_1002355_pt1 | contig 16758 bp, 9 predicted proteins | sample PopdelMetagenome_FD_205666 | JGI IMG/M metagenome (GOLD analysis project Ga0325401, IMG submission 205666) | Populus deltoides microbial communities from Bellville, Georgia, United States - Xylem-PdKOR-R2 | ecosystem: Host-associated > Plants > Phyllosphere > Stem > Wood/Secondary xylem | place...
AAATCATAAAGGAAGGATATTAATTGAAACATAAATTAAAAAAATCACTTTTAAAAAAAGACATCAATTAAAAATAAAAAAAATTAGAATTAAAAGATAAAAAAATACAATGATAGTTTAAGTGCCACAAAGTGTTTAAAAGAAATAAGAAAAACTAACAACTTGGGTTACACGCTCGACTGACTTTAATAAGTTGGTTCTATTTTAATTAAATGAAAAAAAATAGATAATGATAATAAATAAATAAAATTTTTACTAAAAAAAGATCACAAAAAATTAAAAAAATAACGTTGGAAGTACAAAATTGAATTAAAAAAAACCGAGTTAACTTGATAGATATATAATTTGGGTAATAAGAGGTGAGTTAATTTAAGTTAACTTGCAAAATATATATCTAGGATAATGAGATCAGGATAATTCAATAGAAAAAAATTAAAAAAAAATCATAAAACTAATTTTTTTAAAAAAATTAATATCAAAAAATAAAATTAAAAAACAAAATTAAGTCAAAAAAATAATATTAACCGGAATTAACTTTTTGGAGAAGGAGAGAGAAAAAAATAACCACCGGTAATAAACTGCTTATTCTACATTGTTACGTGGAACGTTACGATGTGTTTATAAGGTGTTTGGGAGTGTGGTTGTGATTGCTTTTCAAAGTGTTTTTCACTCAGAAAAGTGTGCCAACAATATTTTTTATTTTTTAAAAATTATTTTTGAGATCAACACATCAAAATGATTTGAAAATATCAAAAACATATTACTTCAAAGCAAAAAAAAAAAATCAAATTTTTTTGGAAGCACTTTTGAAAAGCACTCTCAAATAAAAACATGATGAAAAAGCAAGTTTAAGAGTGTGTTTGGTATTGTGGTAGCTGTTGTGGTTGTGATTTTAAAAAAGTTGTTTTAGAAAAAGTGCTTTTAGTTGAGGTTAATTTGAAAAAATATATGTTTGGTTAAAACTGTGGTTGAAATTGAGGTTGAACAAAAAGTAGTTTAATGTGTTTGATTAAAAAATGCTTTTCAAACTGAAGTTATAAAATAATTAATATATATATATATATATATATATATATTAATATTGATAGTTTTTCATTGAAATATTATCGATTTAACTACTGTTATTACATCATGAAATAAAAAATATTTTATATAAAATATTTTTTATTGTTACATTAAACTATTTATAATTTTATCATATACAAAATTCATCCGACAAGAAATATATTTTTTATTATTTTATAAGCATGAAATTTAATAAATATTATTATTATTAAAAAACATGATATATTTAAACATCACGCTTTTAAAATACAACAATTTTAAATATTATATTTTAAAAACATTTTTTAAAACATAATAACTTAAAATATCTGTTTTGAAAGTGCGAAATCAATTATAATGGAAGATATTTTTTTATCCCATCAGTGAGAGCTAGCCGAAACCTGCAAAAAAAAAAAAACTCAACATAAAGATTTGATATTATTTTTCTTCCCTGCATCTATTATATTTAGATGGGTTCTATCAATAGCTTAGGGGGTTGTGACCAAGAGGAGCAACTAGCGAAAAGGAGGAGGTCGGCGTGCAGGAACTGCTGAAGGAGATTCTGTCACAGCTTGGACAGATTGGGTTTGGTTAAAGGTGGAGTTGGTTCTGCTATTACATACGTAGTGGCTGTTGTTGCTGACCATGGTGAAGAGGGGAGGAGTTGTTGGCTGTCGGCCGGAGGATGGGAGCTTTTTGTGTTGTTGGTGGTGAGGAGTTGCTTGCCGTGAGTTGAAGGGAAGGGTTTGGTGTTGACAGTGGAGAGTGAAGCGTAAAAATACAGAACGCTGGCTGAGAAGCATGAAAAAATTGCTTCGCCAAAACCTGAGGTTGAACCTCATTTTTAATGGGTCCCATGAACCAAATCACAGCTTCTTTTTTTAACCAAACATCATATTATCTGCGTTTAAACAAAAACACAGTAGCTAACGCAAAGACAAACGGCCTCTAACTACTAAGATGTGCCGCACATGCCTCCCAAAAAACACGGATATCCCACGGGCTATGCATGGGACAAGAGACGTCCATCTTCAAGAAGGAGAAGATCTCCCTTGCTGGCCATGACGAGGTATTTCACTTCATTTCTCTTTGAATTAATGTCATATAGTCAGATGATTAGCCATGACGAGGTATTTTGTTCTTTTAGTTTGTTTTCTGTTGATCGGGGTGGTTGGTCTTCACCTTATTAGTACGTAAGAGAAATGAAGAGCAAGAATATGACTTCCTTCATAGGCAATTAAACGCCATTTTGCTTCATATTTTTTTCAGATTGCTGATCTATAGTAAAAAAAAAAAAAAAGAAGCTTAGAGAAGAGCATCTTAATTACGAGTTACCTAATAATTATGCTTTTTTTTTTTTTTTGAAGTTGATGAATGCCTGTTGTATTTTCAGTCTAATATCTGTCAATCATCACTTTCTCTCTATTTCTTTTCCTTTCAATGTTCTAATCTTATCTTGTACAGCAGGCAGACAATTATGAGAAAGTATTTTCCTGCATCAAGCCGAACAGCATACTTGGGATTTCCCATGGATTTCTTCTTGGGCATTTCATGAAGTTGATTGGACTTGACTTCCCAAGAACATTAGCGTAATTGCTGTTTGTCCCAAGGGAATGGATCCATCTGTTAGAAGACTCTATGTTTAAGGCAAAGAGATCAATGGTGCTGGAATTAATTCAGGTTTTGCTGTCCACCACGTAATCTCTCCCCCTCTCTTTCTCTTTCTCACACAGGCATGCAGGCGTCAAAAACACTCAAGTTTTGTTGCGTGCATTGGGGTTGTCTCATTTCTACGACTGTTAGGAGTTATTGTTTACTGCATTTACAGGATATTGATGGTAGAGCCACGGATGTTGCTTTGGGATGGTCAGTTGCTCTTGGCTCGCCTTTCACGTTTGCTACTACACTGGAACAGGAGTACAAGAGTGACATCTTCGGGGAGTGGGGTGGGTGTATATCTCACATTCTTATTTTGTTTTTTTTCTGATGTTGAACTCCTGACTTCTGCAATTTATTATTTGTAGGCATTTTACTTGGTGCCGTGCATGGTATTTGGTATTGTGGAGTCATTATTAATTTAGATGGTACACTGAAAATGGAATGAATGAAGATGAGGTTTACAAGAACACTGTTGAGAGCATAACAGGAATTATATCGAAGACCATCTTAACTGAGGTTCTTTGTTACGAAATTTTGGAATTCATATCTCTTGCGTATCTCTCTCAGCATGTATATATTCCTGCATTAACGTTTCATTATTTGGGGAAGACAACAATGGTTAATTAACATGTTTGTCTTGTAACAGGGAATGCTAGCTATATATAGTTCCTTATCTGAAGAAAGCAAGTTGGAGTTTGATATTGTGCTTCATATTATCCTCGCATGGACATCTTGTATGAATGCTATGAAGATGTAGTCTTTGGCAGTGAGATTCGCAGTGTTGTCAAGGCTGGGCGACGCTTCTATGTATGTTCATTTTCTCATCAGCTCCGCTGCCAAACCGGCAGCGACGTCATCTATTCCCTCTGCATTTCTTTTTGAAGTCAATGATCTCAATTTACCTTGTAGATTGTGAAATGGATTTAAGCTCTCTTTTTTTAATGTGATTGCGATATTGATTTTCTTTGCTTGTTCATTTTACAGGAAAAAGATGGTCTACCAGCTTTTCAAATGGGTGAAACTGATCAGACACGGATGTGGAAGGTTGGTGAGTGAGTTCGATCTACCCGACCAGCAGGGAATTTGGGTCCATTGTATTCTTTTACTGCTGGTGTCTATGTGGCATTGATGATGGCCCAGGTATGAGTCTCCCCTGATGGGTAAATGGGAATATAAAAATGCTTACCATAATTGCAACTATGCTTCTATTTAATAAAGGTCGGACATGGAGCCAAGTCTATTCCATTTTGGAAGTTGGGAATTAACGAACCAGCAAATAGTTTATTCTATGAAAGTTTAATGGAGTTTGGTCCATTGGAACAGGAAAGAGGTTTCTAGGAAATGGTGTTTCAATGCTTCATTTCTCTTTTATGTGTATGTCTAATGCATTCTTCTTTATATTCCAGATTGAAATCTTGAGGAAGAAGGGGCACTCATACTCTGAGATCATTAACGAAAGTGTGATCGAGTCTGTGGATTCCTTGAATCCATTTATCCATGCCCGTGGAATTTCTTTTACGGTCGCCAACAGCTCAACCACTGCAAGATTGGGATCAATGAAATGGGCTCTTCGCTTTGACTATATCCTCACCCAGCAGGCATTGATAGCGGTAGACAATGGTCCGCCCATCAGCAGCAACTTTCTATCTGATCCAGTGCATGCATGGTGCTATTCAAGTCTGTTCCCAGTTGAGACCAGCAGTCGACATTTCAGTGCCACCAGATGCTGACTTTGTGCGACCTGAATTACGTCAATCTAGCAACTGAGGTCGGGAAAGGGAAACTTCTGCGTGAACTAAGCTAGGGGAGTTTTTCCATGTAAGTTGAGGGACAAGCATGTATTTATTTATATTTTAGTCTTTTGGAACCTTTCATAGGGTTATATCAGCATTCTACCCTTTTTTCCCTCTCTCTATCTCAAATCAGTAGTGGACTATCAAGAATGCTTAATCTTCTGAGACATCCAAGAAAAACAGACATAAAAAACGAGGGATGTCTATTTGATTACAGACATTTGATATGTTTTAATGTATCCTATATAAGATTAATTATGAGTTGGGTAAGAGTCTTGTATTGCTATGTTGAGCATTGAATCTTTTTGGAAAGATGAATGAATCTGCTTGCAAGATGAAGAGTTTTGCTTAGATAATTAAGTTCATGATAGTCAAAAGACTTCTGCATGAACTAGCCGTTTGTTCTTATAGTGCTATCGGGGCAGTTCAATCGTTTCATGCACGTAAAATAACAAAGAAAGAACTCATCTCAGTACACTTTCACAATCCAAAATTTTATCTGGGGCACTGACTCAATACCTAACAACAGCATCACCGTAGGTGTAAATATGGTGCCACAAGCTCCTGTAAAGAACCCGCTCAAGTAAAATTCGAGCTCGAATCCTCCAGCATCATCGGCAACAGAATTTGGTTGGTTTGCAACGGCTTTCGCCAGTGCTGCCTCGCCGTTGGCTGGCACATCTTCTTAACCCTTTGTTTTGGCTGCGTATCCTGCTTCCTTCTCATTGTCTCATGTGCCGCTGGTTGCAAAGTAGTATCCACACCCATGCTCTCTACATAAACTTATGGCGTATCGTTGATTATCCATAAGAACATATATATATATATATATATATATATATATATATATATATATATATAGTATTAAAGAGGTGTAAGAATTTTATCCAAAAACCTAGTCACCATGTTTTCCACGGAGGATCATCATTTTAGGCATCAAATATTAATGCTCCGATTACCTAAAGGAATTGATTTGCTAAATTAATGAAACCTTTCCTTGAATATCCTAAATGTATCTCTCGCCAGCCTACAAAAGCCAAGCAAGAACCTGTAATCCTTGTCAAAACGTTTCACTCTTTACATTTTGTAATTTTTCACTTGATAAGTACATCGAGAAAGAGAGATGACGACAGACAGTGAGAAGCATGATCAGGATTTCCCATCAGAACTTTCTGTTTCTGCGGTCATATGTTGGATTCTTGCAGCTTTTGGTTGCTTCATGTTCGGTTATGATATTGCAATTTCAGGTATGCGGTCATTAAGAAGAGAAGAGAAGAGAAGTGTGTAACCAAATACATTATTACATTGTAATTATTAACAAAGAAAATAAGTTTAAAAAAAGAATAAGGGTTAATCTAGTTCGATCATACATGATGTAGATTTTTTTTTAATTAAGTTTGAAAATAATGATAATAATTATTTTTATTTATATATTAACTCGGTTAACGTGAGTCGAACATGTGACTCAAGTTTTGCTTTTGGTTGGCTCTCGGGTCGATCGGGTTTTAAAACTATGATCATAATCATTTTTATTTTTAGATTGATCCTCTTAACTTGTGACTCGGACTTTACTCTGGGTTGACCCCGAGTCAGGTCTTAAAGTTATGATTATAATTGATTTTATCTTTACGTTGACCTGAATTGACTCTCCTAATCTGTGACTCGGGTCTTGTCTCAAGTCGACTTTTGAGTCAAGTTTTAAAATTATAATAATAACTATTTTTATTATTTAACTCGGGTTAACTTGAGTTTGCCCTCTTGAATTATGACTTAGGTTTTGTCTCAAAATAACCCCTGAGTTAAGTTTTAAAATTATAATCATAACTATTTTTATTCTTATATATTTTAGTTAAACAATTTTAAAATTGAGAATTGTTTACAAAGTTATTTTTAACATAAAATAATAAATATTATATATGCATATTCTTATGTATTTCCAAAAAAAAATTACAAAACTCACTCTAAAATTATTTTAAAAACAAAATTATTTTTATGTTTTTATATATATTTTATTAAACAAACACATTTCTTTCTTATTATCTTCTTCACTTATGTTTTTAGATCTCATTTAATATTATGGTAACAATTATTTTTTAAATATTTTTTGTGTAAAAATAAATTTTATTTTTTAAAATTTATTTTTAATATTAGAACATGAAAAAATATAAAAAATTATTTTAAAACCCAAAAATAATGAACGGCCAATTCTATTGGATAGTAACGAAACAATGGCTAGATGGTCAAAGAAAATTTAAAAAGAACGCGGCTCTCACCCAGCGACAAGTCGCGAGTCGTCCACATATGAAATGTCAAAATACGTGTCGTTCAGTTCTCGCAAAGTCAAATCCAATTTTCAGTCTCCGTCCTCTCCATCTGAAAGTAACAAAAGAATTCAATTCCTAAGCCAAATTTCCGTTACTTTGCGTGTAAGTCTGTATTACAGAAATCCAAAATGATGGCGGAGGATCTGGGCATCGAAGCGAAAGAAACCGCCGTGCGTGAGGTGGCGAAGCTGTTACCGCTTCCAGAACTCTTGCAATCCATTGTTTCTATCAAAGCCGATTACATTACCCGCCAACAAGTAACTTCAATTCACTCCTTTTTTCTCTCAATTTTTTTATGGATCTCAATTCAATTAAATTGCTATTATTTTTGGTTTTTTAGGCTAATGACGCGCAACTTAGTACAATGGTAGCAGAGCAGGTACACTTTTTATAGATTTAATTAATTATTGCTTGTTGATTTTATTTTGTTTTTTCTTATTTTTAAATAATTTTGATAATGTGAAAGTGCAGGTGGAACAAGCACAATCTGGATTGGAATCGCTGTCCTTGTCGCATAAGACGATAAATCAGCTACGAGAGAACTTCATTTCTATTGAAAAGTATGCTCTTATTTTATATATATATATATATATATATATATATATATTAATGACAAATGCTTGTGCATTCTTTTTAATTTTTTCTATGGTTTGATTTAATAGTTATAATAATTGATTTAATTTTGTGTTAGGTTATGTCAAGAATGTCAAACTTTGATTGAGAATCATGATCAGATAAAGCTACTTAGCAATGCAAGGAATAATCTAAATACTACCTTGAAGGTCGGTGCCATCTTTTCACCTCTTAGATTTTTCGAAGTCATTGCTTGTGATTAGTGTGACAAATGAGAGTGTGTTATCTTGAGTTGATATGATATTTGAGCTCGTATAAGCTGTATGTTCTGATGCCTGAAGCTTCAGCTAATATGAGTATGCTGATTTTATTATTTGCTCCACGGTTACTTTTTGGCTTACCTCTTGATTCTATGTAGGATGTTGAGGGTATGATGTCAATATCTGTTGAAGCAGCAGAGGCACAGGATTCGTTGAGTGATGATAGAGAAATTGTTAATACTTACGAGGTAGAGCTGAGTTCTTTATCTTGTTGAGTTGTAAGTTTAATATATATATATATATATATATATATATATATATATATATATATATATCATGAATGTGTAGTTATAACTTGGTTGATAACTTTTTTTGTTAATTTGTCGTAGAGATTAACTGCACTTGATGGGAAGCGAAGGTTTGCATTAGCAGCTGCTGCATCTCACAAAGAGGAGGTTGGAAGATTAAGGTCCGTATCTTCCTCTTCAAGTTAATTTTGATGAAGCACAACAAATTACTACTATTAAAGAGAAAATAAATAGCACCTAAGTTTTGGCTTGGCTATGAGTTCCTGTACATTTGTTTGACATTGTAGCATGTAGCTGATAAAAACTACAAGTAATTATAAATATTTGGACTTCAAAGAAAAATGTTAAACCCCTTGTGATGCCAGCCTTTGAATTATACACAAGAGATTGGAATTTGATGACAACCTCATGACCCACCTCTCTGTTATAACTCTTTTCCAATCACTTTTTCCTGAAATAAAAATTCTAATGTGTGACACTTTGACTTTGGCTCAAGCATGAAGCTCTGTCTCACTTGGTGGTAATGTTGATGCAGCAGAACCTTTATAATTGATATATTTCTTCTCTCTCTTGGTATGTGTGTGCTTTTTATAGTTTGAGGTTCAATGAATTGATTTCTTTTTATGTGCAATGATCAGAGAATATTTCGAAGACGTAGATCGGACATGGGAAACCTTTGAGAAGACTTTATGGGGACACGTTTCCAACTTCTTTAAACTTTCTAAAGAGAGGTACACCCCTTATTTTCTCTTGAAGTTTTTGATAGTGGGTATATGAAAAGTTTGTCTAGTTCTTGGAGCCACATTTGACAAGGCCTTACTGATGTTCTCTCAGTCATCCTACCTGTACAAACTGTATATTTAATCTGAGAAATCAATCAAAACAGTGGTGTAAATGTTTTATGGTGGTGATAATAATTAGTGTGCCTTCTGATCATCATTTTGGCAAAAGAAACCTTAACCCACCTTTTCTCTCAATAGAAATACCACCCCGAGCAATCATCCAGGAGCATTGAGGTTTGTTTGAAGTAAGCTATTTTTTTTTCAGAGAAGGCCACATTCCTTGATAAAAGCCTTTTGCTCATCTGGTTCAAACATGTTAACTAAACCCACTCCCCTTAGTCGACTGAGAGGTCTCACTTCAATCTGGGATTTTGGGTGGGGGTAGAGAATTTGCCACCAAAAACCTCCAGAGAACCAAAATTAAAAATCTTAACGATGGCAAATGGAACCCGTTCTGCTTGATAATACCACAGTATCTACTTGTAGGCTTTCAGCCTCAAAGAGCTAAAATTATGATACCTAGCATTAAGTAGTTGATCCTAATGGTACGAGAGTAAATGCCATATTGCCTGCTCATTAACAAATGTGAAAATGTTTGTTGATTAGACAAACACATGTATGAGAGAGAACAGAGTGACTGGGGTTGAGACTATTTTGCTTGATTCCTGATCCTTGTGGTATCCTGGAAATACAAAGCGAAATGATTGTTCTTGAGGATTTAATGTATATAGATCTTCTGTATAATAAATAAATTGCCCATATAATTCTTTTCATTTATTAGTTCTGTTACTCTTTGCTATAGAACACAATATATGTTTTATTGACCTTGTGGTTCTTCTCCAATGCTAAACTCTATTAATTGTGCTTTTTCTTTCTACTTTCACAGCCCACAAACACTGGTTCGTGCTTTAAGGTATGTTTCTGACAAGTCTTTCAGGCTTCTCTCTTTTGTACTTAGGCTGCTGCATATCAAAATGTCCTCTCTTTCATGTTCTTAAAGAAGTTGTCATCTATTAGTGGCAAAACATTAGTTACTTATTGAAGGTTCCAATAACTATGAGGTTTTGTATCATGTAAGATGATGATAGGAGATCTGGTAACTAGAGATAGCATTCTTTTATAACCATTTTGTTTGTAACAGAATCCTTGCTATGATATGAGTCCATTTTGTTTAGTCAACCATTACTAGCATGATGAAGAGAGAGAGCATGCTGTGAATACATTAGCTGCTTGTTTCTCTTCCAAATGGTTTGATATGGCTTTTGATTCAACAAATGATGGTGAAATAATGAAATGTGAAACTTCATATCCAGTATGTTGAAAATTTATGACATGCTTGTTTGTCTTAATTCAGTATATATTTGAAAGGCTACTGTGTCCCCTTTTCCTTTTTCTAGGGTTGTCGAAATGCAAGAAATTCTTGATGAACAAGTTGCTGAGGAGGCAGCTGAGGCTGAGGGAGGTGGTGCAATGGCAACTGTTGCAAATCCTCGCAGATCTTCCAAGTAACTTGAGTCTCATCTGTTTGTGTTTATATTTTGTTTAAATTCTGAATTACTTTTTCCACCAATGATTTTGTATTTATTTTATCCATTTGTATTTCATGCTGCATTCACCTTTGTTCCACAAAGTGAACATCACTAACAGAAAGTTTACATCACTAACAGAAAGTTTACTTGTGAACCGCAGAAAATCCACCACCACAGCAGTTTCTTCCGAAAACCTCACGCAACAGAAGTTGAAGATTCAGGGGAAAGGGTTTAAGGATAAATGCTATGAGCATATAAGAAAGTCAGTTGAAGGACGGTTCAACAAGCTACTAACAGAGGTGTGCTTCTTTTGAATAATGTTTCACTCGATATAAAATTCACTTCTGATGCTGTATATGATTGATAATGGTATTTGTTCATCAGCTTGTACTTGAAGACCTCAAAGCTGCCTTAGAAGAAGCTCGAACAGTATGTACAAGTGATATCTCCAATTCGCAACTATTTAATTTTCCCTGTTCCTTGAGATTGGAAAATTTTATACTCTGTTTTTTATTTAATTTAAATGATTTTCGTTTGATACACAAAGGTCTTGAATAAAAAAGCCCTGAGATATAATAAAGCTACTATTATGAAATTTTAAGAAAATCTGAACCGGGAAAAGGATTGTTTTTTTGTCCCCCACACAGCATTTTGTCTGTGTGTGCAAGCATGTGTGTATGATTGCCTCTGTTCTTCTGCTTGTGCATGTTTTCACCATTGTGCTGGGAGTAGCATTTATTGCATTTGAAAGAGAAAAGTAGATAGAGTCGATTGCATTTTTGGATTTCATGTCTGCCGTATTGTTTTATTACTATATTTTTTCTTTAAAGTGCTTTTGTGGCTGCTTTTGGCACTACTTTGCTTGTGAGTGAATTTTAGTTTATAATCTATCCAGAGCTGTTGATACTGCATCATATTGATCAATAATTTTTTTATTTTTATTTTTTTGACATTTAGATTGGTGAAGAGCTTGGTGATATTTATGACTATGTAGCCCCATGTTTTCCCCCAAGGTAAGGCCTGTGCTAAACCTGCTTCCTTTTGTTAATTTATCTGGACATATGCAGAATTCAGTCGTTTGATTTGAGAATCAAAGTTTCTCTCATTTTTTATTCATCAATCTCAACCATTGCACGATATCTTTGTGCTGCACAATGCAATGGTTCTATATGGAAGTCTCAGTATGCTTGGTGCTATTTCCTCTGTATGTTATGCTCTCTAATAGTCACCCTTAATGAAGTATCCATTTTTTCTAGTTATTAGTAACAGATAGATGTGAAATTGTGGGTTGCTTTATAAGTTTCCTAGTGGTTGTAAACTGGTCCTTTGAGTCAGCTTCTGTTTCAATTGGATAGCCTAAATAGGAACTCATGTCTTTATTGGAGAGTATGATGCACTTAGATCAAACACTTCATCATCTGGTAATTTGTTTATTTTCTTGATCAACATTAGCATGTCTAAGAAACTGCTTTGCCTTGGACTGTGAAGAGCTTTAGTTGCATGAACAATTCTGCTATTTTTTCCCCAGAAACCTTTTTCTGGAGCAGAGCACCATCTTCTTGAAATAGGTTGTAATGTGGTCTAAGAACTTTGGGATATTAAGTTGGTCTTTGATGTTTGCAGATATGAAATATTCCAACTCATGGTAAACCTCTATACCGAGAGGTTTATTCAGATGCTCAGATTGTTGAGTGACAGGGCAAATGAGTTATCAAATATAGAGATTTTAAAGGTATTCACCTGTTCAATAATGTGTTTGAAACACCTCATTTCATACCTATAAGAGCACCATATTGGAGGGTGACCCTTTGTCCCTTTGCATGGTGCTTTCTGACTTTATGTACAATTTTCTTTTATGAGAAAAGAAAGTTGATTTTCTTTTACCCAGATCTCATTTATTTTCACCCTAAGGTAATATTAGATGATTTCTTTCATGTAGATTAAGTGGTTTAATTTTGATTGTTTACAACTAGGTAACCGGTTGGGTGGTTGAATATCAAGATAATCTGGTTGGACTTGGCGTTGATGAGTCTCTTGCTCAAGTCTGTTCTGAGAGTGGTGCCATGGATCCCCTCATGAATTCATATGTGGAGAGAATGCAAGCTACAACAAGGGTAATGATATAAGATCCCATAGCTCTACTGTACTATTTTGTGTGGAATATGTATATTATTCAGCTTTGACCTTTTCTATTGCTCATCTGATGCTTTTGCTCATATTTTTTAGAAATGGTACTTAAATATCCTAGAAGCTGATAAGGTACAGCCACCAAAGAAAACAGATGATGGAAAGCTATATACACCAGCTGCTGTTGATCTGTTTAGGATCCTTGGGGAGCAAGTTCAGATTGTTAGGGATAATAGCACAGATGTCATGCTATACAGGATTTCTTTGGCTATAATTCAGGCAAGTGTAGATAAATTCTGTACAAATAATAGCTTCATTTTTTGTCACTTGGAATTGATTTCTGAGCTCCTTTGCATAAAAACTGGAAGAGAGTTTGACAGTATCTTGAAGAATATGGTAATACGTGGAACAATCCAGTTCACTTAAATCGTTTTCAGCAGTGTCCCACTTGAGTCTTGCTTCTATGCCTTGATAATAGGACTTCTGGCACCATAGGGATGACTGTTTTTATTGTGAATTTGTGCAGTGGCATCTAGCTGCGCCTGCACTTGAGTGTGTATTTATGCTTCATGCTAGTTCTGCATAAGTCTGCCCTCCCTCTTACTTTCTGACCATGTGCTTGATGTTGTTTTCTGTATCCACCATTAAAATTTCTGTTATTTGTGTTTTATAGGTGATGATAGATTTTCAAGCTTCTGAAAGGAAGAGGTTCCAGGAACCTGCTTCAGAAATTGGTTTGGAACCTTTTTGTGCAATGGTTTGTGGATTTTTTTTTCTGTGTGTTTTATGCAAGTATTTTGTCATGGTCGAGAGATAAGTTCCATTTTTGTTTGCCACTTGTTTTTGCTATGAACAGATAAATAACAATCTGCGATGCTATGACCTTGCAATGGAGTTGAGTAGCAGCACCATAGAAGCACTACCACAAAACTATGCTGAACAGGTTATTTATATGATTACTTTTTATTTGCTTCTGCTTCATCCATGTGTTTTCTTATAGGTATCTATGCCAAGATTTTCAGTTGCATTACTATATAATATGCTTGAAAACAACTATTCTAATTGCATAGTTGAAATTAAATATGTAGCTTAGCTTTTCTTCTTCTTCTTCTTCCTCATGTTATGAAATTTATTATCCTTGTCACTTTTGCAGGTTAATTTTGAAGATACTTGCAAAGGCTTCCTAGAGGTTGCGAAGGTATAAACAAATAATTGACAGTGGTTCCTCCTTTCTCTCTGCCTCTTTTGTTGTATTCAAATATCCTTCAAACTTCTTCCTGATCATGTATAATATCCTTATCTTATTTAATATTGATTGGGCATGAGGTAATTTCATGTCTGACCATCGACTCCAAGCATTATTCCCACTATATTTGATGGTTGATGAAATCAAAGACATACTTTATTTTCTGAGTTTTGGCTCTGCGTTATCTAACTTGAAGCAGAAATCTTTCGTCAATTAATTAGTAGTTGTTGTTGTGTAGATAAAATTCTTCTGGGTTATGAGCAGTCTTGTGTGTGCATATTGATTTGGATTTGAAAACAGTAGAGATGGACAGTTTAGGACTTATGGTTATGTGAGGCCTCTTTGATTTCTGACTTTTTTGGTGGCTAGATATTGCTTGTGAAATATGTGCAGAAACAAAACTGTGTGCATAAACCAAGAATTTACAGTGGTTTGCAGTAGGATAACTAGAGATTAAAGGGATGGATAAATGGAAACCTGAACGTGTATAAATGTGTTTTCATACTTTTTGTTGTGCTGGCTGTGAATTTCCAACCGCACCCTATGGGTACTGCATGGAGCTTGGTCACTGCAAATGCTATTTTCTTCCACAATCCTGATGTTTGTGTTGTTGTAGCCAGTGACCTTGCTTAGCATACTTTATCATTTTTATGGACATTCTTTTTATGAGATGATGATTAAGCTGATGCTCAATGTTCCCTTTGATGGTAGGAAGCTGTGCATCTAACCGTTAGGGTTATCTTTGAAGATCCTGGAGTGCAGGAGTTAATTGTCAAGCTTTATCATAAAGGTAAAGCAATGTTCAGATTTATCATACTCTATACTGTTAACTTAACAACTTGATATGTCATTTATGCTATCTGTGTTAAATAATGAGAACCAAGCTGACAAAATTTAAGCGCATGTTAACAGCCCAATACAATCACAATATCTAATTACAGTGATGTGGGACTACATAATAGCTTTTCTAGGACTACTTATTTTAGAAGGAAAAGGTTTTAATTTAATTCTAATATTTTAGTTTCCTTATGTTTCCTACTTTCATTAGGGGCTTGCCCATTCTATTTGTTTGGGTGCCTTTAAATAAACACTACATGCAGGCATTCAGTTCTGAGGTTGAATTTTTGAATAAAATAAATTGAGTTTTCTTCAAGATAGAGAGTGTCTCTCTTTTATGTTGTGGTGGTTGTACACCATCCAGTGCTTAAATGAGTAATTGGCAGAGGTCAGAAAGGGCATGATACTACCCTGGGAATACAATGCAAAAGGAGCTTATATCACTAATGGATGATCTTGAAAAATATTAATGAAATGTTTCAAGTTTAACGACTATAAGAACTTATGTTGATTTTATAGAATATTGTCCAGAAATGTTGAAAGATATTAACTCAACCAATTTTCTTAATGCATTTGGCCCATCTAATATTGCCTCAAAGTGTTTGCCTCATATTTCAGAGTGGTCTGAAGGACAGGTCACCGAGTACCTAGTTGCAACATTTGGTGATTATTTTGCAGATGTGAAGATGTAAGTTTGCTCGTTTGTCACCTTTCTTCTACTGCTTTTCCCTTTGGGTGACATCTCGTCGGATGTGGGATGTGCTGCGCTTACATTTGCATGGAAATTTAACTTCATAGTTTCCACAAACAAATCATTTTAGTTCATGCTGTATTGCAGCTGAACGTACATAATACACTCCATTTGCTTGTTGCATGTTCTTTGCATTTCCAAGGGATAAGTCCAGGTTTATGATTTTTGTGAGGGAAAGTCCCAACTTTTATAGCCAAGGCTACTTAATTGTGATCCATGGTGTGTGTGGCAAATTGAATCAGGCATGCATCCTGGTTTTAGAAGCTGGGTTTCAGCCTGCTAATGGAAGGGGAAGTGTTAGAGGAATATCACAAGGTTTTAAATAACATGGTGTGCTTTCAAGAAACTACCTCTTGTCCGTGAGATACTGGAAAATCTTGAAGGGCTTTGCACTAACAGATTAGATAAACCCATATGATTAAAATAGTTTGCTTAGGTTTTCCTCTTATCTGGAAGTTGTTATCTCGAAATTTAAAACATGGGTTTGGGTGTGTAAATTATTTCAACTACTGGCAACCACACATGCATATAGCTTTATTGATCTTGAATCTATAGTTTAAACAAGAAAAGCTGCTCTTATTTGTTTTATTTTTCTTACCTTAGGTATATTGAAGAAAGATCATTTAGGAGATTTGTTGAAGCTTGTCTTGAGGAGACAGTGGTGGTTTACGTGGATCACCTTCTGACTCAGGTTTTATTTCAACTATAAAGTTGAACCTTTTATTCTTGGAAGATACTCCTGCATGTCCTCTCTCCCAGTGTCTTTCTATTTTAACATAATGTTCATTTGTAATGTGTTGTGATTGTTGTAGAAAAACTACATCAAGGAAGAGACGATAGAACGGATGAGGCTAGATGAAGAGGTTATTATGGACTTCTTCAGGGAGTATATTAGTGTGTCTGTAAGTAGCTGCTTCATGTAGAAACTTGCCTGGGTTATTCTATGCTTACTATATTCACAAGCAGTTTCTGTTGAGATTACCAACATTTTCTATCATCTTTTTTTTCTTTATTAATATTGATCAACTGACCTTTGTTTCAGAAAGTAGAAAGTAGAGTCAGGATACTGAGTGATTTGAAAGAACTTGCTTCAGGAGAGAGTTTGGATACCTTCACGCTCATCTATATGAATATTCTTGAACATCAACCTGACTGCCCGGTAAATGCTGCTTAATATTTCTTCTTTTGAGTGATTATATTGGTCCGATAATTATTCTTCTTGTACTGGGTCCTGCTGGGCACAAGTGGATCACCAGTTGTCAGTTGTATGATAGGCTAGGATAAAATAACGGGTCAGACTTCAGTGATTTCTTGTAAAGCCATGGGCAGGAAAAAACAATGCATTATAAATTTGCGCGTATCAAAATTTTGTGATTAACCTGGTATCTGATTGTATCGTGCTTACGAATTGCAGCCCGAAGTAGTTGAAAAGCTTGTTGGACTGCGAGAAGGCATACCACGAAAGGATGCGAAAGAGGTGCGCGCAACCCTTGATATGGATCCAATGCATAACAGACACACTTAA
>Ga0325401_1002356_pt1 | contig 16756 bp, 9 predicted proteins | sample PopdelMetagenome_FD_205666 | JGI IMG/M metagenome (GOLD analysis project Ga0325401, IMG submission 205666) | Populus deltoides microbial communities from Bellville, Georgia, United States - Xylem-PdKOR-R2 | ecosystem: Host-associated > Plants > Phyllosphere > Stem > Wood/Secondary xylem | place...
AGGAACAATAATAGATTGAGTTGCAACTGAATTTTGCTCTCCCATCTCTAACTAGAGATATCTAAATCCAGCACTTGACTTCATAATTCTATACGATTGGATTAGATTGGATTGGATGAAGATCTTTTTTTATTTGACAAGTATCTCATTTCATAACTAGAGATATCTCTTTTTTGTAAAAATTCAAAAGAATCAGGATAAAAATTAACATAAAAAATCAAAAGAATGTTTTGATTGAAGAGTGAAATTAAAAATAATAATAACTTTTACCAAAAAGATTAAGAATTAGAAATCAAAATAATAAGGACCAAATTGAAAAACATAATACCATTAATTTAGATTGAAATATGAAATTGAAAATTAATAAAACTTATTCAAAAGGTTCAAGGTAAAAAAATTTGAAATCCAAAGATTGAGCACCAAATTGGAGAATATAATATTTGTCAAATTACAATTAAAGGATGTAATTAAAAATAAATATAACTTCTATAAACAAGATGTAAGATAATCAAGTATTTAATCCTTAATAGAATTACTATGAACAACAGGCTAGAAATATAGCATATGATCACCATTGACAATCATTGTCCATATCTTTACACGAGGCTGAAAATATAAGGAGCTACAAGCTTGTAAGTGTGTTGTTTTTAAGCATTAAGGTTCTTTGTTGAAGTTGTGTTCCTGCATATTTAGGATATTAAGTGTTACCCTCTTTTCAATGTTGTCTCCATTGCTTAAGATGAGCTCATGAGAATCCTTGTTCTTGTATGAAATTTCTTACCTGGATATCATCAAGTTATCAATGAGGAGTGAAATGTGGTAGTTATTGCATACAGGGCTTACAATCTTGAAGGAAAGATAGTAGGAACTGTTGTGCTGGACGCATCAAAAGGATTTTACTCCAACGTTTAAAGCCTTTTAATTGCACTTTACTGTATCATGATAGACTTAAGATGGAGCCAGAGCTGGAGAATCAGACATGGGCAAATTTTGAGGAGGATCTAGATTTAATGCTTTCTAAATATGACATAGTTGTCATCAACATGCCACTTACAGAGAAAATAAGGTATGATTTTCAATTAATTTTAAATATAGAAGTTTGGATCTTTTGCCTTTAGACCTTTACTTTCCCTAATGACCTAAGAGAACAACAAGATTAATTGTTGATCTCCATGTCCTAATTGTAGTGATGACATTAAATGATTTCAAGATGCTTAGATTTATGCCTTTTATTTCCAAGAATATTAGGATGGCTAGTATGTTGATTTTTTGTTCTTCAACTGTATAATTATCATAGAACTTGACAAGCATATTCTTGATCTCCCTGTCCTCATCACTATACCTTTCCACCCCGCATATGTTATGGCATAAAGGATCAAGAGGGCAAAAAAACCTCTTCTCACTATTGGAATTGGTTCTGATCATATAGATTTGAAGGTAGTAGCTGCTGCTGGGTTAACTGCTACAAAGGAAGCAATGTTGTCTCAGTTGCAAAAGATGAGCTCATGAGAATCCTTGTTCTTGTACAAAATTTCTTACCTAGATATCATCAAGTTATCAATCAATGAGAGTGGAATGTGGCGGCTATTGCATACAGGGCTTACAATCTTGAAGGAAAAATGGTGGGAACTGTTGGTGCTGGACGCATCAGAAGGCTTTTACTCCAACGTTTGAAGCGTTTCAGTTGCACTCTACTGTATCATAATAGACTTAAGATGGAGACAGAGTTGGAGAATATGACAGGAAAAAAGTTTGAGGAGGATCTAGATTCAATGCTTTCTAAATGTGATATAGATGTCATCAACATGCCACTTACAAAGAAAACAATGTATGATTTTCAACTAATTTTAAATATAGAAGTTTGGACCTTTTGCCTTTAGACCTTTACTTTCCCCCTTCTGATAATGACCTAAGAGAATAGCAGGATCAACTTTGTAATAATTGTCATTTTATTAGTTTAGATTAGTGAAGATCTTTTTATGGTTGGTAAAAGGATAATTTGACTAAGATAGAAGTTTATTAAAATTAGTTAGCATTATCTTCTCTCTAATTATCTGAGTAGTTTAGGTTATATAAGAGATAAATTCAGATAGAGTAGAAAAAGTTATCTGAAAATAACTTTATCATTAATTTTGTAAAATATGTTAGCAGTCTGTTACCAACGCGACAAACTAGGAAACTTGAAGATTTTCCTTATCCTTATCACATAAGACATGTATATAAGGAAAGTTAAGTATAAAGAAATCAATGCATGATGTCCTTCATATGAGAGTTTCAGAACGTAAAAAATTAATTACATTGAAGTAAGATTGCAAACCAATTAAGAAGTTTACACAGAGTTTCACAGCAAATACTCTTAACTGGCACATATTGGCTAGTCAGTACCAATGTGTTGTTTCAAAGAAGCACAATAATACCACTATGATTATATGATTGGCTCTTAATGCTAGATGTAGAAAAGAAAACTAGAAAATATTTGATGATAATTAAGTTAGACCTAAAAAAGGTTTATGATTGTTTGAGGTAGGGTTTGATCCTAAATGCTATTAGGGATATGATATTTAGGATAGTTTCACTTCCTTAATCATAAAGCGAATCACAATGACCTTGTTATAAGTGAGTTGGAAAGCTAAGATTTCAAATTCCTATACTTCATCATAAAGTATTCAACATGAAGATCCTCTATTCTTATACCTTTGTTTCATGTATGGAAAAACGCTATTAGGGTTCGATTATTTCTCATCCTTTTGTTATTTACATGAACAATAATAGATTGAGTTGCAACTGAATTTTGCTCTCCCATCTCTAACTAGAGATATCTAAATCCAGCACTTGACTTCATCTTTTATACGATTGGATTACATTGGATTGGATGAAGATCTTTCTTTATTCGACAAGTATCTCATTTGATCCAATTGTTCTATTTTTAATCAAATTTCAAAAAATAAAATTGAAGCTTAAAAAAATATATATCCATCTATAAATCATAAAACAATAAAATAGAGTCTAAACTTTACATCTACGTGTAAAACCATAACAATCCTCCATGAATAATAAGATAAAAATCTATGTACTATATTGAAATATAAATTACAACTTTACAAAATATAAAAGGGTTAAAAAACCATGTAGAAGTTGAGTCAAGTGATGGGTCAAGTGAAGCATTTATTTACCTACGCATCCATCTTTAGTCAAATTGGATTGAATTTTATTTGTTTTTCAATAAATTAGATAAAAATATGATTCAATTGAATTGAATGACACTAGATTCCAAACGAGCCAGGTGAAGTTGTCATCCATATTTGTTGGTGACTTAATTTTTTTTTGCAAAACTTGATTTGAAGCAAATCAAAGTTGTCATACAGGACTTTTGTAACTTTTTGGTAAAAAAATGTTAGTGTGGCTAAAAACCAGACTGTTTTATTCGTCTAAGGGTGGCTCGTGATATCAATTCATTTCAGTGTTTGCTTTAACAAATAATCTTTGGTAATATTTTGGAGTTCCTATGTTACATGTGCTTGTTAACAAATATATATAGTAGAGCGGTGGAAAAAGTTCAGAATGTAGTGTTAGGTTGGCAGACAACTCGATTATCTTTAGCATGATGAATCACTTTCTATTATGATAGGGTAATTCGAAGGGCCATAGGAAAAGCATTTAGTTACTTAGGAGTCTATTTGTCAGTCTAACATTTTTTAGGTCTTTAAATTTTTTAAGATATTTAAGTTAACAATGATGCTTTCTTTATACAAATGATTCAGCTTACCAGAAGTATTATGGTTTATTATTTCTCAAAAACCCTTGGAACAATAATAACAATAAAGTTGTATAGAGAAACTTGACTCTTAAAATTTTATTCAAAAAAGATAATTAATATCCAAATCACTGAAAATAGTTTAAATAATGTATATTAAGTAGTGTTTGGTTACTTTCTTGAAACAAAAAAGACGCAGACAATGAAGACATAAATATATTTAGTTGAATAGACAAAGATATAAATATAAATATGTCTCTCGAATAATTTTGGAGTGAATGTCTATACTTCCAAAATAAAAGGTACAGAGAGGATATGTCTATAGAAACAATATTTATTATTTATCTATTTCTAAAATATCCTTGTAAAAAACTTTCAATTTCAAAATTGTACAACTAAGACATGTAAGGATAAAAATAATTATTATCATAATTTTAAAAACTCAACTTGGATTTAAATGGTTCTGAAAAGAAGAAATAAGAATACTTGGTGTCATAACCCAATTTTTTACCTTTTTATTTTAATTATTTTATTTACTGAAAAAAATGATGAAAAACAAGTAAAAATAAATAAATGAAGAATGAATTAAAATTTGGGTTAAGGGCAACATGATTGGAAGTTTAAAGATTTAATTAAATTCTTGACTAGTTTAATTAATCAAGTCAAGGGCTTAATTGGAGAATTGATAAGTTTTGAGACTTAATTGAGCTTGTACTTAATTTAATTAATCCAATTAAGGGTTTAATTGGAGAATTGATAAGTTTTGAGACTTAATTAAGCTTGTAATTAATTTAATTAATCGAATCAAGGGTTTAATTGGAGAATTGATAAGTTTTGAGACTTAATTGCACTTGGATTTAATTTAATTAATAAAATTAGGGACTTAATTGAAAAAATACCAAAGTTTGGGGTAAAAGTGCATCAGATTAAAGTCTAAGGACTAGCTTGTAAAAGGCGTCGAAATGCAGGGGTTCAATTACAATTTACTCACGGGTTTGATTACATGATTTCAGAACTTCAGTGACCAGATTGAAAATGACTATTCCCATCACACAAACGGCGTCGTTTTGAGAAGTGATTTGTCGCCTTCTTCTTTAGGAACTGTTTCTGGAGTAAAGGCTTAAAGCCGTTTCAATCACAAGGATGCTTAGCATTCTCTGGCTATAAAGCCAGATAAGATGAGAGAGCGCAGGGGGGGACTGGAAAGAAAGAGGAACACCAAAAAAGACTGGGAGAGAAACAGAACCAGGGGAGAATTTTGGTCCATCAACCAGCAGCACCTCATGCTTTTACCACCATTGTCTTCATCTTGAACGGAGAAGACTAGACAGAGAACTAGAAGAGGAAAAAGGGCAGAACCGAGGGGCTGAGAGGGAGAAAACAAAAAGCCACGAACAGCAGGGAACAAGAAACATAAAGACGATACAAAAACATAGGGAGAGGGAGAGAAGCAAACGAAAAAGAAACAGGGGGCACGAGAATAAACAGAGATTATACAGAGGGGAGAGCAAATTTTGGCCAGCCACTGCACCTTCATCATCATCTTCTTCCAGAGCAGTGCTAGTCGCGACTCTGGTTGCGCCACCTTCCCCCCGAACAGACAGACGCAAGGGCAGCCCAGGACATATAGAGAGAGAGAGACTGAGAAAGACAGGGAATAACACAGCAAAACAAGTAAAGGGACGCAGAGAGGAGGACAGGGAAACAAGGAACCCACAGAAGAAAGCACCAGCATCACAGTCGGCTTCCTCTTCTCCAGCGCCAACATCCAAAACCAGAGGAAGAAGCTTAAAAAAAACAAAGAGAGGAACAGCACGCCATCGCCTCCATCTTGCTCCCAGGTAAGTGTCTCCAGTTTTGCAAGATAATTCCCCAACAGTGTGCATTAGAAATATAATTACATAATAACTGTAGCCAGCGTGCGTGGGCAATTCACGCACGCTGGCGGGTAAAAGCCGCCTGGGTCCAGCCCAGCCCAACCCTAAAAAATAAAAAATATATATATAAAAATAAAATAAATAAAAAAACAAAATAAATAAAAAAGTAGAAAGTGTAGAAATAAAAATTTTGCATGTCTTAGAAAAAAAGTATTTTTGTCAATTTATTCACTGATATCAGGATCAGGAATATAAAAAAAATATATACTGATTTTTTTTGTAGTTATGAATTTTTACCAACGCCAGAGTTGAAATTATTCGGGATCGAATATTCACTGGCACCAGAATCAGGAATATTATAAACAAATCATCATAACATAAGTGAATAAATGTTTAGCAATTTAAGACAAAACCAGCAATACAGTCCTCCTTAGGCAGAACGTTTAAAGGGTGATAATATCTTCCCTTTTACGTAACCAATCCCGAGCCATAGAATCTCTGTTGACCAGTTAGGGTTCCTAGTGACCATAATACTAGGTGGCGACTCCTCAAACAAGATATTTTTCCTTAAAAGAACCAGATGCCATAATATTAGGTGGCGACTCCTTAAAGGATTATTTTTAGGGCCACCGTGATGTCAGGTGCGACAGAATGGCGACTCCGCTGGGGACCTTAGGATTAAGCTTTGTCTTTTGTCTTATAATTGCTATTTTGTTTGTTGTGTTTATTTGTTTATTTTTCCTGCACTTACTGCTGTAGCATGCATCCTTATTTATGTTGTCATGAATCACTATGAGAGCACACACTTTACAACCTAGGATAAGTGGGGGAGTAACGGTACCCCAATGGCTTTAGCCCGGGTAAGACTCGTGAAACCATCCAACTCTCGCTTGATTGTTTACTTGGAAGTGGTTGATATGCCAAACTGATATTACTCAGGGCCTTTATCTTCACACCACTTGTAAACCTCATATCGACCTTTCAAGGACAATCACTGAGCATGCAAGAGACCCTTTGAAACTAGATAATGACCAACCCGTTGATGCACTTAACAATTAGGATCTTCCTATTAAGTTGTCACCCCGTGAAGGGCAAGTTTTCTTTTCATACGCATTTTTTTTAATCAATATTTTTGCATAAATTGCATGATTTACATTTAGCAGGTTGAAATATAGGTTCCCCATTAAAACCCATCTATAACACTCGTTCAAGAAAAAGACAAATGGAAAATGAAGAAAAAGCACAGTTGGAAGCTCAACATCAAAAAGAGATGGACAATCTTAAAGAAGAAGTTGCAAGGCTTACTAGTCTACTCGAGCAGACTTTGAGAGATAAATTTGGAAAAGCAACACTTATAGCTCAGCCTGAAGATATGCATGTAACTCATTTTGATCCACAGAATCTGAGGGCAAATAAGGTGTCATCTGAATTTCAACAAGCCATGCATTTTCAACCAGCATACCCCATGAGAATGCCGTTTACCATTGATTCTACAGAGAAAGAATCTCAAAAGGGCAAGATGGTGAAAAAAGAGGGTTTGGAAAAATGGACGGCCCTAGAAGAGAGGAAACCATTTGTGTGACTTGTTGGAAACTCTCAATATATGTTTGGTACCTAACATAGTCATTCCTAAGAAGTTTAGAGTGCCAGAATTTGTCAAATATACAGGAACTCAATGACCTATAACTCATCTCCAAGCATACTGCAACATAATGGCTGAGGTGGTTGATGATGAGAAATTGTTGATTCATTTCTTTCAAGACAGCTTATGTGGCGCTGCCCTCACTTGGTATATGCGATTGGATAATACCAAGGTTAAAAAATGAAAGGATTTAGTTGATGCCTTCATGAGGCAATATAAGTTCAATTAGACGTGGGCCTTGATCGGTTAAGCTTGCAAGCTATAGAGAAGAATAACAAAGGAGTCCATAAAAGAATACGCCCGAAGATGGAGTGAGGTAGCTGCACAAGTTAACCCTCCCATATTGGAAAAGGAGATGATCAGTTTTTTTTCCAACACCTTTAAAACTTCGTACTTTGAATACTTGGTTAGAAGCTTTGCACAACATTTTACTGACCTGATTGTTATAGCTGAGAGGATTGAACAAGCCATTGAGTTAGGTAAAATTGTTGATCCGAATAAAAAAAACGATTTCACCGAAAAAGGAAAGGACACTGAAGGGGGCAGCCAAGGCTCTTACCGTTCCTATAGTTAATTTCTTCACGCTAACTCCCAAAAATCAACTATCTTGAAGAGAAAGCTATGGAGATATTAGGTCAAGAATGATCTACATGTGATTGCAACTAAGTGTTGAAAAGATGCCTTTGTCGAGGAGAATGAATGATTGAAAGATTTCAAAAATTCCAATGAATGATCGCTAAATGTTCAGCCCCTTTTATATTATCATGCCAGTATTCATGTTGGCATAAGTTCTTTGTTGTTAAACTTCATTTCCAAAGTTTCAATGAAATAATGAGTTTCTCATTCAATCGTGTTTACGCCCAAGCATTATTTATCTTTTTAAGAGAGTTTTCTTATAAGAACTCACGAATACACCTTTAAAGCCTCGCGTGATCTCATAGACGCAATTCATCTCTTGTACCAAAATTCATTTCCCTATTGGAGTTTTGAAAAATTGATCTGGTATTTTGATTTCAAAAAATAATTTGATGTTCTTTCAAAAATGATATTTTTAACATTCTACTTGTAGAATGACAATTGAATCAAGTAACTCCATCATTGAGGTGACTATTATAAACAAAAGGAAAAAATAAAAAGGAAAAAAGGAAAAAAGAAAAATGAAATGAATAAACACCCTTGCCCCATGACTCTTGAATCATGTGTTTTTAAATGTATGAATAATGGTATGTAGTGAACTCGTTGCTCATGACCCATGAAATGCATCTTTGCAAAGACCAAACCATCACACTGGATGAGGTCAAAGTTTATTGATCTTAACTGCTTATGCTTGAAATGAGAAAAGGCCATCTTTGTTATTCCTTTCACGTTCTGAAATAAGTACATCCCTTGCGATCCCTTTTTGAGCCTAAATAATTTTTCTTTCATGAAAAAAATCCCGATTAGGATCACACCCCATACTGGGGGGCAAGAGAAAATTTCAATGAGAAAAGACAAAAAGCCGTGAAAAAAAAGCGGGCATAAAAGCTCAAGAAACTCAAATGCTAGGGGGCATGCCCAAATCACTAGAAAAGTGACATCTAAGATAAAGTAAGTATGCCCTAGGAAAGCAATAAAAAAGAAAAAGCAACGAATCAAAGAAGAGCAGCAAAAGAAAATATGAATGACGTCAAGAGTCAAACTATTGATAATGATCCTCGATCTTTGAAACCATGAAATACTCTTTGAGCCTTATGAATCCTTTTCTTTCATAGCCAAAAACCACAGCCTACATTACGTGCTTGTAGAAGTCCTTTCTAATCAAGCAAGCAAGCAACCTAGAACAATAAACAATGCTCTCCAAATGCAAAGAATACTTTTTTATAAGATTCATGACATTAAGAATAAACTACTCATTATTATTCATGCTGATAAAAATAAATGTTAAAAAAAGAGACAAGTTGTTTTTCTCAAACAAAACCTCGAGCTTTTTCTCAAGGCCTTCACTTTGAAAACCTATAAAAACAAAAGGTCATCTCATGATGTATTTTCACCGAAGATCTCATTGCCAAACACAAGAGCAAATAATCAGATGCTAGATAATTTGTTCTTTTTCCATAATCAAGGATTATTTTTAGGGTCGCCGCGATGTTAGGTGCGACACTTGGTTGATGCATTTCAGCAACAATTTGGATTTAACTTAAAGATGGCTCTAACCAGGTTAGACCTTCAAAGAATTGAGATAAGAAATGATGAGTCGGTCAAGGAATATGCGATGAGGCTGAGAGAAATGACAACACAAGCTTACGCTCCACTGCTATAAAATGAGCTCAATTCCATCTTCATCAATACTTTAAAGACTCCTTATTGTGATTACATAACTTGTAATTTATGAGCTTATTAGTAGAGATAATAACGACATTAAAGAGGGTAGAGCAAGGATTGAAACTGAGAAGGATATGGAATTAAGAAGAGAGGTTTAATGCTATGCCATTTGAGAAATAAGAAGATAACTCCCATATAAGAAGTATGAATCAAAATCATTCTATATCTTAGCATCCTAATCATTCTCCTCCAATGACTAATCAGGTTCGATCTAATAAGCAAATATATGACAAGTCATAGTAGTTAAAGAAAACTCTATCGCTCTTTCCTTTATCTTTTAAAGAGATATTTAAAAGATTGGTCAGTATTGGACAGATTACTCTGATTCTCTATAAACCATTTCAACCCCCATATCCAAAATGGTCATAACATTAAAAGTTGTTATGCTTTTAAAGACAAGCTCCTCAAGCTTATTAAGGCAGGATGGGTCACCTTCGAGGAAACCCCAAATGTGAACTCTAAAGTCATGATAGAATATGTGTAACAGCCTGACCCAACCTGTCAGATGTTGTCCTCTTTGGGCCTTACCGTCCTCATGAATTTGTTCTTGGTGACAACGTATGGCCTCAAAATGCGTCTGACATGTTAACAACCAGCACTACCAATAAGGCCAGCTATCAAATCCACACCTGCCGATGTGGGATATTATAATCCACCCCCCTTAAGGAGCCTGACGACCCCGTCGGCACAACTGGACAGCCAGTGATGTCGGCTCTGATACCAAATGTAACAGCCCCGCCTAACCTGCCAGAGATTGTCCACTTTGAGCCTTACCGCCCTCACAGATTTGTTCTTGATGACCACGCATGGCCCTAAAATGCATCTGACAAGTTAGCAACCACCACTACTAATAAGGCCAGCTACCAAATCCTCACCCGCCAATGTGGGATATTACAATATGAATTGGGAAATGACTCTTAGATTGGGAGTCTTGTCCAATTGGATCTCACTATATCATCAGATGCTCAAGTGCCTCTATCAAATATTAACATACCTTTACCACTTAAAGATATTTATTAGCATCTCTTCAACACTGATGTGAACCTTGTGATTACGTGGTCACATAACCCGCATTCAAGATTAAGATTTGATCCTAAAAAGCTAAAATTGGTCTCATAAAAGTGTGACACAATAGAAACCTATCCTAAAACACCAACATTATTGGAATGATGTCAAATGACATCATTAAGCCAATTAAACTTTGAGAAGTCAAATTCAGTTCGTTTAGGAACAACCAAAATACAAGAATCTCTCTCACATGTTAAAATTAAAAAATTCATAAGTATTATTTATCAATCACTGCTGAAATTCAGGCTTACATGTGTTTAAATTGTTCTAAAAAATTAACCCAAATGGATCCACCCTTGTGGGCTAAACTGACCCACATATAAAAACTGACCCAAAACCTTTACTAATAAGCCCAAACCGTGATCCAAACAAGCCTTGGATCCTAGCTGAAAAAATTAATTAAACCTAAACAAATAAAATAAAGCCCATAATATTAAATCTTTGTTTTACCGTGAGAAGAAGAGAAGGAAAGAAAATATTATAGAATTGATTTAAGACTTATTTATAGTCTTCCATACATCTCATTAAAGACCCAAAGTAATGAGAAAATGACTTCTAACCATGAAGATATAAGGTATTATACCTTGAAGATTATGAAATAATGAAAAAGTTAAAGTGACCAAGATATCCTTGAAACTAAAGGAAAGGTAGTCGTCTATGTTGTTTCCAAGTTGTAGTAGGATTTTGATCTTAAACTTATGTTTTATTTCTTATTGTGAAAGGAAAGTAATTGTTGGTATTAATTTCCTTCTTTTGCCACCTCTTAGGATCCTTCTAATACTAGGAAACATAATTGAAGTTGCTGGAATAATCTCCTTACATAATTAGGAAGCTTTGCCGCCATTTTGTTTCTTAAGTCAACTTGGATTTTTTTTGTTTCCTTTGTTGTGTTGTCTCCTCACCTAACAAGAAAATAAATAAAATAATAAATTCTAATACTTAAATGAAATAATTAATGTTCCCATACATAATAGGAAGTCCAAAACTAATTAGGAATCCAAAAAATATATAGAAACATTATAAACACAAGGCCGATAATTTGGAAAAGTGGCAACCTTATTGCCAAAACCTCATGGCCCAAATAAGGTTAGAATGAGTCCTTTTTGCACATCGATAAGATGTACTAAGGCCTTCTCTTGATACTCCAATCTATCCTTCAAATCTGACTTGGTCGAAACATTCAAAACCAATGCATTCAATGCCTATTTCAACACCTTTATCTTACCCCGAGTTATTAGCCCATTCAAAACAAGTAATGGGTCCTTGCTGGAGTTTATAGGCTGATCCACATCATCCCCTCTCTCCTTGAAATGATTCAATCTCGAATCAAAAACTGTCAAACAAAGTAAGATCAATAACATTAAAGGTAACACTAACACCATATTCACCTAAAAGATCAATTTTGAATGCGTTGTCATTGATCCTCTTTAAAAGCTAAAATCGGCCTTCACTACGAGGCTCTAATTTTGATTTCTTTTGGTTAGGAAATTTTTCCTTATGCATGTGCACCCAAACCCAATCACCGGGTTGGAAAACAACTTGTTTATGCCCCTTATTTGCCTTAGAAGCGTACAGTCTATTCCTTTTCTCTATTTTCAATTGAAATCGGCATGGTCATTGGGTTAAAGATTTGCAAATTTATTCATTTGTTTTGACACATAAATCTAGAATGGAGAATAAAATGGCAGATGCCTTGAATCGCCGAGTAACACTGTTATTTGTAATTAGTGTTGAAGTTACTAGATTTGAGAGACTCAAAAAGAAGTATGAATCTTGCTCAGAATTTAGAGAAGTATATATGACTTTGAGAGATGAGAATAACCGTGTTGTAGATAATTATCACCTCAAAGAAGGGTATTTATATTAGGATAATAAGCTTAATATCTCAAAGACATCCGTGTGTGAATTTTTTATATGGAAGATTCATGTTGGAGGTTTTTTAGAACACTTTGGAAGAAATAAACCCATTTAATAGGAGGAACATTAATTTGTTTTGGTCTAGTTTGAAAAGAGATTAGCTAAGTTGGGAGGTCAATGTTGAACATGTCAACTAGCAAAACATAAAAAACAAAACAGTGGTCTTTACACCCCGTTACCTGTTCCTACTTGCCCTTGGCAAAATGTAAGTATGGATTTTGTGATTGGGCTTCTATGTACTGCAAAGAAGCATGATTCTTTTTTGTGGTTGTCGATTATTTCTCTAAAATGACCCATTTTATCCTTTGTACTAAAACCATAGATGCTTCTAGAGTTGTGGAACTCTATTTTAACGAGATTGTCAAGCTGTATAATTTTCCCCAAACCATAGTCTTAGATAAGGATGTTAGATTTACGAGTTATTTCTAGAAAACCTTTCGCCATATAGTGGGAACTAAGTTGAAGTTTTCTAATGCCTACCACCCAGATTAGGCAATCTTTTGAGGTGTCTAGTGAATTATCATAATAGAAATAGGGATTTGGTTCTTCCTATGACCTAGTTTGCATTTTCCAGTTTTGTTAATATGTCAATTGGAATGATTCCCTTTGAAGTTGTTCATGGTTACAAGCCTAGGAAACCTTTAAACCTTCTTCTCATGTCTCTTCATGCTATGGTGTTTGAGTTAGCAAAGTTTTTTACATGTAAAATTTAGAACTTGCATATTGAGATCACTAAGCAGATTCGAGCAAGTAATGCACGTAGTGCAGGGCCATTCAAAGTGCTACAAGGGGTTGGTCCAAATGCTTATGTTCTTGATTTACCACTTGATTTTACCAATTAACTTTACATTTAACATTGCGGATTTAGTTGCATACCAGAAACAACATCCTATTCCAAGATGCCACCTAATTCTCCTCTTGATGATCCTATTAAAACTTCTACCCCATTGACCTTGATCTAAACACAAAAGGATAATATTGATGTCATTATGGATGAACAAGTTTTTTTACTAGGAATAGTGAGCTTCAACGGTTTCTAATTCTTGGGTGGGCCAACCTGATTCAAATTGTATTTGGATCACTATAGATACTTTGCACCAGATTGATCTAAATTTTTGGGAGTGCTCTGATACCAAATGATGCGAACCTCGTGATCACATGGTCACGTAACCCACATGCAAAGACACCAATTCCCGAAAAGCCAAGTAAATTAGGTTTGATAGGAGTGTGACACAAAGATAACTTATACCTAGGCACTAGAACTATTGGAAACGGAGACCCCCACCCAACGAATATTGATTTGTGAACAAGTATAAGGATGACACCACAAAGATAGTTGTTCTTCGATAAGTCATTTTTCAGTTCTTTAGAGAACTAAGGAAGGGAGATTATATCACCAACACACACACACAAAGTGCGACAAACAAGAAGTTTTATTAATCTGAATTGTCTAACTTACATGTCTGGTTATGTCTTTATTTATACTAATTCTAGACTTAAATAAACCCTAATGGACCCCCTTCAAGTGGACTTATATTAAGCCCACTTACAATTAACCCAAATAAGTAATAATAACCCAAAAACTAAGAAGAAAATAATAAAAATAATAAAAATCCAAAAATTACCATCCTAAATATTCTAGAATCAGATTTGTCACCATTAAGAAGTTCCAAATAGACTAGGAATCTGATCTAAAGGTAGAATTTATTCTGAAGTCTTCTTTCCTTTTTGTAGCTAGGATGAATAAGGAATCCTCGTAAGAAAAGGATTCTAAACATTTATGAATCCTTACCTCACATGGAAACTATGTTGGAGCCCATTAAAGATCTTCAGAGAATTAGGAGATTCCCAAAATAAGCTGCCACATCCTTTTAGAAAAAGAATCCTAGCAAAATAGGAAGTCCACAAGTCAAAAGGAAGTAAATAACAAAATTCATACAGCCTCTGTTGACCTGTGTTTCGATGCCTTCCCGAATTCCGATTGACCTGCAATTTTAAACCAAGGTAGGAAAACATGTCAGGAGACTCCACGTAAAATTTCAGCTCGATCCACGGTCAGATTGAGAATTATGACTATTGTCGTAAAATTGGATAGGTGCACTTTTTACGTCAAAAATCACTACACCATTAAACAGTTTTACCGACGGACTAATTCCGTCGGTCTTAGGAATGAAATCCGTAAGTGAAATAATTCCTGGTGACCTCACCGACGGAACACGTCTGTCGGTATAACAGTCATCGGTAAAACCCATTTCCGTCGCTAATTCTGTCGCAAATAAAAAAAACACACACCGACGGTCTTACAGACAGACACACGCGCGCAAAAAAAAATTCCCCGCGGGAACATTACCGACACAATAAATCCGTCTGCAATTTCAACGGTAATCACCGACGGACTTACCGACGTATAATCCATCGATAATTATGGCATGGCTGGTAATTGTTTGGCAACTCTCTGTGGAATACCGATAGATACTATCTGTCGGTAACTCCATCGGTATTAATCACCGACGGATATATTCGGTCGGTAATTATGGCATGGCTGGTAATTGTTTGATAACTCTCTGTGGAATATCGACGGACATTATCAGTCGGTATATCCGTCGGTAGGTATGTAAAATATAAAAAAATAATAATTTTGTTTATAGTAAAAAACCTTAATAAACAAATAACAAAGGATTAAACATTTAAAATATAAAAGTAATGTTAAATAATATTCATTACAAATTTAATGTGTTTAAAAAACAAAATTAAACTAGAATAGCGGCGGAGCTGGAGGAGGAGGAGGAGGACGCTGGTTGTTCTTGGGACCATACGGCCAAAAAGAAGCAGCACAAGTATCGTCACCCATCTTTGATCTCGTCTCCATGACTATTTGATGGAGCTCATCATAATTCATCGAGAGTTGTTGATATTGTTGTTTCAACACAATGAACTCCTTAGACTGGGTGTTCGATACTGATGGAGAGCTTCCAACAGTTGAGACACTACGAGCCGAACACAAGTTTTCAGCCGTAGTGTTGGATAGCCCATAGACCCGATTTTTATTGGGTCCATCAGACGATCCCGCCTCCATCCACAAATCTGGATCAAAATCTGGATGGGTCGACGGATTGTCCCCATATCCCTCCCTCAACCGGCTATTATAGGTCTCCTGAAAATTCCGTCGGTAAAAAAATCATCAAATGCAATTCAAGATGCAATTCAAGAAAATAATAACTTAAAAAATAAAATGAATGAACGAACATACCACAAAGTTCTGAGCACGGTTGTCCACAAACTACTACACCCCCTTTTGGCGGTCTTGACTCCGCACATGTGTCTCTACAAACAGCTCCATTGGACTCGGTTCACGTCCAAGAGATGCAGCCTATAAGGAAAAAATAGGTTGAAAGTTAAATATATTATAAGGAACGACAAATTATTTAATGATATATTTCATTGAAATTAATCTTACCATCCGCTTTGCATGTGTACGGATCCGCTAGTGTGCGTGGTCATCGAACCATGAATTTGCCGGTTCTGGTTGTCGGCGCCGGACTGTGAGCGCCGTGAGAATCGCTCTGAGGTCACGTGCTCAATATATGCCGTCCATATTTCCCCCGAGATGAATGGCGGTTTGAATTCCTGCCAAACCGCCACCTCATTCCATCCTTCAAGACCGTTATCCCTCGCTTGTCTTTTTGATTTTTTTGGGTGTCATACCAAAAATCACGCAACCTACTTTCATAGTAACAAATTAGAATTTAAAACATAAAATTATAAAACAAAAATAAATATTATTTTTGATGTTACCTAGTTGCCGCATGATTCTCCCATACCCTCCTCACAACATTGTTGTCCGCCCTATCCCACTCAAATTTGTTCTGTGTATATAAATAATTCATATAAAATAAGAATAGTTCAAGTTATAAAATTATAAAAATTATTTATTAAAAATAAGCTGGAAATTAAAAATTAACACCGACCTGAAATTGTCTAAACCATGCATCGATATTAGGTTTCCACTTAGGATGTCTGGAAACCTGGCTCCATTGAAACAATGGAATCTCCATCGACGATTTAAACGCCAATGTTATAGTCCTTGCAGCCTCAATGTTTGTGAACCTGAAATTAAATAAAAGTAGTAATATTAAT
>Ga0325401_1002358_pt1 | contig 16754 bp, 4 predicted proteins | sample PopdelMetagenome_FD_205666 | JGI IMG/M metagenome (GOLD analysis project Ga0325401, IMG submission 205666) | Populus deltoides microbial communities from Bellville, Georgia, United States - Xylem-PdKOR-R2 | ecosystem: Host-associated > Plants > Phyllosphere > Stem > Wood/Secondary xylem | place...
ACTTTCTGCTGGCGCTGTAGCATGGTATCGATGGGCGCGCTCAGGTCGATAAACTCCACGATACCGTCACTTTCTACCTTGCCTGCTTCGTCGTTGGGCACTACTACCGTGAGGTTGGAAGGCTCCACGATGGTAGCCGTCGTCCGAATGACGGGCAGATTGATAGTGCCCGAAATGCGCGTATCCGAATCGACCACGAGCTTGCCGTAGTACAGCTCATTCTCACGCGCCGAGCTCTGGACAGCAATAAAGTCGTCGGTAACGGCCCGCATCTGCAAGCGGTAACTGTTGATATCAGCGTAGTTGTTCGTGAGAATGTAGCCGTTTACCACTGCCTTATTGCGCAACGAATCCAGGATGGTGAAGTCGTTGAAGGCAATGCCACGATCATCCAGCACCAGACTTTCGTTGGGTAGCGTGAAGGGCGAACCTAGCTGCGTGAGCGTGAAGCCCGCATCATTGGTGTTTACCGTACCCCTGATTTGGGGAGCACTCGCGGTACCCGTCACGGCTAGGTTGCCGCTGAGGTAGCCACTCATTTCCTGCAATTGACCCGCCGAGAACGGCTCGATAATATCGATGTTGAAACGGTTCAGGTTGACGGCCATATCGAGGGCGCCACTTGCTAGGTAGGAGCCCGCCACGCGCACGTCCGTATTGCCAGGTCCGCCCGTCAAACGTGCATCCACTAGGTAGCGGTCGGCAGTGGGGTTCGTGGCTTTCAGCGTTAGGTCGCCAATAGCGGTTTTATTGTAAGCAAAGCCATTCAGGGCCATATCCGCGGTGAAGGCCATGCGGGGTTGCCCAATGGCTTTTACCACGGCTTGGCCGTTTAAGGTGCCGCCGTAGAGTGAATCGGGTTGGCCCGCCGCTTTAGCAAGCATATTCAGGTCGAGGTTGCCGAGCCTAGCTTGCAGCGGGTACTCCGCACCTTCCAAGGTTTGCAACTCAATAAACTGATTGCCTTGGCTCAAGCGCACGTTGTTGGCCCGAATAGCCCCGCTAGATAAGGTGTAAGCAATCTGGTTGTCTGCCCCAACGGTCCACTGCTGGTTGCTGAGTACCAGCTTGGGGTCGAAGCTGAAGGCATAGGTGTTAGCATTGTTCAACACCTGCAACACACCGGCCACGTCGAGCATGGTAGTGCTGTCTCCTTCCGCGATGCGCAGGTGCGTGCCCACTTTATTATCGGAAATGCTGCCGGTCAGGGTAGGGTTAGGCAGACGCAAGCTCGTGTCTTGCGACACTTGGCGCAACCGCAAAGCATAGTCTAGCTTTTCCGCATCCGACGATATATTCAGGCGCGTCGAGTCGAGGCGGTAACCGGTATACACGATAACAGGGACGCGCGCATTCACCGTCAGGTTGGCGGCACGGCTATCGAAGCTGCCGTTGAGGTCAAAAGGCGAAATCTGCTTTAGGCCCGGCACGAGCCGACGTACCAAACCTGAATCGAGCAGCGCGAGGCTGAAGTCGAAATTACGGGCGGGGCCACCTGGCCGGTAGCGCACATCGGGGAGGTCGAAGTAGCGGTCGATGTGCTCCTGCAACACCGTGGCTACGTCGCCGAGCGGTGTGTTGCCGGCTAGTTTAGCTTTCAATATGTTCGAGTTGAGCACCAACTCCGTCCGTCCTGGCTTTTGCACCAAGCTGCCACTCAGCGAATCCAAGGCAATGGGCTGGTTGTCGCGCACCACCACAATGTTACGCCCGCCAAAAGTACCATTAATGGAGTTGGCGTCGGCGCCACTCAGGTCGGCCGTGAGGTTGCCCTGCACGCGTAAGTCGCCGCCCGTGTAGAAACCTAGCTTGGTGAGGTTGGCCCCTTGTAGGTTCACGTTGAAGGCGTACGCCGGCACGTTGGCGTTGCGCAGGTTCACGGTACCATTCAGGTCGAATGCTAGGTTCGGATCGCGCCGGCTCTTGGCTGCTATCACGTAGCGGTTGCGGTCAATGTCCACCGTGGCTGCGATGCCGCGATAGGTATAGGTTTGATAACGGGCACTTTGCACCGTAGCTACCAGGCGGCCGCGCATTGTGGCGGGGTCGAGGCCGCGGCCGTTGAAGGTGCCGTTCGTCGTTACTTTACCAATGGTTGGGTCGCGTAGCACTTTGCCTACGTCAAAACCCTGCACGTTGAAGCGAGCCGTAACAGGCTCTTGCCCCTGCGGCCCGGAGCCCATGTTCACGACTGCCGTGGCGTTGCCGTAAGTGGTATTTACTTTCAGGTCGGTGTCAAACACTAGCGCTGTGGGGCGGCCTTTGAATGTGCCCGAAGCGGCAATGCGCGGCGGTAACGAGTAGCCAGCCGGAATAGTGCCTTTGGGTACGAGGCTGCGAATATCAGCGTCGGAAGTAGAAAACTGCTGGATGTTGAGGTCAGTGTACAGACGCCGATCCACCTCTGGCAAGCCCTGTATGTGGCCACTAGCTTTGAGTGTGGTGTTGCGGAAACCCACGAAGTCGAGGTTCTGCACCCGGAAGTCGCCCACGCGGCCATTGATGCGCCCACTGAGCAGTATCGATTGGTTGGGGCCCGTGGTGAAAGGGGGCGTACTCGCTAGGTCAGGCGCGAGGTACAGAATGTCGCGGAAGCCCAACCGGGTTTCGCGCAGGTCACCTTCCAGACCTAGGTTTGGAATATCGTCGGCGATGCCACTTAGCGACTTATAGCGCATCGCCAAGGTGCGACGGATACGCGTATGCGGCGTGATGAGGTCGAGGTTATCAAGGCGCGTTTCCACCGAGTCGAATACTACATCGGCCTCCGTGTGCTCAACCTGGAAGCCACTCTGCTCCTTGCCCGCCAGCTCGTTAATGCGGCCCGTAGTGCGGTTCTCGGAGTAAAACAAATTATCGGTGGCCAGCTTCAAGTCCGTAAACTTCAAGTGGTTGTAGTCCATGGCCGGCACGCGAGTGCGCTGCTTGGGCTCGTCGAAATTGTCGAAGTTGACTGCTAAGCCACTTACATCTGATTTTTTCAGCGTGACTACCCAGCTAGCTTCTTGGCCCGTAGCAGTTTCCACCGATTCGTTGAGGTCACGCACGGCTTCAGCCGGATTCACGAGGCGCTTTTCAGTGGGCACGTTCTCGTTCTGGGCGTAGGCAAAACTACTGTTGCGCAGCGTGAGCGTGTTCAGGTCAACGCGGGAGTTAATCAGGTCAATGTTATCAGCGGTGATTTCTGCCGCCCCGATTCGCGTATCGATGTACTGCGCCGAGGGCGCGTTGCGATACGTCAGGTACACCGTGTCGAGGTTTGCTTTTTTCAACCCTAGGGTTAGCGTAAGCGGCTCACTCGCAGCAGTGTCCGGCGGGGCCGTCTTGCTCTGGGTAATGTTAATGCCGGTGCGACTGAGCTTTGCTTCGTCAATCTTATAAATGGACTTGTCTACGTCGACCTCGTCCATATTCACGGCTAGCTCCCCGACACGGCCCCGCACGTTCATACCCTCTATCTGGTCGTCGTAGGTCAGGTAAATATCGGTTAGGCGCGCGTCGCCGATGTTGTACTTGAAACCACTACTCGTGGTGTCGGCAGGGGTGGTAGTTGTGGTATCGGGAGAGGAAAAGGCGTTGACGATAAAGTCGTAGTTCGACACGCTGTCGGGGGCAGTGCGCTTGATGTGCACGGTGCCGTCGTTCAACTCTACCGAGCTTACGTTGATCTGCGACTTGGCCAGGGCCCACAAGTCGATATCGACCCCTAGGTGCCCAACGGAGAGCAGCGTATCTTGCTTTTGATCCTCGAGGTACACATTATCCAAGGAAATAGCATGGCGGAAATCCGTGCGAAACTTGCCAATGCGCACCTCCGTACCGAGTTTATTCTGAAGGTAACTTTCGGCTTTGCGTGCAGCAAAATCTTGGGTAGCAGGAAACTGCAATGCCACTACTACAATCACGATGAGTAGCAGCACGAAAGCAAGTAGCCCCAACACAATGTAGAGGCCGCGACGGGCGTAAGTAGATGCAGTACTAATGGCGCAGGTAGACTAGGGTTCAGCATGAACCAACGGAAAACAGTACCCGGAAGTTATGTTTATTGGCTAAATCCTTGTGGATTAGATTATTGTCGAGCTTATTAATTTAGAGGGGTTTCCATTCAACTCAACTGTAGTGCACGCCCCCACTGGCCACGGCTTAGGAAGTAAGATGTGCTGTCATCGGAGTTTTACTCCGACCAACGAGGGAGAACTTCGCGTGCAAGACTACCTCTAACCGGCAGTTAACACCCCTACAACGACCACGCGCGGAATAGCGCTCATCGAGAGTAGAACGTGCTTTTTCTAGTCGAGCTTGCTGCATGTATTTTCACCCTGTGGTCACCTAGCTCAGCGGAAGCGAAGCTTTTTTACGTGTTCCGTTAGTGTTTGCAGCGGCTTAATCGACTAAAGAAATAAGCTGTACCGTGCCGGCTGTCAACGCAAAAAGCAGAACCCCGTTTTACGACAAGCCAGCACCTTGTAGCTTGCCGCCCACAGCTCATGTTTTCCCACTCCCGATTTTTCTTGCGCGCATGATTCTTCGCTTTTCCCTCCCGTTCCGCACCACTTGGGGGCAGCGGCTCTTGGTATGCGGCTCCGAGCCTAGCCTCGGCCAGTGGCAACCCGAACACGCCCTTGCCCTGCATTACGACGAAGCTACCGGCCACTGGCACCACGAAATTACGCTAGCCGAGGTGCCCGCCAATCCGCTTTCCTACAAGTATATCTTGCTGGAACACGAAACACGACATTGGGAATGGGGGCCCAATCGTACGCTCGACTACCAACCCAACCAGTACGAAGTTGTAGAACTGAAAGATTACTGGCGTCCGCCGGCTGAGCCCGAAAACGAGCTGATTACGGCTGCTTTTACGCAGGCTTTGATGCGGCGTCCCACTTCTTCGGCACCTAGCTCGACCCCAATACCAGCCGTAGAGGATGGCCCTGTTGTGCGTTTTCAGTTGCTGGCGCCCCGCGTTGAAAGCAACTACCAAGTATGCGTGCTCGGCTCCGATCCGGCCCTGGGAGCCTGGGAAGCGAGCAAAGCCATAGTGTTGAGCGACGAACATTACCCAACCTGGACAGTCGACGTCGCACTGACGCACCTCGACCAAACGACCAAGTACAAGTACGGCATTTGGGACCCCCAAGCGCAACAGATAGTGGAGCTGGAAGGCGGCGACGACCGACTGGTGGAACCCGTGAGCGGCGCGCGCACCTTGCGGGTGCAAGCCGATGAACGATTTCGCTACACCACCGGCAACTGGCGCGGTGCGGGCGTGGCACTACCCGTATTTTCATTGCGCAGTGAGCAGGGACTAGGAGTAGGGGAATTTACCGACCTCAAGCTGCTAGTCGACTGGGCCGTAGCAACGGGGCTGAAGCTAGTGCAGGTGCTGCCCATCAACGATACCACGGCCACCCACACCTGGGTCGATTCGTACCCGTACGCGGCCATTTCGGTGTTTGCCTTGCACCCGCAGTACCTGAACCTAGAAGCCATAGCCGAGCTAGCTAGTCCTGCCGACCGCGAGGAGCTAGCCCGGCTCCGCACCGAGCTGAACGGCCGCGATTTTGTGGACTACGAACCGGTGATGCAAGCTAAGTGGAAGTTCATCAAGCTGTTGTACCAGCAGGAAAAAGCTAGGTTTCTGGCCGATCCGGAGTTCCAGGCGTTCCGCGAAGAGCAGCAAGCCTGGCTGGTGCCATACGCGGCTTTCTCTGCCCTGCGCGACCGGTTCGGTTCGGCCGACTTCAACCAGTGGCCCGAGGAGTACCGCACGCCCAAGCTAGCCACCGAGCTAACTCGCGAGGAGCAGCCCGATTTCGATGCGTTTGGCGTGCATTTCTTCACGCAGTTTCACCTCGATAAGCAGTTGCTCGACGCCGTCGAGTATGCCCGCAGCAAGGGCGTAGTGGTGAAAGGCGACTTGCCCATTGGCATCTATCGGCACTCCGTGGATGCCTGGACCCAGCCCGAGCTCTATCACATGGACCGCCAAGCCGGCGCCCCACCCGACGACTTTTCGCTCACGGGGCAAAACTGGCGTTTCCCGACGTATAACTGGGAGCGAATGGCCGAGGATGGCTACGCGTGGTGGAAGCAGCGCATGGGCCACCTAGCTCGCTACTTCGATATGCTCCGCATCGACCACATCCTAGGTTTCTTCCGCATCTGGGAGATTCCGGGGCACTCAGTAGAAGGCTTGCTAGGTCACTTTGCGCCTGCCCTGCCCCTGCACCGCCACGAGATAGAGCAGCGTATCGGCTGGTTTGACTACGGCCGTTTGTGCGAGCCTTACATCCGCTGGCATATGCTCACCGATCTGTTCCGGGAGCAGGCCCAGGCCGTGTACGAGGAATTCATGGATGCCACCGACCACGGCATCTTCCGTTTGAAAGAGCACGTGCGCACCCAGCGTCAGATCGAGGAGGTGTTTGAGCAGAAGATCAAGGATGATCCTAGCAACGCCGAGCACTACCGCTGGCTGCGCACCAATCTTTACAAGCTCACCAATGAGGTGTTGTTCGTACCCGCCGACGACCAGCCCGACTTCTACCACCCGCGCATTACGCTTTATCTCACCTACTCCTTCCGCGAGCTAGACGGCCACACGCAGCACCGCCTCAAGGAGCTATACGACGATTTCTTCTACCGTCGCCACGAGGAATTCTGGCGGGAACAGGGCTTGGTGAAGTTGCCGCCCGTGCGTTATGCCACCAACATGCTTATTGCCGGCGAAGACCTCGGTATGGTGCCCGCCTCGGTGCCAGGCGTGATGCGCGACCTAGGTATGCTAGGGTTGCACATCCAACGTATGCCCTCCGACCCGCAAGTCGAGTTCGGCAATCCTGCCACGGCACCTTACCTCTCCGTTGTGAGCCCAGGCAGCCACGATATGAGCACCTTACGCGGCTGGTGGGAGGAAGACCGCACCCTTACCCAACGCTTCTTCGAGCACCAACTTGGTCACTGGGGGCAGCACGCCCCCTATTACTGCGAGCCCTGGGTGGCGCGCGAAATCATAGAGCAGCACCTCGCTTCGCCAGCTATGTGGGCTATCTTCCCGCTCCAAGATCTGCTAGCACTCAGCGCACACTTGCGCCGCGAGAACCCCTTGGAAGAACAGATCAACGTGCCCGCTAATCCGCAGCATTTTTGGAAGTATCGCCTGCACTTGTCGGTAGAAAAACTTTTAGATGAGACAGGATTTAACCAAGACACAAAAGCTATGATAGAAGACCAAAGTAGAGCTTGACTTTAAAGGCAAGTACTAACTATTGCATTACCTAATATAGTGAATTTTTAATGCACAATACACAGACAACCTGTGTGTTGTGCATTATTTTTTTGCTCATAAGTGAGTATTTAATCAAAGTTAATAATAAAATAGTACAATTTATATATAATTTTTGGCCAATACCTCTGTAGCTCATCTGTTATCACTCTATTTGGCTGATTTCTTGATGCACTCCTTTTACTACTATACTATTTACCTGCTTTTATGAGAACATTTTTACGAGTACTGAGTTTCTTACTGATTCTCATCCCTTGGGGATTGCCTAGTGCTCTGGCTCAATGTACTGTTCCGACTACGCTAGATTTTCCTCAGACCGGTGTAATCTGGAAAAGGACTACTAACCGGCCCGTTGCCAATAGCAACGTAACAATTAGCAACACCTACACGCAAGGCTCCGGAACAGAAGGTACCCTCACTACGGGTGTCATCAATAATGTACCTACGCTACGGTGGGATCTGACTTATAGTGCTACAAATGGTGCTAGTCACACATCCACGACTGTATTCGAGTTCAGCCGTGTAGTTTCCAACCTAGCCCTGGAGGTACAAGACATAGACAGACTATCCACCACTCAAATTGATCAGGTCACCTTTGAAGGGTTGGATGCTAACGATAATGTGCTGACGGCACCAACTGTAACGGCCCTCGGTACTTTCGTAAGTGTAAATGGTAATGTCGCTACTGGAACTGGCGATAACGGAACAAATGCAACTGGCGCATCAGTCAATGTTGCTTTTAGCGTAGGGGTGAAGAAACTTCGCCTCACGTTTAGAAACCTAGTAGCGGGGACCACTAACCCAGGAAGCCAAGCTATTGGTATCAATAAGATGACGTGGTGCAAATCCCCATTTGCGGCTAACGACGCTGCCACAACGCTGCTCAACCAACCCGTCACGGTGAATGTGTTAAATAATGATATTGCTGGTGATGCAGCTATCAGCCCCTCCACCGTGGCACTCGTAGGCACGCAAACGGGCGGTACTTTCACGACCAACGCCACTACTGGTGCCATAACGTTTGTACCGGAGAGCAATGTCGCTGGCCAAACGCAAATTGGTTACACTGTGCAGGACGCGAATGGCGTTACCTCCAACCAGGGAGTATTAACAATCACGGTTACGAACCCTCCTACTGCTAATAGCGACGATGCACAAACTCCGTTGAATACTGCTCTGGCGAATATTAACGTGTTGACTAACGATGCGAGCGGAACGGATAACTACGCTATCAATAAGGCTTCGCTAGCACTTGTTGCTGGTAGTCAAACGGGCGGCACTTTCACGGCTAATACTGGCGCCGGCGCTACCCAGGGTACCATCAGCTTCACGCCCACCACCGGTTTTGTAGGTGCTGCCAGTGTCAAGTACACCATAAGCAATGCTCTCGGTGAGGTATCCAATCAAGCTACCTTGTCGGTGGTCGTGACAAAGGCTCCTACAGCTACGGCTGATGCCGTAAGTATATCCTACAACGCGGGCGCTAGCACTATCAATGTCCTTAATAATGACACGCCTGCTAGTTCGGATGCTCCCAACGTCATCAATCCGAATTCCATTGTGTTGACTGCCACTACAGGGAGCAACGGAGGCACCTTCGCCGTGAACAACGGGAAAGTTAGCTTTACTCCGCCAGCGGCATCAAGCTTCCCGAACAACACGACTAGCCGCGCTACCAGCGTCAGCTACACAATAAAGAACAATGCTACTCCCGTTCAAACGTCGAGCCCAGCCGCTATAACCGTTACACTGACCAACACGGCTCCCGCAGTAGTGGCCGACAACGTTGCCACGGTGCAGAACCGCGCCATGACAAACATCAACGTGCTAGCTAATGACGCCGACGCCGACGGTAACGCTACTATCAACAAGAGCAGTGTGGCTCTGGTTGGTACGCAAACGGGCGGCTCGTTCAGCGTGAATACAGCTGCTGGAGTCAACCAGGGCACTATCAACTTTACACCCAATGCAGGCTTCACCGGTAACGCGAGTGTGCAGTACACCGTGTTGGACGAGAAGGGCTTGGTTTCAAATGCGGTGTTTCTGACAATAGTGGTTACAACGACTACAGTGGATGTTGCCACCACCATGAGCGGACCTGCCACGGCCTCTTCGGGGAGCTATGTGACTTACACCGTAACGGTAAAGAATAACAGCAACGTAAATGCAACGAACGTGTCACCGCGGGTGCAGTTGCCAACGGGTTTGCAAACGGTAACAGCCTCCTTGGACGCTACTTACAACCCAGCGAGCGGTATCGTGATTTTTCCATCTGCTACCTACGCTGCCAATACAACGGTGCAAACGGCGACGGTCCGTTTCGTGATGCCCGCTAGCGGCTCAGTGACGGGAGTTGTTTCCAGCCTTTCGAGCAACACAGCCTTCACCACTCCTAGCAATGACGACGGTACGAGTGCGGCTAGCCAGGTAACTACCACCGCGACGCAAGCAGCCGACGTGGCTGCTACTATCACAGGCCCAACGGCTACGGCACCGGGCGGGAGAACCGTACTCAACATCGTGGCCAGCAACTACGGCCCTTCGGCCGCCACAAATGTTCTGCTACGAGCTACCATTTCCAGAAACCTCACAGACGTAACCGTATCCGACGGGGGCAGCTATAATGCAAGCACCGGGGTAATTACGCTGCCAGCAATTGCTAGCCTAGCTCCATCTGCTTCTAGTGGCTTCAACGTGTCCTTGACGGCTCCGAGGGCCTCTGATCAGCCGGTAGTAGGTACAGTCAACAGCACATCCGCTACCACGGACCCCGCTATGAGCAACAACGATGGCTCGGCTTCTTTCTCAAACATTCGGGTAGCTATTAGCAATACGGTTTCCAGCCAAGCTTGTCTTACCGTTTCTACAACGGACGTGGCCACGGTAGCCGGCCAGCAACTCAACACGTACTACGCTGGGCTAGGAACCGCCGCCGCTAACAACAGCACGTTGACTCTCGGACCGGCTTTGTCGACGACTGGCGCCTCCGATATTGTTCCCGGCGACTTGCTGCTCATCATCCAGATGCAGGGCGCGCAGATTGATTACACCAATACCAACGCGTACGGTGACGGTATTGCTTCGACAGATTCGCCAGCCAACGGCACGTTGGGTACTAACCTGACGGCCGGCTTGTATGAATACCGCTACGTGGAAACTACTTCCGCTTCTGCAACCGTAGCAGGTGGTGGTACCCTCACGTTGTCGTCACCGCTCACCAACACCTACACCAATGCGGATGCTACCACTACTGCTGGCCAGCAGCGCTTCCAAGTAATTAGGGTGCCGCGCTACCGTAACCTAACCCTAGGTGCAGACCTCGTACCGGCTGCTTGGAATGGCAAGACGGGCGGTGTCGTGGTGCTGGAAGTAGGAGGAACGCTGAATTTCAACGGCTACACGATCAACGCCAGTGGTAAAGGCTTCCGCGGAGGCGCAGGCCGGCAGCTAGGTGGCACCAATGACGCAAGCGTATCTAACCAAGACTATGTTACCTCTTCGGCCCTAGCGCTTAATGGCTCAAAAGGAGAAGGAATAGCCGGCACGCCCCGCTATGTGAACAACAACGGAGCATTGCTAGATAATACCGCCGAAGGTTACCCAGGTGGTAGCTACGGCCGCGGTGCCCCCGGCAACGCAGGCGGCGGCGGTACCGATGGAACGACGAATACTAACGCCAATAACACCGGCGGCGGCGGCGGCTCTAATGGGGGCTTCGGCGGCCAAGGTGGCAACTCCTGGAACCAGGGAGCCCCTACGGGCGGCAACGGGGGCGCACCCTTCTTGCAAGCTAGCCCCAGCCGCTTGGTTATGGGTGGCGGCGGCGGGGCCGGCACCACTAACAACGGTACGGGTACGCCCACTAATGGCCTAGCCAGCAGTGGCACGGCCGGCGGCGGTATCGTGATTTTGAACACCAACCAAGTGGCTGGTACAGGTACCATCAACGTCAACGGAGCCGATAACACGTTTACGGTAGAAAACGACGGCGCGGGTGGCGGTGGTGCAGGTGGCAGTGTAGTATTGCTCGCGCAAGGAAGCCTCGCCAACATTATTGTCTTGGCTAAAGGTGGCCAAGGTGGTAACGACAACCTAGCTCCCCAAGCGCAAGGTCACGGCCCTGGCGGCGGCGGCTCGGCAGGTGTTGTGTTCACGTCCTCGGCTATTAATAGTTCCTCGGAAATTTCGTCAGGAGCTAGCGGCCAGACGGGCGGCAGCAACGGCAACTTCAGCTTCGGCTCTACTATAGGCACTCAGTTCGCAGGACTGGTGCGTAACACGATCGTGCAGGGCGACGTGCCTAACATCACGCAGGCTAGCAACTGCACCGCATTACCTTTGCCGGTAGAACTAATTCAGTTCGCGGCTAAGGCGCAGGGTAGCCAGGTACAACTAAATTGGGCTACAGCCTCAGAAAAAAATGCCGACTACTTCGCCGTGGAGCGCAGCCTCGATAGCTACTCGTTCGCGCAAATTGGTAAAGTAAACAGCTATGGTACTACAACCACGAAGCAGAGCTACGCCTTCACCGATACCGAAGCTAGCCGCTACGCTGGCCAAATGATTTACTACCGGCTGCGCCAAGTAGACACCGACGGCACCATCTCTTATTCACCCGTGCGTTCGGTGACGCTGAAGGCTGGCGTGGCAACGTTCGACCTCGTCCCTAATCCCACTTCCGACTACGTAACCATCGACCTGACATCGCTACCTGCTGGTCAGTTCCGCTTGGCCTTCCACGACGTGAGCGGCCGCAGCGTGGGCACGATGAGTCAGGAAGTTAAAGGCGGCCAGACGCTGACCTTGAACGTAGCTACCTTGCCAGCCGGTGTTTATATCGTAACGGTAGAAGGCGCGCAGCAGGTACTAACACGGCGTTTGGTCAAAAATTAATCAGTTGCCAATACCTAGGCAATGCAAACCCGGCTGTATCGTAGTTCGCCACGATGCAGCCGGGTTTCTGCTTTCAAAGTAGCTGCTAGCTAGGTAAGTTGCACAATATCAAGCAATAGAGCTAGGCTAGCTTCTTCGTTTACCTGCGCTTCTAGGTAGCTAAACCAAACCTGGTAACAAATTCCTCGTTCTAAGTGGCCGACTACGTGCTTATTATGGCTACTACTAGCACTCCACTTTCCCGAAGACGACCATCAACCGTGGCTGGCACCGATTACGATGTCGTGATTGTGGGGGCAGGTTGCGCGGGGTTGAGCGCCGCGCTGGTGCTAGGTCGCTGCCGCCGCCGTGTGCTCGTCTGCGATGGTGGCCAGCCGCGCAACGCACCTTCAACGGGTGTCCATACCTTTTTAAGCCGGGACGGAATTCTACCCCAGGAGCTATTGCGCATAAGCCGCCAACAGCTCGAACCCTATCCGTTGGTGGTCATTCGGCCGGGGCGCGTAACTAGCATTACGGCGGAAGGACGCCGCTTTATTATCACAGCAGAGAGCGAATCGGGGCCGGCGGCCACCATCACAACCCGCAAAGTGCTACTCGCCACCGGCGTCGACGACGACTTGCCGCCCGTGGAGGGAATGCGTGAGCTGTGGGGGCGCGGTGTGCTGCACTGCCCGTACTGCCACGGTTGGGAAGTGCAAGACAAAGCGCTGGCGGTCTATGGCCGCGGCAAATTAGTGACGGGCCTAGCCCTGCTGATCAGCCGCTGGTCGCGCGACGTGGTGGTCTGCACCGATGGACCGGGCGGGCTTTCGGACAATGCTCGCCAACGCCTACGCACGCAAGGAATCCGGGTCTATGAGGAGCGAATTGCCCGCCTGCAAGGCAACCGGCGCGGCGAGTTGAAGTGCATTGTGTTTGAGAACGGCGACGAGCTAAAGCGCCAAGCCTTATTTCTGCACGCCAATCAACGTCAGCGGAGCACCTTGGCCGAGCAGCTCGGTTGTCGATTAACAAGCAAAGGGGCTGTGTGGACCGACAAGTACGTGCAAACTTCGGTACGCGGCGTGTACGCCGCCGGCGACATGACGCCCGGTTCCCAGCAGGCGCTAATTGCCGCCGCCGAAGGGTCCCAGGCGGGTATTTATTTGAATGAGCGCCTGACGAAGGAAGAGTGCCTGTAGGGGAGGCAGCTGCACTTTTGGCAGCGCATAGCAAAAATCAAAGAGCTTTTAGGCGTTCTTTTTGCTAACAGGGTGGTGGCACTTAGGGTGGCTAGCGCAGTGCCAGTCACGCGCGCCTTCGTAATAAGATAATGGTAGAAATACGAGTCAGGGGTAAACTCTACCAGCGACTATTCGTCTAATAGCAGGAGCTAGTAGTCTAGTAACTAGTTTTTTCCGGCTGCTGCGTGCTTATCTTTAGAAGCTGGGAACTATGTCCGGGGCGCAGGGGCTTGTCTGCTTGATTTATGAAAAACGTTTCCTTCCTGCTTTTTCTGTCGTTGCTGCTCGCGGGTATTTCGCCGACTGTAGCGCAACGCATCGTACTAAGCGGGCAGGTGACGGAGGCAACAACTGGGCAGCCCGTACCCTTTGCTTCGTTGTTTCTGCCTGGCACGTCGGCGGGAGCAACGGCCGACGCGGAGGGGCGCTACGAGCTAGCTACTACCGAACGCGCCGATTCGCTGGCGGCTTCGGCCATGGGCTATAAGGTACTTAAGAAGCGCATCGGTACCGAGGCCCGGCAGACCATCAACTTCTCCCTGCCTACCAGCGGCGTAACGCTGGGAGAAGTGACCGTGCGGCCAACCGAGAACCCAGCCTATGAGATTCTGCGCCGGGTGCAAGCCCACAAAACGCAGAACGACAAGCGGTATCTATCCGCTTTTGCTTTTGATAGCTACAACCGCACGGAAGTATCCGTGAGCGACTTGCCGAAGGGCGTTACGCAAAGCCGCGTGATGCGCCAGATGACGACCGTAGCCGATAGCCTAGGGCAACCCCGCGCCGCGAACGGCAAGCCGATACTACCGCTGTTCGCGGCGGAAGTACTTTCGCGCTATTACGTCCGGCGTGATCCGCGCCGCAAGCGTGAGGAAATTAAGCACACGCAGATGCGGGGTATTGCACCACGCAACGGTTCGGTATTGTCGCAGGTGATGGGGTCCTCCTTTCAGGACTGGGATTTTTATCCCAACTGGCAACAACTTCTGGGTAAGGACTTTATTTCACCCATTGCTGATGGTTGGAAATTTACCTACGAGTATGACTTGCAAGACTCGGTGTACGTGGGCAAGGACTGGTGCTACAAACTTGGCGTGACGCCCCGTCGGCCCCAAGACCTAGCTTTTGTAGGCACCATCTGGATTACGGCCGATACCTACGCCCTACGTCGCGTCGACCTGACGGTGAGTCCCGAGGCCAACCTCAACTTTGTGAGCAAGGTACAGGTGTACCAAGACCTAGCCCCGACGGCCGCCGGACCGTGGCTACCAGCGCGCACGCGCGTGTACATCGCTATTAAGCCGGGCGGGGTGCAGTTGGCTGGCGTTACGGCCAAGCTTACCACGGTCAATCAAAACTTCGATATCAACCACCCGCAGCCGCTGCCTTTCTACGACCGGCCGGTGGTAGATGCCCCCGACGCTTACGACGACTTACCCGACGACTTCTGGGAGCGGAATCGCCCTGATTCGTTGTCGGCGGACGACCAGCGCACCCTCGCCATTCTGGATTCCGTGCAAAACCTATCGTCGGTGCAGTCGATGAAGAAGCTAGCGGATATCTTCATCAATGGCTACAAGCGCATCGGCATGGTGGACCTAGGGCCGGTCTGGACGATTTATGGATTCAACAACATCGAGGGCAACCGCCTCCGCGTAGGATTTCGCACCACGCCTGAGTTTAGCCGCGAGTGGCTGATGCGCGCTTACCTCGCCTACGGCACTCGTGACACCCGCCTGAAGTACGGGCTCCGGGTCAGCCGCATTCTAAACCGCGACAACTGGACGGTTGTGACGGCTGAGCGGCGCCACGATCTGGAGCAATTGGCGCTCATCGACAACGATTATGGCGTCGAGAACCCCTTGTTTGAAGCCTCGGCCCGCCTGGGCAACATCACCAGCAGCCGCCCACTCATGCGCGACCTGAATGTGGTGAGTCTTCAGAGCGACTTGTTCCGGGGCTTTACCCAGCGCGTCACGTTTCGGCAGCAGAACTTCGATCCGCTTTACCCCTTCGCTTACTACACCGACGAGCGCACGCCCGGTGCGCCGCTGGACGATCAGTTCTCTCTGTCGGAACTCGTGGTCGAGTCGCGCTACGCCCGCGACGAGGTGTTGGTGCAGAGTCGCAACCAAAACCAGCGGTATGCCATCGGGCTGAAACGGTGGCCGGTCTTTACGGTGCGCTACACCCTAGGGCTTGACAACTTTCTGAACAGTGATTTTAAGTATCAAAAATTCACCTTTCAAGTCAGCCAGAGCATAAAGCTAGGTCAACTGGGCCGCACCGATTACATCCTGGACGCGGGCTACATCCCGAGCACCGTGCCCTATTTGATTTTGAAAACCCACCTCGGCAACCAGTCGCCTTTCTACAACGCCGGGGCTTTCAACTTGATGCGCTACTTCGAGTTTGTGAGCGATAAATACGCTTCGTTACAATTCGAAAATCACTTCGAAGGCTTTTTGGTAAATAGTGTGCCCGCCCTGAAACAGCTGAATTGGCGCCTACTCGCGACGGGTAGCATCCTCTACGGTGGTGTCAGCGCCGACAACCGCGCCATCACGCCAGCCGTCAGCTCGACGGGAGAACCCCTGTTTTCCTTTCAGTCGCTCGGGCGCTTGCCTTATGCGGAGGTTGGTTACGGCGTAGAAAACATCTTCAAAGTAGCCCGCGTGGATTTCATCCACCGCCTCACCTACCGCAACTCCCCAGGTGCCAACGACTTTGGAGTCAAAGTAAGTTTGCAGTTTAAACTATAAAGCCAAAAAGCTAGCTCCCCTCCTTTTTTCAAGGAGGGGGTTGGGAGTGGTTGATGTTGTTAGAACGAGAAGCTAGCTTTCATTTCTAACTCTAGCCAGACCACCCCCAACCCCTCCTTGAAATAAGGAGGGGAGCTTCGCTTTCTAGCCCTAGCTTTTCTTACTTATCCAACGACTGTAGCCAGGGCAAGGCGTTCAGCATCATCGGGACGATGCTGGTGCGGTGGGTGCCGCCGGGAATGGGGAAGAAGGCTACGTTGGTGGCACCAGCCGCCTGGAAGCGGGTGAACGTGGTGACGGAAGTGCTAAAGAAAACCGACTCGTCGTTGGTGCCGTGGTAGAGGCGCGTGGGGCTGCGGGGCACCCAGTTGTTGAAGCTGTTTTCGAGAAGCTTCTGCCGAAGCGCCGGTTCGCCAGCTGGATTCTTGATGCTGGCGTAAAACGTTGGACTGAACAGCGAAGCTAGGTTGGTGGTCAGCTCCGCGTTGATTTGGTCGGAGCTCTTCGTGCCGTCGAGTAGCGTCGGAATCTTGCCGGCGTAGGGCTGCTGGAAGAAATCGGTGAGGGGCCGGTTCCAAGTGTAGGTGG
>Ga0325401_1002359_pt1 | contig 16743 bp, 11 predicted proteins | sample PopdelMetagenome_FD_205666 | JGI IMG/M metagenome (GOLD analysis project Ga0325401, IMG submission 205666) | Populus deltoides microbial communities from Bellville, Georgia, United States - Xylem-PdKOR-R2 | ecosystem: Host-associated > Plants > Phyllosphere > Stem > Wood/Secondary xylem | place...
AAAAATAAATTTTAAAATAAAAAAATATTATTTTATTATTTTTTAAATAAAATATATTTTAAAAAACAACGCGTGTGAATCTAAAAAAAACTAATCCTAAGGTTGTCCTGCAACATGCTAACCAGTCAGCTTTGTATCTTTTTATTAAAAATCCTCTTAATAAATACAAAGAAGATGGTAATTGTAAAATAATATGACAGACGAAAGGGAAAAGAAGATAAGCTATGGTGGTTTGGGATTTTGATAGAGTTTATGTTTTAAATAGCTTTTAGCTCAGAAATGTATGGAATTATTACATCCAACATTCTAATGATCTTTAAAAATTTATTTCGTGAAAAAAAATAAATTTGTAACATTTTATTTTTAAATGGAAAAGGTCTTACTTAAAAAGTTGTCACCTAATATTATGGTCATTAAAAACTCAACTGGTCAACAAAGATTATATAGTATGGAACTGGTTACAAAAAAAAAATATTATCACCCTTTAAGCATCCTACCTGAGATAGGTGCATTGCTGGTTTTGTGTTAAATTGCTAAGAGTTTGTTGGGTTAAGCTATGATGGTCTGCTTATAATATTCCTGACTCTAGCGTCAGTGAATATTCGGATACGAATACTTTTAATTCTGGTGTTAGTAAATATTACATAACATAAAAAAAACATAATATTTCTGACTTTGGTGCTAGTAAATAAATCAATAAAATCTGAATTGAAAGCAAAGCATATATGTTTTTTTATATATAAAAAAGACAGGTATGTATCGAATACTAGATTCACATTTCATAGTAAAAATCTACAAATCAAATATATAGTGAAATCATCGGGGGGGGGGGGAGCGTAAGGGACCTAAAAATAAATTCAAAAGGATCCACGAATTTTTTTTGTATTTTATGATATCACAAAGGGCTCATTTGGCCAGATATCAGAACAAATAGAAATAAAATAAAGGGGATTGACATAAAGGTGTGTTTTTCCTAAACAAATTGGTTCGGCTAGGCCTAAGACCCAAGCATATCCCGACCTGTTCTCTATTTTTTAGGCTGGGTCTAACCCAACCATACAGGCTGGGCTGGACCTAGCCAACCCAGCCTGGTCACTAGCACAAGCTAGTGACCCGTCTAGGTAAAACAGCAGGCGTGCGTCACGCACGCTTGCTACAGGAACAGATTAATTAAAATTCTAAGTAACAGTATCATGTGAATTAAATTGTAAAGCGAGGGAAGAAGTTACCTGGTAGCTGCTGGAGACGAAGACGAAGTGAGAGTGATTGTCTCTAACTGATCAGGTGGTGCTATTATGATTAATGTAACAATCTTCTCCTCTGTTCTTGCTCTTCTACCTCTTCTTGCTTTTCTTTTTTTGTTGTTTCAGTTTTCTCCTTGGCTCTCTCTCTCTCTCTCTCTCTACTGGTTTCGGTCATGTACCTGTCTTTCTCCTTTTCTTTTTGTTCTGGTCTATTTTTTTGTTTTGCCTTTGTGTTCTTGTTTTTGTCCTTTTCTTCTTGAAGATTACAGTATAAGTTGTAGATCCTTACAGATATTGCAGATACTGAAGATTAATGGTACAGATACTATAGATACTGAAGATTAATGGAGCAGATACTGCAACATCAAGAGACAATATACAAGATCATGTAGTTATTATATTGCCTTATATATGTTATGTCTATTTTCTATTTTTAGATGATCATGTAATTATTATTTATTTCCTTCATAACCAAGGACAGAATCAAATCTAGTAGCTACCATGTTAGGAACTGATTCTAGTCTATATATATTTGTACTCTGCCATCAGTAAATTTATGATTGAGAGATTATACTTCTCTAAATTTCTACACAGAGCTAAGTTTCTATCATTAATTGAGCATTAGTCTATGCTCTTATGGAAGAATTTTTTATAGCCATTATGGAAGAAAGTTTTACCTCAAAGGTAACTTCTTTTTTCAACAATAATACTGATGACATCAATACTGCTCAACGATTGAGTTCAATATTACTAAATGAATTCAATTATCTTCCTCGGTCAAAAGCCGTCATTATTGCTCTCGATGGAAGATCAAAATTGGGATTCATCAATGGTTCAATTTTGTCTCCAGATGTGGACTCTCCCGAATACGAAATATGGTTATCCAAAGATCAGTTGGTGATGTCTTGGATTCTTAATTCTATGGAACGAAACTTAGCTGAAATTTTCAGCTACTCTGAATCTGCATATGATCTTTGGAATGCCATTTGCGACATATATGGCAACCAAAACAACGCAGCACGGATTTTTTAGATTCATCGTGAAATTGCAAATCTTCATCTAAACAACAGACCATTTGTTCAACTATTGGAAAATTTGAAAAGTCTATGGAATGAACTAGAGATTTATCGCCCTCACACTTGTGAAGCTGTTGTCCTACGCAGAAGAACAGAAGAAGACAGAATTTTCCAGCTCTAGGTAAGCCTCAATTCTGACTTTGAAGATTTGCGGAGCCACATCCTAATGAACCCAAAACTGTCATCTCTGCAGTCTGTAGTCTGTGACAGCAACGGTTCATCGTGAAGAAATTCACAGGAAGGTGATGAATCATGAAAATCAGTCTAGAATAGCAACTACCCGTGGTTATCATGTCAAGACAATGCCCCGTAGTGAGAACTCCAGTTCTGGTATGCCTGACCATGCTTTTTTTTTTTTATCAAAACAAGCAGGTGATGGCAGATCATTTAAGGGAAAACATTCAGAGTTGAAGTGCAGCTACTGTCATAATACTGGACACCTCACTAACCGATGTTGGCAGCTGCATCCAGAACTTAAACCTAGATTTTCTAATGGGCAAAATGGAGTCCAGAGGAGAATGAACTATAAAGCACATCTGGTAGATTCAACTCTGTCAACTGATAACTTCATTGCCAACCCCACTGCCTTGATACAAGATTTTGCCAATTATCTGCAAGACAAACACAATTATGGGAAGATGTAGTGTGGAATCACTAGAACTGCTAGACAGGAACAACATCAATGAAACTCAACTACACTGATCAGTCACCTCACGGATTTTCTAGCAAAGATAGACATAAACACCAGTCTAGGTATTCTGACTGCTTTTTATGACGGCATTAAAACTTGATAATACATGATCTTTGGATTATTAATTTTGGAGCCACTAATCATATGTCAAACAAGTTGATAAATTTCTCTAACCTTGAAAGATTTGTTTCTCTTGCCTTTGTTTCGGTAGGAAATGGGAAGGGGTCTCATGTGAAGGGTAAGGGAAAATTTAAGATTGTCTCTGAAATCATGTTTGATATTATATATGTTCCTTCTTTTCCTTTACAATTACTCTTGTTCAGTAAGATAACTTCTACTTTCAATTGTGATGTAATTTTCACTCATCACAAAGTTATATTTCAGGACCGATTAACCAAGAAGACGATTGGTGAAGGTGTTTTCCTGCATGGTCTCTACTATTTTTTTCAGCATAATCGCATTTTTAAAAGCTTTCAGACTAGTTTCAAAACATCATATGAGCCACTCCTATGGCATCGTCGTTTAGGACATCCGTTAGATTATAGACTTAGCAAAATAAATTCAGTTTCCATCTCGAAACCTCTTCAATGTGAGATCTATCATTTTTCCAAATCATTTAAACTTTCATTTAATAATTCTACTACACATGTATCTCATACGTTTAAACTTATACCCTTAGATGTATAGGGACCTTTTGATACGTCTCTTGATGGTTATAAATATTTTGTAACCTTTATATGATTTTTCTAGAGTCACATGAGTGTATTTGTTAAAGGCAAAAGTGATGTTTTTTCCTGCTTTCAGGATTTTCATATGTTAATTAAAAATCAATTCTCTAGTCATCTTAAAACATTCCGATCAGATAATGGTTCAGAATACATGTCCAAAGACATGACACATTATTTACATTCTAATGGCATATTGCATCAGACTAGTTGTGTTGGTACACCATAACAAAATGGAGTCTCTGAACGAAAAAACTCGTGTTATAATGTTACAAATGCACGTTCCAAAAGGGTTTTAATCATACAGTGTTCTTACGGCTGTTTATCTCATAAATCGCTTACCCAGCCATGTGCTGGATTTTAAATCTCCCTTGAAGTTTTGCAGGTTACAAGTCCTAAATTTGCACATCTAAAGGTATTTGGATGCTCATGTTTTGTGCACTTACCCTCATCAAAACAGGACAAGCTTGATTCCAAAGCTGTCAAATGCATTTTCTTAGGGTATTCTCAAACACAAAAGGGATGCAAATGTTATGATTCCTTAAAAGAAAATGTATATTTCAAAAGATGTTAGATTTTCTGAAGATACTCCTTATTACCCTGCCACAGGTTAAGAAAAGGATGATTTTAACTTGTTTTCGCTACCTAATTCCAGTTATTATGATTAGAAAATATGCTCTCTATCGCAACAAGTTCCTGAAGTTCCAGATATTAGAGTTCAGCTCGTTGTTGATCAATCTCCTTCCACCACTACTGCGAATCTTCTGGGTGCATGTCCAACACCTGATGTTCTTCAGCCCAGTATAGAAGCCCCTGTCATTCAAGGTGATGAAGTTCCTAGAAGAATGTCTCGCAGAACACGTCATCCTCCTCTTAGATTAAGCATCTATTCTCTAAAGTTTTGTCATATAATAAATTGTCCTCAGAATACCGAGCCTTCCTCACCTCCGTCTCTGAAGAACATGAACCTAAGTCATTTCAAGAAGATCAATCCTAAGTTGTATGGCGGTAGGCTATGACAGAAGAATTAAATGCACTTGTTGATAATCAGACATGGAGCATCATTCCTCTTCTTGTAGGTAAACATGCAGTTGGTTGCCGCTAGATTTTCAAGACAAAATTCAACTCAGATGGAACAACTGAAAGGCATAAAGCCCGGCTTGTAGCTCAAGGGTTCTCGCAGAAATTTGGAATCGACTACAAGGAAACCTTTGCTCTAGTTGCGAAAATAACTATTATGTGTGTCTTATTATCTGTGGCCGTTAATCAGGGCTAGTCATTGTATCAAATAGATGTACGTAATGCATTCCTACATGGAGAACTTGAAGCTGAAGTATTCATAAAGCTACCCCCAGGACATCCACAAAGTCACTCTCCTAACCTGGTCTGCAAACTTCACAAATCCATCTATGGATTGAAACAGAGTCCACGAATATGGCATGCCAAATTAAGTGTTGCTTTACAGACACTTGATTTCACAAAAAGTAATGTTGACTCTTTACTGTTTATTCAACAGAATTCTGCAGACAAGTTGATTATACTTGTATATGTAGATGACTTAATTATCACGGGAAGTAATGAAACCTCTGTTGCAAAATTAAAGGTTGATCTGCAGCGGCAATTCTCCATTAAAGATCTTGGGAAGCTAAAGTATTTCTTGGGGATATAAATGGCTACTTCCAGCAAGGGTGTGTTTCTTAACCAACGAAAGTATATCCTAGGCATGCTACAAAATGCTGAAATGTTGCATACCAAGCTAGCTATTACTCCTCTAGACAGCAAGTTGCCATTGGATTCATCAAGCAAACCTTTCCCAAAATTCACTACTTATCAAAGGATTGTTGGAAAATTGATTTACTTAACAATCACTAAACCAGACATTACATTTGTTGTTAGCTTATTGAGCCAATATATGCATGCTCCTATAGCTCAACATCTTGACATAATGAAGCGTATTCTGCGATACTTGAAAGGAACTATTGGTCGAGGCATTGTTATGACACGCAATGGACATACAAATATTACAGGATACATAGATTTTGATTGGGTAGGAAATGCATTAGATAGACGTTCTACCATTGAATATTGCATGTTTATTGGAGGTAATTTAGTGTCTTGGAAGAGCAAAAAATAACAGGTAGTCGAGCGTTCAAATGCTAAAGCTAAATATCGCGTAATGACATCTGTTTCATGTGAATTAATTTGGCTCAATAATCTACTTGTAGATCTCGGTTTTGTCTCTCATACACCTATGATCTTATTTTGTGACGATCAGCTGCCATGCATATTGCCTCTAATCCAGTGTTTCATGAACGCACAAAACATCTCAAAATAGATTGCCATTACATTCGTCATTAGGTTCAAGTTAAACTTATTCAAACATCTTATGTGCGCACCCATGATCAACTTGCTGATGTGTTTACCAAAATCCTGTCATCTGGTCAGTTTCATCGTTTGCTCAGCAAGCTTGGATCAGTTAATCCACTAGATCCAACTTGAGAGAGAGTCTTGAAGATTACAGTATAAGTTGTAAATCCTTGCAGATATTGCAGATACTTAAGATTAATGGTCCAGATACTGAAGATTAATATAGTAGATACTGTAGCATCAAGAGACAATATACAAGATCCTATAGTTATTATATTGCCTTATATATGTTATGTCTATTTCCTATATGTTATGTTTATTTCCTATTTTAGATGATCATGTAATTGTTATTTATTTCCTTCATAACCAAGGACAGAATCAAATCTAGTAGTTGTTATATTAAGAATTGATTCTAGTCTATATATACTTGTACTTTGTCATCAGTAAATTTATGATTGAGAGATTATACTTCTCTAAATTTCTATAGTTCTCTGTATTTTTTGTTCTCTAGCTTTCTTTCGCGTCTCTGTTTGTGTTTGTCTGTGTCAGTGTCAGTGTCTCTTCTATGTGTTTCCTCTGTTAGTTCCTCTGTCCTCCACGGGTTTTTTTGTTCTTTCGTTCGTTTCGTCTCCCTGCTCGTTCTCTCTGATTCGTGGTCCTTTCTCTGGCTTTTATAAAGCCAAAGAATGCCATGCGGTCGCCTCAAGATATGAGGCAACCAACCGTTGTTATTGTAGGAGTAACGGTCAGCGACACATCATGGGGGCGAGCAGGGCGATGAAGGAGATGAACAGTCCTTGGTCCTGAAACGACATCGCTTTGTTCCTTAACTAATATGGCTAATTTCAATTTGCCCGCTGATGTTCTAACATCTAACAATTGGACCCTTATTCATGGAAAATGTCTTCTTTTTTTTAATTTTGCCCCAAGATTAATAATTGCAATTAGATCCCTTGATTTTAGCGTCATTTACAAAAAAGTACTTGATTTTTATAATATTCAATTCAGTCCTTAATTAACTCTTTAAATTTTAATTCTTTCAAACTTACCCCCTGGAAAAATCAAGTAAACTCCCTATAATAGCCCCGCCATTTCACCTTGGTTCTTGGACTTTAATTTCCTGCAATGTTTCCCCAAATCACCCCAAACATTGGTATTTCTTTAATTAAACCCCTAATTTCATTAATTAAACTAATTTTAAATTCAATTAAATTTCCAAACTTACCAATTCTTCAATTAAACTTTGGATTTCATTAATTAAACTAATCAAAAGTTTAATTAAGTCCCAAAATAAAATATTTACTACTGGATCGTGTGAATTTAATAATACATGTTTGTTGGCATGTGCTCCATGTATAATAATAATAATAATAATAATAATAAAAGAAGGTATAAACCATAGAAAAAATCGTTTAAAATCTTGAGACAATTTATTGCGTCGGCTTTCCCTTGTAGAAATTTACCCCCTTTTTTTGAAACCATTTTCTAGGGCATGGAAAGAAGATATGATGAAGATCATTACAATCTCAGATGAGTTTATGAATTTTGCAAGGCCAAAGTGGTAACAATGATTTGTTTTTGTGACATAATTGGCGAAACGATCCACAAACTCTCAAACCACTAACAAAATCTGATGTTTTTTATGTAACATAATTTCTTAGAGAGTTGAATTGCTTAGCTTTTTTCCAGTTTAATCATAATTTCTATTTTTTACTCTCTTTTTTTTTTAATTTAATTTGAATCAACGTTCAATTAAGAAAAAAATATATCATTATATTAATTTTATGTGTTTATTAGCTATATAGGATTTACGTAATAATTGCATTGCAATCACAACTATAATAATTATCTTACTGAGAATTATTTGGAAGTGATGAAAAAATTATTAAATCAGCTTTATTTGAACTCAAGAACTTGAGTGGGCCAATTGAGATTAATGATGGAATTAATTATGCAATTATTGATTGATCAGATACGGACAATGAGTTTGATTTATATTCAGATATTTAAAACATTAAAAAAATCAATGTATAAAAGAAAATAATAAAAAAGTCTAACTCACAGTCTCAGTCTGATGGCCAAGCGTGTCTAGATATTAAAAAAAAATCAATTATTTTGTAAATGGATAATAAAATATGTTGTTCATCTTTTAATTTAAAAATATAATTGATGACGCCGTGGTCGGCTAAATATCGATAAAAAATATGATTTGGTTTTAAAAAAAAAATCGAGATGAAATATTTTTTTAAATTTTAAGTCGATGATATATTGAATCCACTCAACTTCCTAACTTAAACCGCCAAACTTGTAACCTGGATTATAGACTACACTAAATTTAACAACTTTATTTTTTTAAAACTATTTCTTACTTAATGATATGATAAAAAAAAATAAACTCTTACAAAATTAAGCACCAATCAAATAATAGGATGTGTTGTTTGAAATTACGATAATCTTATAGAAAGCATACCAAAACAAATTATAAAAATCAATTCAAAATTAACTAAATATTGAAGGATGAAACTAAAAAAAAATACAAAAAGAATTCAATTGAAAAAAAAAACAAATGAAAGATGTAATTAAAAAAGGAAAAAAGGGGTCTGACTCGTCCCGACTCTTTACCTAGCATAGGTTTAAAACTAATTAACATAGAAGTTGTCCTGACATGACCCGATTGATTTAATTAACCCAAAGATAACTCGAACAATTAGTAAAATACTTGGTTAAAATGATTCAAAATAACATCTTTTTCTTGATATCAAGACGATGATATGTTAAATCGATTTGGGATGCACGGTTTAACTTGTTAAACTCGTGATCTAAGTTATGGAGTCCACTAATTTTAACAACTTTGTTATTTTAACTTTTTGATGCTTAATAATATGATAATAAAAATAAATGCTTACAAAATTGAGCACCAATCAAATATCAAAACGTTTATTTAAGACTATGATTATCTCATAAAAAGTAAACTGAAACAAATTATGAAAATCAATTCATAATTAATGAAATATTGAATGATAAAATTAAAAATAAAACGCCAAAAAAGATTCAATCAAAGGAAAAAAAAGATGGAATATAAATAAAAACCTTTGTAAGTACAAAATTCGATAAAAAAGAGAAAACAAAGTCTGCCCGGGTAAAGCTAAGATAGCGTGAGACTGGGATAACATGATAGAAAATAAATATAAAAAAAAAACCACAAAACCAATTTTAAAAAAACAAAGAAACTAATGTCAAACAATGAAAATCAATTTTAAAAAAACAAAAAACTAATGTCAAACAATGATATCAAAAAATAAAACAAGCAAAAAAAAAAAGATATCAACCCGCATTAACTTTTTAAACCTGTGATCCGAATCATTAGACCGGAAACACCATACATGGAAAAACCATGAAGCCCAATTCCTAACAAATCAAATGTTGAAGGATGAGAACAGGAAAAATAATCAATTACACAAAATAATCTAAAATAGAAAAAATTGATAATTAAAAGAACAAGGATGAAAATTAAAATAAAAAATAAATTAGAAGGCAGTTAAAAATTTTCAATTAGAGGGTTAAACTAGAAAGAAAAGGAAATTTAATAAAAGAAAAAAAATCAAAAGAATAGGGACCAAATTGAAAAAAAAAATAATACACTATAAACTTGGATTAAATGATCAAATTAAAAATCAATAAAACTTTTTTAGAAAAACCAAGGAAAAAATAAAAATTAAAAGAATAAGAACCAAATTGAAAAATATAGCATATGACAAATTGTAATTGAGGGACTATATTGAAAATAAAAAAAAATATTTTACAAAAGTGCTAAGAATAAAAAAATCAAAATCAAAATAATAAGATCTAAAGTTGAAGTATCAACAATAAAAAGGATTAACCTGTGATTTTTTGAATAAAAGAGAAAAACAAAATAAAATAAAAGCTTATTGGTGACCAACCGTCTCATAGTCATCTAAATGTGCCGCGCTAAGAGGAAAAAAATACGACCAAAAAAACAGGTATTTGCCATTGAGAGGCGTTGTAGGTGCCACCTAGTGTGCATAGACAAAAACAATTTTTTTTATTATTTTAATATTAATTGATTTTGTTTATAGATTCCAATCACAAATATAACAAAAAAAAAATTAAAAGATCTTACTGCCCCGTCAACCAAGCCAAAGTTTTTGGAATTTGAAGGCAAGACTTTAAATTAATTGTCGCAATCAACTGGAAGGGGGTGTTTGAGACAGAAAAAAAAATAAATAAAAAGGGTTGATTTTTAAAGAATTTTTTTTAAAAAATATATATTAATATAATATATTTTTTATTTTTTAAAATTAACACATTAAAATAATTCAAAAATATTTCTAAAAAAATTAATTTAAAAAAAATACAATTTTTTAAAAACATAATTAAATCACATTTTAAAACACCCTCAAGTCTAAACGTATAGCCGTGGTAAATGGTTACTGTTGAAGTTTGAACATTCAAACGTGTGTGTGGTTGATTTTGAAACTCCCACGTTTAAAGTTTTACCATTCATTTTCCAAACATGTATTTCTACCACCAACACAATACAAATAAAATAAATAAACTTTAATTATTTAACCCCTGACATATTACCCATTGCTAATTAGTCCTGAATCTTTTGATTTTATTCATTTTACCACAATTATAATGGAAAATTAATAATATCATCTCTCAATCCATCAATTATTAATGGTATTTAAATATTCTATAGTATACTAAAGCGGTATTTGGCAGTGCAACCAAACCAAAAAGTTGTTTATCCAAATTTTAAGTTTTTTTACTTGAAATAAATTATTTTAGTATTTTTAATATTTTCGAATAAAAAATACTTTGAAATATAATATTTACTAAACTCTCAAATAGACCCTTAATTTACTCATGTATAAACATTGTTTCCATCCAAAATATCAAAATAAACTTCATTTTTGTAGCATATCATTGTGAAAATTTATTTTTTTCTTCCACCTCACTAACTTGTATATAAGGAAAAAAAATATTATGATTTGGAGCTAGAATGATTCATTATGGCATATTAGGGTTTATTTGAGCTTTTATTTTTATGAAAGTATTTAACGAATACATGCGAATTTATGGAATATTTAACTATTGCTTGAATGGGTAAATGACATAATATAATGTACATATTACATTTAAGATAGGATAAAATTGTGAAATTTAAAAGATTAAGAACTCAATTAACTATCAAGAAATACGTGAATGACAAGAGTGAGATTTTTACTCTTCAGGGTTCAGATTGACTGAGTCAAACGCTCAAACCTGTAAAGATATGAAATCAAAGACCACCCGTGAATGACCCAGCTGCAAGCACTTGGGACAATCGAAGTTTATCTCCATTTTCCTGTCATAGAAGTCAAAAGTCTTCTCCTTTAACCTTACGCCGCACTCCTTCCTCTCGCTACATATAGCAATCCTACGATAAAATCTTCAGAACAGCAGACAGAGACCAAACACAAGAAAATGAAACTCCAAGATCTTCTCCCTTTTCTGTGTATCTTCTTCACTATCACAACAGCACAGACAACAATCCAACCAGGCACCACTCTCTCTGCTTCAAACCCAAACCAAACCTGGTCTTCACCAAACAGCACTTTCTATATAGGGTTTTCCCAAGTGGATTCATCTTCGTCTTACACCTTAACCATCAACTACGACGGCGGTGTCCCAATTTGGACAGCAGGCAACTCTACTACCACGGTGGATTCAGAGGGGTCCTTTCAATTCCTGTCCTCCGGCAACCTCCGCCTCCTCAACGGCTCTGGCGCCACTGTCTGGGACTCCAACACTGCTGGACGCGGTGTCACCACTGCTTCACTTGATGAATTTGGTAATTTAGTGTTAAAGAATGGAACTTTACCTGTTTGGTCATCTTTTGATAACCCCTCTGATACCATAGTACCCAATCAGACTCTTCGTGTTAATCAAGTTTTAAGATCTGGGTCTTATTCATTTAGGTTTCTTAGTTCAGGAAATCTAACTTTGAAATGGAATGATAGTGTAGAGTATTGGAATCAAGGTAATGTTTCTATTAATGCTAATTTGACATCGCCTACTTTGGGGTTGCAACCAACTGGGATTTTGTCAATTTTTTCGGCTGCTTTTACAAGCGGGCCACATGTTGTGGCTTATAGTAGTGATTACGGTGATGTGGGTACAAGGTTGAGGTTTCTGAAGTTGGATGAAGATGGGAACTTTAAGATGTATAGTACTGATAAAGGTAGTAAAACTGCAAATATGGTATGGTCAGCTTTGACTGACCAGTGTGAGGTTTTTGGTTATTGTGGGAATATGGGAATTTGTAGTTATAATGAGTCGAGTTCGAGTCCAATTTGTGATTGTCCATCTGAGAATTTTGAGCCTGTCGATGTGAATGATAGTAGACAAGGGTGTAAAAGAAAAGCTGAGATTGATAGTTGTCCGGGGAATGCTACTATGTTGGAGATAGATCATGCAAAATTCTTGACCTATGAGCCTGAGTTGTCTGCTCAGATTTTCTACATGGGAATATCAGCTTGCAGGTCGAATTGTCTTAATCAAGGTTCAGCTTGTATTGCTTCTACATCTTTGTCTGATGGAACTGGGCAGTGCTACTTAAAACCTCCGGGCTTTATCGGTGGTTATCGGAATCCAGCACTTCCCAGTACTTCATATGTGAAAGTTTGTGGGTCAGCGCTACCAAACCCTCCACCTGGTGTGCTGACTGTGGAGAAAAGCAGAAGTGGGAGATTTCGCTTCTGGGTTGTTTGTGTTGCTGTTGCGATTACCCTTTTGGGTTTGATTGCCTTGGAGAGTGGTCTTTGGTGGTGGTGTTGTAGAAACAGTCCCAAGTTTGACAGTTTGTCAGCTCAGTATGCACTACTGGAGTATGCATCTGGTGCTCCGGTGCAGTTCTCGTATAAAGAGCTGCAGCGCTCGACGAAAGAGTTTAAAGAGAAGCTTGGAGCAGGAGGGTTTGGAGCTGTTTATAAAGGGGTTCTTGCTAACAAAGAAGTTGTTGCAGTGAAGCAACTTGAGGGAATTGAGCAGGGTGAGAAACAGTTCAGGATGGAGGTTGCAACTATTAGTAGCACTCACCATTTGAATTTGGTTAGATTGATTGGTTTTTGCTCCGAGGGTCGGCATAGGCTGCTGGTTTATGAGTTCATGAAAAATGGGTCTCTTGATAATTTCCTTTTCACTACAGAAGAGCAGTCAGGAAGATTGTTGAATTGGGAGCAGAGGTTTAACATTGCCCTTGGAACTGCAAAAGGAATCACTTATCTTCACGAGGAATGTCGAGACTGCATTGTCCACTGTGACATAAAGCCAGAAAACATTCTTTTGGATGAGAACTATAAGGCCAAGGTGTCTGATTTTGGTCTTGCAAAGCTCATAAATGCCAAGGATCACAGGTATAGGACACTGACCAGTGTTAGAGGAACAAGAGGATACTTGGCACCAGAATGGCTTGCAAATCTTCCAATAACTTCCAAATCTGATATCTACAGTTATGGGATGGTTTTGTTGGAGATAGTGAGTGGCAGAAGGAATTTTGAAGTCTCAGCAGTAACAAACCGTAAAAAGTTCTCTGTTTGGGCTCATGAAGAGTTCGAGAAGGGAAATGTTAATGCAATTTTGGACCAAAGGCTTACAGACCAAGATGTGGATATGGAGCAAGTGACAAGGGCAATTCAAGTGAGCTTTTGGTGCATCCAGGAGCAGCCATCTCAGAGGCCAATGATGGGAAAAGTGGTGCAGATGCTGGAGGGAATTGCTGAGATTGAGAGACCACCAGCACCAAAGGCAATAACTGAAAGTTCTACTAGTGGAACGAGCATAATGAGCAGCAATGTCAGTGCTCTCTCAACTTTTGCAGCATCAGATCCAGCTCCCTCATCTTCCTCATCATATCAGACTATGGGAGTTTCGCCTTTAGCTTCAGGTAGAAATATAGAGAGGGCATCTTCATCACTGTTGCATTCAGACCCAAACTGAAGTACATCATTAAACACACCATTCGCCTCCAGTACCTAGGAACTCTAAGGAGAATGAGATACCATACATTATATCAATGACAATGAAATCTTGTAAAAATTATTTCAACTGCACTATGTATATTGATTTATCAAAAATGGCCTTTTGCCGTCATAGATTATATTTTACAAAAGCCAGTTCATTCAAGAAGGTTGTAGTAATAAATTTTCACAATTATCGTTTGCTGAAATGATGTGATCAGGTTCCACCACTTCATGGGAATGAATTTCTTTGTCCAGCCATTTTTGTCAAAGTTTTGGTAATTGACTCCCTATCCAAGTTTCCTATGACAATTTAAATATTGCTTTGTGCTAGATGACATCCCCTTTGATGATTGAAAATAGATATCAGATACGAGTGATTTAAATCCCAATACATGTTGTCGGTAAAATATATTCATGTCGGCTTAGTTAAATTTATTTATTTATTTTTGTATTTTTAGATGTTTTAATGTAAAAAATAAAATTTAAAAAATAAGAACATATTATTTTAATGCTCTTAAATGTACTAATTTAAAGCATCTCTCTTTGTGAGGTTGACTCTTGCCAAATTGCAACAAAGCAACAGAATAGGGCCTCTGTTGTTAGGTGAACCATCCTTTTCCATCAGTTCAAGTTAAAAGCCACACACTAAGCGCCAAATAATCTCAGTATTTCCTCCATGGCTTCTTCTTCTTTTGATGAAATTCATCCATGAATATAAAGTAAGAAATCTTCCAGCTTTATATTTCATCCAGGTCTGTTCGTTTTGTTTGAACATTATATATGACATATGCCTGTGTTCTTTCTCTAGAATCAGCAACGACCATTTCAAAGAAACCAAGATTGAGTTGAGAATGTGAACTCGAGCAACCTTCAGATGTGTGAAAGGAACATGGCAACTACTAGTTGTTGAAGAACTCAACCCCTACCCAACCATAGTTGTTTGTGCCTATTTTAAGGTCTATTGAAGCGAGCATTGCATTTATGCTTTCCCATTTTCCTTTCCTTCCTGCCATTACTGGAAAACTACAGGCCTCACCCTCTGGCATAACTGGGCTGGGTTAGAATTTCAATTCTTATAGACTCACACTCGCAGATGCATGTCATGAACAATACTCTCAAGACAAGTTCATCCACCTTTCCCCAGTGGAAAGTAGTTGGATCATAAGTTATGACAAAGTACTAACAGGAAACCCTGTTGGTCCTGTCGTATTTACTAATTGTTAAGTACCACTACAGGTATGCTATTTATTATCAAATCCTAGTACAGTTGCTATATATAGCATGAGATATATACCAAGGAACTTGTTTCCATCAGAGACAATCTTTTAGGTAACTATTGAATCCTAGTACAGGTATGCTATTTATTATCAAATACTATTGAATTTTACTGTAACTGTGATCGTCATCGTAGTTGTAGTAAATGAGACTGAACATGGCAATGCATAATTTTAGCCCCTGTAAGATCAACTAAACAGAAACAGCAGATTTATGCAGTTTTTTCTGAAGAAAAATGGAAACAGATTTACCTGGTTTTATCTTAAATCAACTTAATATGTGTCTCGGAACACAATTTTTCTTGAAAATAGTGTTTTTATATGTTAATATTAAAAATAATTTTTTTATAAAAAAACATAATTTTAATAGGCCTTCAAGTAAAAAAAATATTTTAAAAAACAATACGTAAACACGGACTGCATAGAGTGTGATCCCTGATCAATGTTCCATTAATTCCTGTTGTATTCATTCTTTTCCTTAACCTATCACATGCTTAATAATGTGCAATGTTGGCCATCGAAATGATTCCGATGAGAAGGAAATGCATTATTGCCTACTACACTAATTAAAACACTTCGAGCTCGATGTGGATCTATGTACTTGGTTCTAAGGCTGTCATGACTCATGCATGAGCTTGAGATCATCAGCTGTGAAGGGCTCATGGGCTACGCCATTGCTCATTGGACGTGCATCTCTGAGTTCAAAATCTCTATTAATTTGTACAAATTAGCACGTCTGTAATAATTAAGTTTTTTGTATCACATCACCACCACTGTAAGGGCATGCCATTGAGAATGAAAGGCATCAAATAATATTGTACTTCTGTACTTAATTTGGATCTATGCCATTGGCTTAAGCTCTTATCGAAGAGATTAAAGGCATAAAAGAGTAGCGGCCAAGTGCTTCGAAAAGGAGTGAATGGCTGTGCCACTGAACTAAACGCTTTGATCATTAGCTGGAAAAAAAGCTGTTTCGTTTTGCTCATTTCCATGATAGCGATGCATGCCTTGTCGCTTGCGTGTGGTGAGAATTATTTGGGCGATTTCGCTAGGTGCTTAATTACTAGCTTTCAGCTTTAGAGCCAACAGCATTAAGTACATTACAATTAAATAAAAATAATTCCAAATTTATGTCCTCAGGATCATCATTTTCTATATAAACGAAGAAAAAATGACACCAAATAGTGGAAAGGGAGGTTTTAGTTCTTTGTGTACAAAGGATGTATTACGTGATTCCTAAGAAAAGAGATACATATATATAATTCTATTAATAAACATATTGAGAATGAGTTTGGCTGTCAAACAAATATTGGACAATATATATTATTACTGCTATATA
>Ga0325401_1002362_pt1 | contig 16736 bp, 14 predicted proteins | sample PopdelMetagenome_FD_205666 | JGI IMG/M metagenome (GOLD analysis project Ga0325401, IMG submission 205666) | Populus deltoides microbial communities from Bellville, Georgia, United States - Xylem-PdKOR-R2 | ecosystem: Host-associated > Plants > Phyllosphere > Stem > Wood/Secondary xylem | place...
GCCACCACGACGCAGCCGCGCCCCGTCCGCACGTTGTGGCCGAGCATGACGAGGTTGTCGATCCGGGTTCCGGCCCCGATCACCGTGTCGTTGATCGATCCGCGGTCGATGCAGGCGTTGGCGCCGACCTCCACCCCGTCCTCCAGGATCACGCGGCCGAGCTGGGGGATGGTGACGTGCTCGCCGCGCGGGGTGGTGGCGAAGCCGAAGCCCTCGTTGCCGACGCGGGCGCCCGGGTTCAGCGTCACCCGGTCCCCCGCGAGGCAGTGGGTGACGGTGGCATGGGACAGCACGCGGCAGTCCGCCCCCATCACCACCCCCTCCCCGACATGGGCGTGGGGTCCGACGACGCAGCGCGGGCCGAGGCGCGCGCCGGCCCCGATCACGGCGTAGGGGCCGATCTCGCAGCCCTCGCCGATCTCCGCCCCCTCCCCCAGCACGGCGGTCGGGTGGCGGGCGCCGGCGGCCGTGCGGTGCGGGTGGAGAAGGGCGGCGACGCGGGCGAAGGCGAGGGTGGGGGAGGCCGCGACGAGGGCGGCCGTGCCCGCCGGCACCTCGCCGGCATGGGCCGCGACGACGATCACGGCGCCGGCGCGGGTGGCGCGCAGGCGCGGCAGCATCCGCTTGCTGCCGAGGAAGGCGATCTCCTCCGGCCCGGCCTCGTCCAGCGGGGCGACGCCGCGGATCGGGCGGTCGCCGCCCTCCGGCAGAGCGGTCCCCGCCGCCTCCGCCAGGCGCGACAGCGGCAGCGGGCCGGCGGCCGCGTGGAACCGGGGATCCGCCGCCACGATCCGATCAGCGGCGCTGCGGCTGGGCCGGGGCGGCCGGCCCGGCGGGCCGGGCCGGCTGCTGCGGCTGCGCGGGCTGCCCGGCGGCGGCGGCGGGGGCCTGCCCCTCGGGCGGCAGGTTCACGTTCCGCAGCACGCGGTTCACCTGCTGGCTGATCTCGTCCGTCAGGTCGAAGGGCGCGTCGTTGAAGATCACCAGCGGGCGGGGCAGGACGAGGTTGACGTTGCGGCTGGCCGCCACCTGGCGGACCACCAGCGCCATCGCCTGCTCGATCTCGCCGAGCGCGCCCTGGGCCACCTGCTCGATCGCCCGCGAGCGGTCGCGGAAGACGCGCTGGCTGTCGGTGATCCGCTCCTGCAGCTCGCGCTCGCGCTGGCGGAGCTGGTCGGGGTTCATCGTGGCGCGCTGGTTGGCGAGGGTCTGCTGCTCCTCGCGCCAGCGGGTCTGCTCGCGCTGCAGGTCGTCGTTCAGGCGCTGGCGGCGGCGCTCGATCTCCTCGCGCACCGCGTTGAAGGCGGTGGAGTTGCGCTGGATCTCGGGCACGTCGACGATGCCGACGACGGCCGCCGGCGGCGGCTGGCCGGGCGGCAGCGGGGCGGGATTGGGCTGGGGCGGGCGCTGGGCCTGCTGCGGCGGGCGCTGCGGCTGCTGCTGCGCCGGGCGCGCGGGCTGCTGCTGCGCCTGGGCCGGGCGGCCGCCGCCGCCGCCGCCCTGCTGGGGCGGGATGAAGAAGCCGGGGTCGTTCTGCGCCGCGGCCGGGACGGCCAGCAGGGCGGGGACGATCAGCGCCGCGAGGGCGGCGAGCGGGGGACGCGCGGGCATCGTGCGAGCTCCAGTCTTCTTCGTTCTCAGAACCGCGTGCCGAAGCCGAAGCGGAAGAACTGCGTGCGGTCGTAGTCCTTCTTCACCACGGCCTGCGCGAAGTCGAGGTTGATCAGCCCGAAGGGGCTGCGCCAGGACACGCCGAGGCCGGTGCCGACGCGGGGCGAGCCGTCGTCCACGACGCCCGCGCCGGAGGAGCTGCCGCTCAGCCCGCCGACGTCGACGAAGGCGCGGCCGGTGATGCCGATCTCGTCCGGGATGGGAAGCGGGAAGCGGAACTCGGTCGTCTGGGTGTAGAGGAAGCGGCCGCCGAGGCTGTCGCGCGTGGGGGCGAGCGTGTCGCGCGGGCCGGCGCCCGCCACCTCGAAGCCGCGCAGGTTCTCGCCGCCGAGGAAGAAGCGGTCGACGATCCGCTCCTGCCGACCGCCGAAGGGCTCGAGGTAGCCGACCGAGCCCTGGATCGCCAGCACGTAGGCCGGGTCGCCGAGCAGGCGCTCGAACGGGACGTAGTAGGCGCCGTCGACGCGGCCGCGCACGTAGCTCACGTCGCCGCCGAGCCCGGCCACGTCCGTGCCGAGGCGCAGCAGGTAGCCCTGGCGCGGGTCGAGGCGGCTGTCGCGGCGGTCGTAGGTGAGGGTCTGGCCGATCTGGGACAGCAGCGTCTCGCCGAGCTGCTCGCGGATGAAGCGCGAGGCGTCGGTGGCGACGTTGTAGATGTTGCGCTGGGACAGGGTGTAGGCGAAGGACTGGCGCAGGTACTCGTTGAACTCGTAGCCGGCGCGGAGCGAGAAGCCGTAGCGCCGCTCCTGGTAGGAGGCGTAGTTCCGCAGGTCGCGGTTGATGTAGAACACGTCCGCCCCCACCGCGAGGTTGCGGTCGAGGAAGGACGGGTCCGTCACCGAGAGGTCGAGCTGGCTGCGGCGCTGGGCGATGACGCCGTTGATGCGCGCGTCGATGCCGGTGCCGAGCAGGTTGCGCTCGCGCAGGCCGAGGTCGGCGAGCGCGCCCGCGTCCGTCGAGTAGCCGCCGCCGATCGAGACCTCGCCCGTCGCGCGCTCCGTCACCGCCGTGTTCAGCGCCACCCGGTCCGGCGCGGTGCCGGGGGAGGTGTTGATCGTCGCGTCGCTGAAGTAGCCGAGGTCGCGGATGCGCTGGCGGGAGCGCCGCACGAGGGCGGCGTTGAAGGCGTCGCCCTCGGCGATGCGGAACTCGCGGCGGATGACGCGGTCCTGGGTGCGGACGTTGCCGGTGACGTCGATCCGCTCGACGTAGAGGCGGCTGCCCTCCTTCGCCTCGAAGGTGATGTCGACGGTGCCGGCCGCGGTGTTGCGCACGATCCGCGGCGTCACCTCGACGAAGGGGGCGCCGAGCGCGTTGGCGCGGTCCGACAGCGCCTCCGAGATCCGCTCCACCGCCTCGCCGTCGTACCACTCGCCGGGGGCGATGTTGACCTCGCCGCGGAGCTGCTCGGGGCGGACGTTTCGGAGCGCCGACGTCACCTCGACCTTGCCGAGGCGGTAGCGGCGCCCCTCCTCGATCACGTAGGTGACGAAGAAGCCGGTGCGATCGGGCGACAGCTCGGCCGAGCTCGCGGTGACGTTCACGTCGGCGTAGCCCTGGCGCAGGTAGAAGCGGCGCAGCAGCTCGCGGTCGAAGTTCAGCCGCTCGGGCTCGTAGGTGTCGCTGCTGGAGAAGGGGCGGTACCAGGCGGCCTCGCGCGTCGCCACGATCTCCTTCAGGCGGCTGTCGGAGTAGTTCCGGTTGCCGACGAAGTTGATCCGGCTGACAAGCGCGATCTCGCCCTCCATGATCTCGAAGACCACGTCGATCCGGTTCTGGTCGAGCTGGATGATCTTCGGCTCGACGGTGGCCGACAGCCGCCCGCGGCGGGCATAGGCCTCGAGGATGCGGGCGCGGTCGGTCTGGGCCGCCTGCGGCGTGTAGACCGAGCGGGAGCGGAGCTGCACCACCTCCCGCAGGTTGTCGTCCGAGAGCTTGCTGTTCCCCTCGAAGGCGATCCGGTTGACGATGGGGTTCTCCTCCACCGTCACCTGGATCCGCTCCCCCTGCCGGCCGACGCGCACGTCGCGGAACAGGCCGGTGGCGTAGAGCGTGCGGAGCGAGCGGTCGAGCCGGTCCTCCTCGAAGGCGTCGCCGGGCTGGAGCAGCATGTAGGAGCGGATCGTCTCCGCCTCGATGCGCTGGTTGCCGCGGACGTCGATGCCCTGGACCGTCCCGGCGGCGGGTCGCGCCGCGGCGGGACGCGCCTGGGCGGGGCGCCGCGCCTGGGCATCCCGCGTCTGCGCCTCCGCGGGACCCACCGCGACGAGGGAGGCCGAGAGGACCGGCGCGAAGGCGGCCGCGGCCAGGAGAAGGGGCCGGGAGATGGGCGAGGCGTGCAAGGCGTGATCCTGTGCCGGCGGTTCCGGTTCGCGGGGGCGCAACCTAGCCTCATGGAAGGGGTGTTGCCACCCCCGCGAAGGTTTCAGCCGCAGAGAGCGGAAAAGAGAAGACTTCCGGTCACAGGAGGATGCCGCGGGCCCCTAGCCGAGGAGCCCGCCCACCCATCGGAACAGCCCGAAGCTCGACAGGTCGTTCCAGGTGGCGAAGACGAACAGGGTCGCGAGCACCGCGAGCCCGGCCCGGAAGCCGTACTCCACCGCCCGCGGCGGCAGCGGCCGGCCGCGGATCGCCTCGATCGCGTAGAAGACGAGGTGGCCGCCGTCGAGCACCGGGATCGGGAACAGGTTGATCAGCGCGAGGTTCACCGACAGCACCGCCATGAAGTTGACGAGGCTGCCGAGCCCCGCGCTCGCCACCTGGCCGGAGAGCTGGGCGATGCGGAGCGGCCCGCCGACCTCCTCCGTGCCGCGCTGGCCGGTGATCATCCCCCAGATGCCCGCCAGCGTCTGGGCCGTCACGTCGGCCGTGTAGGTCACGCCGCCCCAGATCGCGGAGAGCGGGTCGGTCCGCTCGTAGGTCGGCACGCCGCCGCCGACGCCGAGCACGCCGACCGGCGTCGCGCCCTCCGCCGTGCCGGGCCGGGCCGCGGGGGTCGCGACCACGTCCAGCTCCGCCCCGTCCCGCAGCAGGCGGATCCGCACCGGCTGGCCGGCACGGGGCTGGACGTGGGCCTGGACCTGCTCGAAGCGCGTCACCGGCCCGTCGTCGAGGGCGAGGATGCGGTCGCCCGGGCGCAGCCCGGCCGTCTCCGCCGCGCCGCCCGCCACGACGGAGGCGACGGTGGTGGTGCCGACCGGCCGCCCGACCGCGGCGAAGAGGGCGCCGAACAGCACGGCCGCGAGCACGAAGTTCGCGACCGGCCCCGCCGCCACCACGATGGCCCGGTCGCCCACCGGCTTGTCGTGGTAGCGCGGCCCGCGCGGGTCGTCCGCCGGCGGGACGTCGGCCGCGTCGGTGACGTCGCCCGGCCCCTCCTGCCCGTAGAGCTTGACGTAGCCCCCGAGCGGCAGCCAGCCGATCCGCCACTCCGTGCCGCGCCGGTCGGTCCAGGCCGCGACCGAGCGGCCGAAGCCGACCGAGAAGCGCTCGACGAAGATGCCGCGCCAGCGGGCGGCGGCGTAGTGGCCGAGCTCGTGGACGAAGACGAGCACGCCGAGCACCACCACGAAGGCGAGGACGGTGCGGAAGGGGTCGGGCAGGAATTCCAACTCGGCTCTCTCTCAGGCCACGGCGTGAAGGGGGTCGGCGATCCGGGCGGCCACGACCCGCGCCTCGGCGTCGAGGGCGAGCACGGCGTCGAGCGTCGGCACCGCGGGGGCGCCGAGGCGGAGCATGGCCTCCTCCACGACGCGCGCGATGTCGAGGAAGCCGAGGCGGCGGGCGAGGAAGCGCTCCACCGCCACCTCGTTCGCCGCGTTCAGGACTGTGGGGGCCCCCTCCCCCGCCAGCAAGGCCTCCCGCGCCAGGCGCAGCGCCGGGAAGCGGGCCTCGTCGGGGGGGAAGAAGTCCATCCGGGCCAGCGCCGCGAGGTCGAGCCGCGGCACGTCGGTGCGCATCCGCCGCGGCCAGGCCAGCGCGTAGGCGATCGGGGCGCGCATGTCCGGCGAGCCGACCTGGGCGAGAAGCGAGCCGTCGGCGTACTGGACGAGGCCGTGGATCGCCGATTGCGGGTGGACCACCACGTCGATCCGGTCCGGCGTCACCGGGAACAGGCGGGCGGCCTCGATCACCTCGAGGCCCTTGTTGAACAGGGTGGCGCTGTCGATGCTGATCTTGGCGCCCATCGACCAGACCGGGTGGCGCAGCGCCTGCTCCGGTGTCGCGGCCCGCATCTCGGCCTCGCTCGCCGTGCGGAAGCGGCCGCCGGAGGCGGTGAGGATGATCCGCTCCACCATCGCCGGGTCGCGGGCGTCGAGGGCCTGGAAGATCGCGCTGTGCTCGGAATCCGCCGGCAGGATCGTCGCCCCGGCGCGGGCGGCGGCGTCGAGCACGATGCTGCCCGCGCAGACGAGCGACTCCTTGTTCGCCAGCGCGAGGATCCCGCCGCGGGACAGCGCCGCCATGGTCGGGCGCAGCCCCGCCGCCCCGACGATGGCGGCCATGGTCCAGTCGGCCGGGCGGGCGGCCGCCTCCAGCACCGCGGCGTCGCCGGCCGCGGCCTCGATCCCCGTGCCGGCCAGGGCGTCCCGCAGCGCGGGCAGCCCGGCGGGGTCGGCGAGCACGGCCACGCGCGCGCGGTGTCGGCGGGCGGCCTCCGCCAGCCCGGCGGCGTCCCGCCCGGCGACGAGGGCCTCCACCGCGAAGGCCCCCCTCTCCGCCGCCTCCAGCAGGGCGAGGGTGGAGCGGCCGACCGAGCCGGTGGCGCCGAGGACGGTGACGGTACGGGTCATGGGTTCCGCTTCAGCGCCACGGGTTCAGCGCCACAGGGCGCCGCCGTAGCCGATGAGGAGGGCCAGGGCCATCGCGACCGGGGCGGCGGCGAGTAGCCCGTCCAGCCGGTCCAGCAGGCCCCCGTGGCCGGGGATGAGGGAGGAGGTGTCCTTCACGCGGAAGTGCCGCTTGATGCCGGACTCCAGCAGGTCGCCCGCCTGGGTCGCGACCGCCAGCGCCGCCGCCGCCGCCGCGGCGCGGGTGGCGCTGCCGGCGGCCAGCTGCGGCGCGGCGAGCGCCCCGACCGCCATCGCCAGCGCCAGCCCCCCCGCCGCGCCGGACCAGGTCTTGGCCGGCGAGACCTGCGGCAGCAGCAGCGGCCCGCCGACCGCCCGCCCGGCGGCGTAGGCGCCGACGTCGCTCGCCCAGACGACGAGGAGAAGGAAGACCACGTTCGCCCGCCCCGCCTCGTTGTCGTGCCGCAGCTCGATGAGGCAGAGGCCGGCGACGCCGATGTAGAGCACGCCGAGCGCCAGCCGCAGCGCCGGCTGGGCCGGACGGTCGCGCCCGCGCAGCCGCTCCGCCCAGGCCCAGGTGAGGTGGAAGCCGCCGCCGAGCACGAGCCAGGCGGCCAGCGCGTACTCCGTGACGGAGAGCGTGCCGGCGAGGAACACCGCCGCCGGCACCCCCGCCCCCGGCAGCCGCGCCATCCGGAGGCCGCAGAGATGCACCCACTCCCAGGTCAGGATCGCGGCGCCGAGCGAGAGCAGCAGCGTGTAGGCGTCGGCCCCGAGCCAGACGCAGAGCAGCGCCGCCGGCGCCAGGATGGCGGCCGAGAGGGCGCGCTTGCGAAGGTCCCGCCAGTCGCGCCCGGGCCGGGCCGGGCCGGTGCCGGATCCCGCGTCAGCCATCGTGTCGGGCCATCCGGCGTCAGCCCGACCGGGCGCCGAAGCGGCGGTCGCGGCGGCGGAACTCGGCGATCGCCTCCCGCAGGTGCCCGGCGTCGTAGTCGGGCCAGAGCACGGGCTGGAAGACGAGCTCGGCGTAGGCGGACTGCCAGAGCAGGAAGTTGGACAGCCGGCTCTCGCCCGAGGTGCGGATGACGAGGTCGGGGTCCGGCATCCCCGCGGTCTCGAGCTCGGCGGACAGCGCCGCCTCGTCGATCGCGTCGGGGTCGATCCCGCCCGACGCGGCGCGGCGGGCCAGCGCGCGCGCCGCCCGCGCGATCTCCGCCCGCGCCCCGTAGGAGAGGGCGACGTTGAGGTTGAGGCGGGTGTTGCCCGCGGTCGCCGCCTCGGCGCGCTCGATCTCGGCCTGCATGGCCGGCCCGAAGGCGGCGCGGTCGCCGATCACGCGCAGCCGCGCGCCGCGCTCGACCAGCTGGCGCACCTCGTGGCGCAGGTAGTGGCGCATCAGGCCGGTCAGGTCGCGCACCTCGTCGGCGGGGCGGCGCCAGTTCTCGCTGCTGAAGGCGAAGAGGGTGAGCCAGCTGACACCCATCTCCCCCGCCGCCTCGACCGTGCGCCGCGTCGCCTCGGCGCCCGCCTTGTGCCCGAGCGCGCGCGGCACGCCGCGGGCCGCGGCCCAGCGGCCGTTGCCGTCCATGATGATGCCGACGTGGCGCGGCCCGGGGGGCTCGCCCCCCGTCCCCTGGCCGGGCTGCCCGGGCTGATGGATGGTCCTCGTCGCGGCGCTCATGGCTCGGGCCGGCCCTAGACGGCCTTGATGTCCCTCTCCTTCTCGACGAAGGCCGCCTCGACCTTCTTCACGTACTCGTCGGTCAGCTTCTGCACGTCGTCGGACCAGCGCTTGGCGTCGTCCTTGGAGACCTCGGACCGGGTCTCCCAGCCCTTGATCGTCTCCATGCCGTCGCGGCGGACGCCGCGGACGGAGACCTTGTTGGCCTCGGCGTACTTGGAGGCCTGCTTGGCGAGGTCGTTGCGGCGCTCCTGCGTCAGCGGCGGCAGCGGCACGCGGATCACCTGGCCCTCGGCCTGGGGGTTGAGGCCGAGGTTGGCGTCGCGGATCGCGACCTCGACGTGCTTGGTGATGCTGCGGTCGAACACCTGGACCGAGAGGAGGCCGGGCCCGGCGACCGAGACGTTGGCCACCTGGTTCAGCGGCTGGTTCGTGCCGTAGGCCTCGACCCGGATCGGCTCCAGCAGGGCCGGGCTCGCGCGGCCGGTGCGAAGGCCGGAGAACTCCTTCTTCAGGGTCTCCAGCGCGCCGTCCATGCGGCGGACGAGGTCCTTGCGCAGGTCGGGAAAGTTCGGCGGGGCGGCCATGGTCGGTCCCTCAGCTCTCGTGGACGGTGGTGAACTTCCCCTCGCCCTTCATGACGGCGGTGAAGGCGCCGGGCTCGTGGATGTTGAAGACGATGATCGGCAGCCTGTTCTCGCGGGCGAGCGAGATCGCGGCAGCATCCATCACGGCCAGGTCGCGGGCCAGCATGTCGAGGTAGGTGAGGGTGTCGTAGCGCCGGGCGGCGGGGTCCTTGCGCGGGTCGGCGCTGTAGACGCCGTCCACCTGCGTGCCCTTGAGCAGGGCGTCGCAGCCCATCTCGGCCGCCCGCAGCGCGGCCGCGGTGTCGGTGGTGAAGAAGGGGTTGCCCGTGCCGGCGGCGAAGATCACCACCCGCCCCTTCTCCATGTGCCGCTCGGCGCGGCGGCGGATGAAGGGCTCGCACAGCGCGGCCATCGGGATGGCGGACTGCACCCGGGTCGGCACGCCCGCCTTCTCGAGGGCGTTCTGCATCGCCAGCGCGTTGATCACCGTGGCAAGCATCCCCATGCCGTCGGCCTGGGCGCGGTCCATCCCGGCCGCCGCGCCGGAGACGCCGCGGAAGATGTTGCCGCCCCCGATGACGAGGGAGACCTGGATGCCGAGGCGGGTGACGGCGAAGACGTCGTCGGCGATGGCGGCGACCGTGGCGCCGTCCAGCCCGTACCCGCCCCCGCCCATCAGGGCCTCCCCGGAGACCTTCAGCAGGACGCGCTTGTAGCGAGGGGTGGTCATCTTCTGCGCGGGTCCCGGAAGCTGGCGAGGGTAGTCAGGCCCGCGGCGTCCGGCAAGGCGCCGGCGCATCGCGGGTTGCAGGGGCCAGGCGATCCTCGCCGGCCGCGCGAGCGACCGGCGGGCAGGTCGCCCGGCGGGGCCGGCCCGTCCGGATCAGGCCTTCGTGCCGGCCGCCGCGGCGACCTCGGCGGCGAAGTCGGAGGCCTCCTTCTCGATGCCCTCGCCGAGCTGGAAGCGGGCGAAGCCCTTCAGCGTCGCGCCGGACTTCTGGACCACCGCCTTCACCCGGCTCTCGCCGTCGTGGACCCAGACCTGCTCCAGCAGCACCACCTCCTCGTAGTACTTGCGGATGCGGCCCTCGACCATCTTCTCGATCACCGCGGGGGGCTTGCCGGAGGCCTGGGCCTGCTCGGTCAGCACCGCGCGCTCGCGGTCGAGCGCCGCGCCGTCGACCACCGAGATGTCGAGCGCCTCCGGCCGGGCGGCGGCCACGTGCATCCCGATCTGGCGGCCGAGCGTCAGCACCGCGTCGTCCCCGCTCGGCGCCTCCAGCGCGGCCAGCACGCCGATCTTGCCCAGGCCGGGCTTCACGGCGGAGTGGACGTAGGTGGCGACCGCGCCCGACCCGACCGAGAGCACCCTGGCGCGGCGGATCGACATGTTCTCGCCGATGGTCGCGATCAGGCGCGTGACCTCCTCGGCCACCGTGCCCTCGCCGCCGGGGTAGCGGGCGGCCTTGATGGCCTCCACGTCCTCGCCGACCTCGAGCGCCACCCGGGCGACCGTCTCGACCAGCCCCTGGAACTGCTCGTTGCGCGCCACGAAATCCGTCTCGGCGTTCACCTCGACCATGGCGGCGCGCGGGCCGGAGGCGGCGACGCCCACCAGGCCCTCGGCGGCCACGCGGCCGGACTTCTTGGCGGCGGCGGACAGGCCCTTCTTGCGCAGCCAGTCGATCGCGGCCTCGGCGTCGCCGCCGCTCTCCACGAGGGCCTTCTTGACGTCCATCATGCCCGCGCCGGTCTTCTCGCGCAGGTCGCGCACCATCGCCGCCGTGATCTCGGCCATCTTTCGTCTTCCCGTCTCTGGCGCCCCGCGGCCCGTCCCATTCGAGCGGGTGGACGGGCGGGCGCCGCGTTTATGCGGCGCGCCGGGGCGTTCAGGTCCTCGCGATGCCCCGCCCGGAGGACGGGGCAGGCGCGTCGGCCGGCGCGGTTGCCCCGCCGGCTCAGCCGGCGCGGTTGCCGTCGTCCTCGTTGGACTGGACCATCGTCTCCATCTCGCCGGTGCCCATGCCCGAGGTCGGGGAGGACTGCACGGCGCCCTCCAGCGCGGGGCTGTCGGCGATCTCGGCGCCGCCGAGGGCCTCCGGCACGGCGCCGGCGCCCGGCAGGCCGTCCTCGGCCCCCTCGGCACCCGGCATCTCGGCCTCGGGCATGACCTCGGTCGGCAGGTCCGCCTGGGCGCCGACGTCGATGCCGGAGGAGGAGAGCTCGGCGGAGATGCCGTCGAACACGGCGGCGGCCATCATGTCGCAGTAGAGGTTGATGGCGCGGATCGCGTCGTCGTTGCCCGGGATCGGGAAGGCGACGCCGGACGGGTCGGCGTTGGAGTCGCAGACGGCGACGACGGGGATGCCGAGCTTGTTGGCCTCCTCGATCGCGAGCTTCTCCTTGATCGTGTCGATCACGAAGATGATGTCGGGCAGGCCGCCCATCTCGCGGATGCCGCCGAGCGCGCGGTCGAGCTTCTCGCGCTCGCGCGTCAGCATCAGGATCTCCTTCTTGGTGAGACCCTGGGTGTTGCCCGCGATCTGCTCGTCCATCTGCTTCAGGCGCTTGATGGAGCCGGTGATCGTCTTCCAGTTCGTCAGCATGCCGCCGAGCCAGCGGTGGTTGACGTAGTACTGGCCGCAGCGGGTCGCGGCCTCGGCCACGTAGTCGGCCGCCGCCTTCTTCGTGCCGACGAACAGCACGCGCCCGCCGCCGGCCACCGTGTCGCGCACGGTGCGCAGCGCGCGGTCGAACAGGGGGACGGTCTGCTGCAGGTCGAGGATGTGGACCTGGTTGCGGACGCCGAAGATGTAGGGGGCCATCTTCGGGTTCCACCGGCGGGTGTGGTGGCCGAAGTGGACGCCGGCCTCGAGCAGGCCGCGCAGGTTGACGTCGGGCATCGCCATGATGCGCCTCTCCTTCCGTATGGATCCGGTTGGGCCTCCGCGGCGCTACGCCCCCGGATGGGGGACCGGACCCCTGCCGCGTGTCTCGGGAAGGGCGCGCCGCGTGCGGATTTGCCGGGCGCGGAGGGCATCCGCGACCGGCGGCGGGCCTATGCCACGGCGCGGGGCGGCAGGGCAAGGCCCCCGCCGCCCACCACCGCCCGGGCCGTCAGGCGAAGGCCATCAGGCGAAGGCCGTCTCCAGCCGGCGCAGCACCGCCTCCTCGGCGTCGGAGACGCTGCGGGTGAGGCCGAGGAAGCCCCCGGTCGCCTCCGCGACGCGCCGCGCCCGCCCGAGGATCCCCGCCCGCAGCCCGGCGCGCGCCTCGGCCGGCAGGGCGCGCACGTAGTCGGTCCAGGCCGCGAGCAGCTCGGGCGTCGGCGCCTCGTCGAGCCAGCTCTCCAGCATGGTGCGCCCCGGCCCGGCCCCGCCGAGGCCGGACTCCCCCGCGGCCGAGAGCACCGCGTCCCGCTCCCGGGCGTCGAGCGACCCGTCGGCCCAGGCCACGGCCACGAGCGGCACGAGGCTCAGCGCCGCGACCGTCCCGCCGCCGAAGCCGAGGGCGACCAGCCGGTCCAGCACCGCCCCGTCGCTGAGGCCCGACGCCTCGGCCAGGCGGTCGCGCTCCGGGCGGGCGGGGTCGTCGGCGCGCATCCGGCGGAGCAGCTCCTGGTCCTGCTTCGCGAAGAAGGCCTCCTCCAGGGCGCGCCGGCGGTCGTCGATCGGGTCCTGGCTCACATCCACTCTCCTGTTCCTGGCCGCGCCCATCGCGCGCCGCGTGACCGCGCCCCCCTCGGGGAGGATGAGGGGCGCGGCGCCTCCAGATAGGGCGGGGCACCCGCCAGGTCATCGGCCGGATCCCCACCCCGGCCCGCCGCCCTGGGCAGTCCGCCGTCACGGTGGCAGAAGGACCGCCTCGCCCGTCCCTCTCCATGGAAGCGCCGGATGACCGCAGCCGACCTCTCGCCCCTCGACCTCCGCTACGGCACCCCCGGCCTGCCGCCCGGCCCGAGCGGCCCGGTGGTGGAGAGCCTGCTCGCCCACCGCTCGGTGCGCGCCTACCTCGACCGCCCGCTCGACCCCGGCACGCTGGAGACCCTCGTCGCGGCCGCCTCCTCCGCGCCCACCTCCTCCAACATGCAGACCTGGAGCGTGGTGGCGGTCGAGGACCCGGCGCACAAGGACCGCATCGCCACCCTCGCGGGGAACCAGGCCTTCATCCGCCGCGCGCCCCTCTTCCTCTGCTGGGTGGCCGATCTGTCGCGGCTCGACCGGCTCGGCGAGGCGCGCGGGCAGCCGCTGGAGGGCATCCGCTACCTCGAGGCCTACATGGTCGCGCTCGTGGACGCGGCGCTGGCGGCGCAGAACGCCCTCGTCGCGGCGGAATCCCTCGGCCTCGGCACCGTCTACGTCGGCGCGCTGCGGAACCGCCCGGCGGAGGTGGCGCGGGAGCTCGGGCTGCCGCGCAACGCCTTCGCCGCCTTCGGCCTCTGCGTCGGCTGGCCCGACCCGGCGGTCGCCTCCGCGGTGAAGCCGCGCCTGCCGCAGTCCCTCGTCCTGCACCGGGAGCGCTACGAGGCGCCCGGGGAGAGCGAGGCGGTGGCGGCCTACGACGGCACGCTGGCCGACTTCTCGGAGGCGAACGGCATGGGCCGCGCCACCTGGTCGGGGCGCATGGTGAAGCGGGTGGCGGACGCCGCCGCCCTCAGCGGGCGCGACACGATGACGGAGACGCTGAAGGGCCTCGGCTTCGGGCTGCGCTAGGGCCGGTCACGCCGCGAGGGCCCGCGCCGCCTTCCCGCGCCCCCTCCCGCGCGCCGGAGGCGCCCGGTCGGCCTTCAGCCGGGCCAGCAGCGCGAGGACGGCCGCCTCCTCCGGGCGCAGGCTCTCGATCCCCTCCCGCAGCTCCTCCTCGGCCCGCTCGGCGATCTCCATCGCCAGCTTGCCGCCCATGTAGCCCTCGATCACGTCCGGGTGGACGTAGCACTTGCGGCAGACGGTCGGGGTGTTGCCCAGCCGCGCCGCCACGCTCTCGATCGCCGCGCGCACGTTCCGCTTCGCCGCCGTCTCGCTGTCGAAGGCCTCGAACTCGCGCAGGGCGAGGGCGGCCATCACCGTGCCGGACCAGGTGCGGAAGTCCTTCGCCGTGATGTCCCGCCCGGTGATCTCGCGCAGGTAGTCGTTCACGTCCCCCGACGTCACGTCGTGCATCGTGCCGTCCGCGGCCGGCCAGGCGAAGAGCTCCTGCCCCGGCAGGTCCTGGCAGGCCTTGACCACCCGCGCGATCCGGCGGTCCTCGACGCCGAGCTTCCAGGTCTTGCCGCTCTTGCCCTTGAAGGCGAAGCGCAGGGTGCCGCCCTGCACCCTGACGTGCCGGTTCCGCAGCGTCGTCAGCCCGAAGGAGCCGTTCTCCCGCGCGTAGTCGTCGTTGCCGACGCGGATGAGGGTCGTCTCCAGCAGCCGCACGACGGTGGCCAGCACCTTCTCCCGCGACAGCGCCTTGCGCGACAGGTCGGCCGAGACGCGGGCGCGGATGGCGGGCAGCGCGGCCGCGAACTCGGCCATGTGCTCGTACTTCGTGGCGTCCCGCGTCTCCCGCCAGCGCGGGTGGTAGCGGTACTGCTTTCGCCCGCGCGCGTCGCGGCCGGTGGCCTGGATGTGGCCGTTCTCGAAGGGGCAGATCCAGACGTCGGCGTAGGCCGGCGGGATGGCGAGCGACCGGATGCGCTCGATCACCGCCCCGTCGCCGATCACCCGCCCGTCCACGCCGCGATAGGCGAAGCCGTCGCCCGCCGCCTCCCGGGTGATGCCCGGGCGGGCGTCGCTGACGTAGCGCAGGCCCGCGGCGCGGGCGGCCTCGCGCGGCTCGACGACGCTCAGCCGGTCGTCCGGAACGCTGTCATTCGGCATCGCGGATCCTCTGGCGAGAGGAAGCGGCGGCGGCGCCCCGCGGTTTCAGCCGCCCCCGCCCCGCCGAGCGGCGCCCCGCCGAGCGGCGCCCCGTCGAGCGGCGCCCCGTCGAGCGGCGCCCCGTCGAGCGGCGCCCCGGCGCGCCCGTCAGGCCAGCCAGTCGCGCAGCATCGCCGTCACGGCCTCCGGCGCCTCCATCGTCGTCAGGTGCGCGCAGCCGGGGAGGACGCGCAGCACCGCGCCGGGAACCGCCTCCGCGATCTCCCGCGCCAGCGCCGGCGGGGTCAGCACGTCCGCCTCCCCCACGGCGACGAGGGTGGGGACGGCGATCCCCGGCAGGTCCGGGCGCGAATCGGGGCGCGCCAGGATGGCGGCCTGCTGCCGCAGGAAGGCGTCCCGCCCCACCCGCCCCGCCATCGCCTCCACCTCCGCCGCGAGCGCCCCGCCGAGATGGTCCGGGTGCAGCAGCCGCGGCAGGAGGCGCGGCGTCACCCCCCGGAAGCGCCCCGTGCGCGTCATGGCGATCAGGCCGCGCCGGTGCCGCGACTGCTCCGGCGTGTCCGGCCGGGCGGAGGTGTCGAGCAGGGCGAGGCGCACCACCCGCTCCGGCGCCCGCCGCATCACCTCCATCGCGACGTAGCCGCCCATCGACAGCCCGGCCATCGCGAAGGGCCCCTCCACCGCCGCCAGGGCGCGCGCCGCCATCGCCGCCAGCCCGTCGTCGCGCGTCAGGTCCGCCACCACCGGCCGGGCGATGTCGGCCAGCCCGGCCGCCTGGTCGCGCCACAGCCGCGCGTCGCAGAGCAGGCCGGGCAGGAGCAGCAGGGGGAGACGGGACATGGGCGGCGTGGTATCCGTGCCACCGCCCAAGGCGCAATCCGGGGCGCAATCCGGGGCGCGATGCGGGCCGATGCGGCCGCGACGCCGGCGCGGGGCGCCGCGATCCTTGCATCCCCCCGCGCGCGAGGGCATATCGCGCGCGAAGCGGCTGCGTGCCGCGCGGCGGATCCGGGCTCCCGGCCGCCGCGCCACGCCGGACCACCCGGCCGGGCGCCTCCGGCCACGCCGCGAAGCGCCCGACACCACGACGACCGCGCAGACCCGTCGCCGCCCCGCCAGAGCCGGCCGGATGGCGGCACCAGGAACACCCGCTTGACCGATCACGACCAGACCGCCCCCGACAGCGCCACCCCCGGCAGCGCCGCCCCCGACGGCATCGCGCCGCGCGACGCCGCCCCCGCGGGGACCGGCGCGAGCGCCCCGATCGAGGCCGGCGCCGTGGCCAGCACCCTCGGCGCGGCCGACGGCGACCCGGTGGGCGAGGGCACCTCCCCCGCCTTCGAGGGCACCCCCGCCGCCTTCGAGGCCGCCGAGCCGGTGGAGTCCATCGCCCCGGACGACGGCGGCGACGACGGGGCCGGGGAGGGCGGGATCTCCGACGGCGACGCGATCGGCGAGATCGGCGACGCGGTCGAGGGCGCGACGCCGGAGAGCGACGAGGAGGAGGAGGAAGACGACGCCGAGCCGCCCCCGCCGGCCACCACCTTCGCCGACCTCGGCCTGTCCGACCCCATCCTGCGCGCGGTGGCGGAGGCCGGCTACGTCCACCCCACCCCGATCCAGGAGGCGGCGATCCCGGTCGTCCTGATGGGCCGGGACGTGCTCGGCTGCGCCCAGACCGGAACCGGCAAGACCGCCGGCTTCACCCTGCCGATGCTCGACATCCTGGCAGGCTCCCGCGCCAAGGCGCGGATGCCGCGCAGCCTGATCCTGGAGCCGACCCGCGAGCTCGCCCTCCAGGTCGCCGAGAACTTCGTCAAGTACGGCAAGTACCTTAACCTCAACCACGCCCTGCTCATCGGCGGGGAGAGCATGGACGAGCAGAAGGCGGTGCTGGAGAAGGGCGTCGACGTCCTCATCGCCACCCCGGGCCGCCTGCTCGACCTGTTCGACCGCGGCCGCATCCTGCTCGCCGACTGCAAGGTCCTCGTGATCGACGAGGCGGACCGGATGCTCGACATGGGCTTCATCCCGGACGTCGAGCGGATCGTCTCGATGCTGCCGAAGCTCCGGCAGACCCTTTTCTTCTCCGCCACCATGGCGCCCGAGATCCGGCGCCTGGCCGACGCCTTCCTGCAGAACCCGCGGG
>Ga0325401_1002363_pt1 | contig 16735 bp, 7 predicted proteins | sample PopdelMetagenome_FD_205666 | JGI IMG/M metagenome (GOLD analysis project Ga0325401, IMG submission 205666) | Populus deltoides microbial communities from Bellville, Georgia, United States - Xylem-PdKOR-R2 | ecosystem: Host-associated > Plants > Phyllosphere > Stem > Wood/Secondary xylem | place...
TGTCTTCTGATTAGTGGGAGTAGAAAGAAAATAGGTGGTGAGAGGAAGCTTGTTTTGCCACCCTGTATCTTACTCTGGCAAGGAAAATCACAGTTTAATATCTGTTGAAGATTACAGTTTTTTCAATACATGGTGGCGGGTTTTTTGCCATCAAACAATACATAGCTTGAATAAACGTTTAGTTTGGTTTTACATTTGCTTAGCCAATTTAATTAGTCTTATAGAACGGAGAAACTAAGAAATGTCGGCATAAATAAAGATTTTCATCAACAAGAATGAGATATTGAATCCCAGGAGTTTAAGAAAACGTTGACCAATTGTTGGAAATATTTAAGAAGACGCCGCCATTTGTACTTCAAGTTGTGAAGATGAAGAAAAACCAAAGGGGGCAGAAGAAGGCTTTTAATAAAAAAGTCTCGGAACTGGAAACAAATGATAAATAGCAAGTTTGTTCTCTACTTTGAAGTTAATCCTTTCAACCAATTAAAAAAGAAAACAAGGAAGTTGTTTTCAATACTCTTTGAATGTCATCATCCTTCTTGGCTATTTTATTGGAATCCCATGAACTTAAAATGATTTAGTCCTTATAATTTTTAAAACGTTGTTATTTAGTTCTTATTAGACTGGTGTCCGTATTATCCTGCGCGTCTGCACTATCATTTCACTAAAATATTTAGGTATTACTAGGGTGTTCTTTTTTTATATAAAAAATTCAATAAATCAGGTTATAATCCCAACCAACTAAATAAGCTGGTTTTATTTGAATCATATGAAAAAAAAAGAGAGACAACAATAGAAAACGACAATATCAATATATATATATATATATATATATATATAAAGCGATCACGATAACATGAGAAAAAAACTTTATCCAAGAACAAAAAGATGATACTATTTAATTTTTCATCAATTAAACATGGTAGGATAAAATACAATAAGAAAAAGGATAAAACAAAATTAGCGTGAGCCAATTCGAGCTAGCGCGGTACACATGTAATCTGGACATTAGAAGACGAGTTAGTCTAGATTAACCTGATAAATAAAATCCTAGGTCATAAGGTCGAGATAATTTGATAGAAAAAGATATTAAAGAAAATCACAAAGCCATTTTTTTAATAAAAAACAATGTTAAACAATGATAACAGAAGAAAAGAAAATAAGACAAAAAAAGATATCAACCATTGTTAACTTTTCAAACTCGTGACTCGGGTCATCAACCGAAAACATTATACATGAAAAATCATGAAGCCTAATCCCTAGAAAATGAAACATTGAAGGATGAAATAAAAAAAAATTACACAAAAAATCCAAAAAACAAATCAATCAAAACAATGAAGGTTAAAATCAAAATAAAAAATAAATTAAAGAATAAGAACAAATTTTCAATATAATAGTTAAATTGAAAAGAATAAAAACATTAACAAATGAAACAAAAATAAAAAGAATGAAGACTAACATGAAAAAACATTACTCAATCAACTTGGATTGAAGAGTGAAATTAAAAACAATAAAATTTTTATAAAAGAGTCAAGGAAAAAAAAATCAAAAGAATATGGATCAAATTGAAAACACCAATATATGATAAAAACAATTGAACATGAAAAGTTTTTTCAAAGTGTTTTTTATACATAAAAAACCGTAAATGTAAATCGAAAAACTTGTGCATGTTTCTAATTAAATAAATCATGAACCACTGTATAAATAAATAAATAAAAGTCATCACTGAAAAATAAGAATGTAATTGGAAAAAATTAAGAGACAAATATAGATCAAAATATTTAACATCGTAACATAGATTATTTACCCAGTTGTGCTTAGTGAATTTGTTTATTAAAATCAATTTGTAATAGAAATCAACACACATAAAATTTATTGACTACAAAAAAAAAAGCTACACATATTAAAAATATTATAAAAAAATAAATATTTTATATTTTAAAAATAAATTTAATTTATATATATATATATATATATATATAAATTATAGATGAATCATACTAACCTTTAAAAAACTAAGCTCAATATAATTAAAAAAATATATTAGGTTAATGAAATTATTTAACATAAAAATTAATTATTTTGATTGTTAAATAATCATGAATTTAGGGGATATTGTCAAGGAAATTAATTTAATATGTCCATGTATATAAGGTTGACTTTCCAATCTATCTTTACAAGTTTAATTGCTTCCAATATATCTTTATATTAATTTAATATGTCCATGTATATTAGGTTTACTTTCCAATCTATCTTTACAAGATTAATTGCTTCCAATATGTCTTTATATTTTTGTTTATTCTCCAGTTTATCATCAAGCAGATATTTTCATGTAAATTAATAAAAATACTATGTTGGTTATCTCCATGTATATTCTCCAGTTTATCTCCAATGAATAACCTGTTTTGTGATGTGAAACCATAAAATTAATAATGGTTAGTTTTTAAAAATATCCTTACTGCTTGTATTCAATCGAGTGGGAAATTTGAGGATAAACAATATAACCGGAGATCGATAATCTGGAGTTAATGATTGCTAAGTTGATGAATATGAGTTCTTGCACTTTGTAACAAATCTGATCTTTATACCTCTTGGTTATATATCAAGGTTAGCATTACCAAATTAATATAGGAGATGTGCTTTTAAGATTATCCAGAAATAAATTGAAATTGGTCACATTCAAGTTATTTTTATTAGTTTTAATATCAGTTAAAATATGACAAAAGAATAGATTGGAAATAAAATAGATTTTTAAGGATATATTATATACAATTAAACATATAAGGATAAATTAGATATGATCATTTATGATTTTCAAATCTTTTTTTTTGTTATTATTAACGTGGATATTCGGACCAGTTTATGTATACCTTAACTAATCCTACAAATTCTGAAATTAATAACCATATAAGTTTTCAGTGAAGATCAATAATAACAAATCTTAAAATATACTGTTGTTGGATCCACATCTTATTTGACCAGCTATAAGATAGTTGTCTATACGAATGATTTAAATTCTAAGATGTTGTTTGGTAAAAGGGAATTAATTGTATATTGGGAATGAATGAAGTGATAACGTGAATGGAAATGAAAATTAAATCCAAAAGGCACCATGGGACTACTTCCAACTTCTCTAGAAAGATTTTACTGCCAACGATGGGTAGAAATCATAAACAAAAAACGTAATCAGATTTTGGTGGTCGCTATCTGCAGCGTTCTTAAGATGTAATGGTGGTCGCTATATTTTATCAGTCAGCTCTTAAGATGAATGGTGGTCGCTATCTGCAGTGTTCTCTGGCTGCTGTTCAACTTCAACTTGCTCATGATCCTCTATCAGGTGTCTTTGTTCATTTTCAACTTTTAAAGCTTTCATGTCTGCAGCCAAGCAAGACCTTGTCAGTATCCCCAGAAATAAAACAAGCACCGGAAGCCTCATTCTTGGCTGCCACTCTAATTATCAAACCAAAAAAAAAAAAAAAACGAAATTTCTGGTAAGTTAGAAAACTAGAGTTATTTTCATTATCAATTGCATAGTAAGTAGCTAGTATCTAAGTAGATCGATTCGATAATTATCAAAAAATCTATTGCTTGTGTGAATACTAATAATAGAGTTTTGGGGGAGGATAAGGATATACTTAAGTGGTTTGTATAGAAACTTGGTGGTGGAGTATCCACTAGATGAGGTAAATTATTAACTTGGAATGTGTATTGAAAGTATTTTAAAATATTGGAACTATGAAGAATTGATGGAGCTGATGAAAACATTTGTCCCTTATGTCACTACAATAATTAATGGTAAGATGAACATTTCGTCCATCGGCGATAATCACAATGATGGAGGCGAGAGAAATTTGGATTCTATAATTAGCACAATAAATAGTAAAAATCCACATTCTTTTGTCTTTTTCAATGACATCTATTATATCTTGAGTCACTTTTTTGACATCATTAATTTGTACTTTCATATTTGTTTTCTTGCATTTGGTAGAAAAACTTTATGATATCAAGCAACATTTTAATGAAAAGATTTAGAGTTAAAAAGTTAAAAAAAAATTTTAATAGATTTTTTCATGAAGTTCAAGCCTTGATTTATTTAATTCTTGTTCAATAAAAGCTTGTTGTTAGGAATTTGAATATTACAAAAAGATTAAAATAAGAAGATTAAAATTTGTTATTTTGCTATTATTTTGACCATAACTGAAGTTAAAAAGAGAATTTTAATGTGATTCTAGTTGCATAGAAAAATAAATATGTATATTTTTCCAGTAATATATGGAACACTTTCTAATTCATTAAGATAATAGAAAACCATGTATTTGAAGTTGGACTTTGATTCTACCAACATATTATGTAAACGACTTTAGTTTTATTTAAATCAATTGAGATATTGTTTTATTTATGTTTAGGCTTTTTAAAAGATATTAGGGTTTTTATTTAAATTTGAGTTTGTTGGGTAATGATTTTTTAGTAGGTTTATCCAAATCCATTAGGGATATCCTATTAGACGTAGAATTCTTTCTAGTATAAATACTTTTTTGTAGAGATTTTTTGAGGTTAGACTATTTTTAATAAAGAAATCTACATTCTGGATATCTTTTATGTGGTTGAGTGATTCCTATACTAAGTTCTTAATTGAACTTGCAAACTCTTCGAAAGACTGATAAACTTTGTTGTGATTTTATACTATTCGTTCGCGTCTCTTTACAGGCGTAGGGTGGGGTGATCATTGAGTATAAACTTGGTTCCTCAAGGAAAGTTCTTGTTGGGTCAAGTTGCAAACTATTCAAGTTTAATTTAGCGTATCTTGAGAGGTGTCTGCATCAGTTGGTATCAGAGCTTGCGCTATTATTATGTTATATCCCTTTAATCTTTAGTTTCTGTCGTTTCTTGATTTTTTTTCTTCCTAGTTTCGGCTAGGGTCTTGTTTCTTTTTTTAAAAAAGAGTTTATTCTTTTCTTATTATTTCAAAGTTTGCATCAAACCCTATATCAAAAAAAAAAAAAAAAATTCATCTTGTCTAGTATCTCCCTATAAAATTTCATCTGATATATTGTTTGAAAGATATGATCGATCTAGCAAAATTGATCAGCAAACATTTTAAGGCCAAATTTAGAGCTGACTTGATTAGTAACACCCTCCCTTTCTTTAAAAAGATTTGACCTCAAACTTGTATCATGAAAAACATATTATAAGGTGAATAAATCAGTACCAAGCTAAATAATAACATCATCATCAAAACCAATAAGTACTTTGTTAGTAAAGAAGGTCCCCTTGATATATAAGCTCTTCTTTTCAGCTATCTTCCTCTTCTTCAATTTCAGTTGCTCCTCATATATTTTATTAGGTGTCAAAGATACAAGAGTTATAGGTCTTCTATTAATCTCAAAGGAATACCTATTTATCACTCCATCATGCATAACTATCCTATCATACTGTCATGGTCTATCAAGTAATAAATGACTAGCTTGCATTGACATAATATCACATAACACATCATCATAACATTTATTAATTGATGAAAGCAACTAAAACCTATTTATTCACTTTCACTTCACCATTATTGTCATAACCCATTTTTGGGTTATTCTCCAAATTCACTTTCTCTCTTCCAAAAATAAATAAAAATACATTCGGACTAAAAACAAAAACAATTCAAAAAATAATAATAGTAAGATAAGGATGTCGGAGCACCCAGAAAATGGCTAGAAATTGGTTGAGGATGCTCAAAAATTCAAAGATTCAAATTTGACAGTATATTTTTTTTATAGATAAAGAGCCATATTGACAAAGAAAATTCAATTTGAAAAAGAGAAGTCCAAAAACAAATATTTATAGACTCAATTAAATTTTATTGGAGGTTTAATTGAATTTATGAAGGGTTTGATTGCATGAAAAATTGATTTTTAAGTCAATTTGGGCTTTAATTGGAAGAAATTAAAGTTCTGAGGTTATATTAAAATTTTTGAGAGTTGATTTGGTCAAATCAGGGACTTAATTGCATAAATATTAAAGTTTTATGGCCATTAGGGACTTGATTGAAGAATACAAAACCAAGGACCAAACTGGAAAAGACGCGTAAATAGAGAGACTGAAATTGACCAAATCGGGGGTCAAATTGAAGAAATTGGGAGTTTATTGATCGATTAAGAGTCAAATTGAATAAATCCAAAACCAAGGACCAAAAGAAAAATAGGCGCTGAAATCTGGGGTTTCAATTGAAGTTTTTTAGGGGTGAAATTGAACAGAATAGAAAGTTTGAAGTCAATCAGGGATCTTTTTCTCCAGCGAGGTTGCCCGGGGGGCCTCCTCCCCAAGGTGTTTGACGCCTCGTTTCTTTCCCAAAATAGATGAAACCTGCACGAAAACGATCTTGTGATACCTGACAACACGTTAGTATAAATCGTTCGGGCTTATCGAGGCTGTAGAGGCGGTGACACCGCCCCAAAGTAGCCAACCCGACCAGCTATTTTCCTACACAAAACTAGCAGTTCATAATTGCTTCTTCGAAGCAATGGTTGGAGTGCTTTCGGGTCGAACCAAGGGCTGACATTTAGCACTAGAAGAGACAAAGTGTCCCTCTTTCACCACCTATAAATAGATGTGATTTTCATGCTCCAAGGGTGGAGAAATCTGAGTCCAAAGTTAGCAAAAAAAACCAGCCTCCCTAACGGTCTGCCATCTTCACTCTCCTTCTCTCTCTCTGCCACCGGCTGCCACCGCAGCACTGCCAGTGAAGCTGGTGTCCTCAGCCAGACCAGCAAGGGCACCTCCTCCTCCACACCAAGTAACTTTTCTTTCCCTTCCAGTGTCTCCTTCGTCTTCATCTCCTCCTGCATGCAGAACGAATATCGTATGATCTTGATCTGAAAAGCATAAACAAGATATTAATGAAAGAAAAACTTAAACATTACAAAAATACAAGAAAGAAAGCAAGAATATGATCTTGATCTGAAAACCAAGATGTCTAAATGTATGGCAAATGCCTCTTTTTATAGGCTAAAATTCAGAACTATTGATTTGATGACTAATTATTGAGTGGGTGGCCACCTCTTGACTTGGTGACAACCATTATCTTTTTGTCTGAACAAAACGTCATTGTTAACGTCAGAATTTGAACAGATAGTCCTCATGAAAGTTTTGGGCATTTGTCTCAGCTTTCCAACAAAATAAGAATGAGCTTATTTGAACTTCTAGAACTCGAGATATGGGCTGAACACTGAACAGTATCTGGGCTGCAGGACAGATTCTGACTTCTCTTTTGTTGCTACAATTTAAACTTGAAAATGGTCTTTTTGAATCTTAGACTCTTCATAAAAAATTTAGGCTTATTTTTTAGCTTTCCATCCATATAAACCAGACCTAAATCCATCTTCTACAACTCCATTTATGATCCAATAACCAAATGATGTTCCAGTTTGAATTGAACCAACATCTCTTTTTTAAGCTTAGCCCTCTCTTTGATTAATTTTATTCATGTTCAAAAGGGGCTTGTAGGGGATCATCCAGACATTACATAAACATTGGAATAAAAAGATTCAAATATGATAGTTTTGACCTTTTACTACTGTATTGGCCATAACTTGATCTAAATAATGAATTTTGATGCAATTTTAGTTGCATTTAAAAGTAGACATCTATATATTTCTAGTGATCTATGGTAGACCTTATAGTTCTTCAAAACAAGGAAGAACCATTCATTTGAAGTTGGGCTTTGATTCTTCCAATAGATTACGAAATTCAATTTTGGTCTTGTTTTAATTAGTTGAGTTATTATTCATTATTTTATAGTTTATTTTAGGGACTGTGACATATAAGGGTTTATTTGGGTTATTTTTTATTTTATTATTTTAGTTATTTTGGGCTTATAATATGTTAAGTCCTATATATCAAGTTCAAGTCCATTAAGTCAAATTAAGGTTAACTTTCTACTATATAAACCAATTGTTAACATTATTTTTTAGTTTATGAAATTCTCTCTAAAGTTGTCATATATTGTTTGCTTTGTTTCTTTTTGTGTGGTTAAGTAATTCTCATACTAAGTTCCTGATTGAACTTGTAAACTCTTTGAAGAATTGATCAACTTTGGTGTGATTTATACTTCTCGCTTATGTCTTGTTATAGGTGTTATAACCCATTTTTAGGTTATTCTTCAAATTCACCTTTTTCTTTCCAAAATAAAATAAAGATTGGTATTTTGGCAAAAGCAAGCTAAAAGGATTTCACATGTAGAAAAAAAAAATCAAACTGCAATTTTGGATGGAATCGAGAGCCTAATTCTATTCTATTTTACCCAAAACTGGAGAGACAATGCAAATTCAAGGTCAACTTACATGATTATTGGACGAATCTGCATAAAAATTAAGTCTAAAGATATAATTAGATTTCTAATAGGCCAATTTGATTTAGTCATAGGACAAATTAAAATTTAATTATGTTTAAGAATTAATTTGTGTTTAATTGAAGGATATTCGGTGTAAGGACTTAATTACACTTTAAATAGGTCAAATTAATTTTATTAGGGGTTTAATTGGTGAAAAATTAAGTTTGAGAGCCTAATTTGGGCTTAATTAAGAAGATTGAAATGTTAGGAAACCAAAATTTTTAAAAAATCAATTGTTTGAAATCAGGGGTAAAATTGCAAGAAAATCAAAGTTTAAGGGTCAATTAAGGGCTAAATTGAAGAAATTTACAGCCAAAGACCATTTTGAACAAGGCATTGTACTCTAGGGTTTCAATTGGCTAAAATCAGGGGTGAAATTGAAGAGATTTGAAAGTTCAATGATCAATTAGGGGTTAAATTAAAGAAATCTAAAACCAAGAAACACAATGAAAAAGGCGCTGAAATCCGAGGCTGAAGTTGAAATTGAAGTTCGTTAGGAGCAAAATTGAATAAAATTAAAAGTTTAAAGACAATCGAGGTGTAATTGAGAGATATTATAAGTTGAAGAACTAAAATGAACTTTACCAAAACAACGTTGTTTTGGGTTAATTGTTCATCTTCTTATTCAGGTTTTCAGCCGAAAAGTTGCTTGAGTGACCTCCTTCCTAAGACATTTAATGCTTCATCTCTCTACCAAATTTGACAACTTGCACGCAAACGATGGCCTAACATCTGACTACACTTCAATGTAGTCTTTTTTGGCCGATTGACGCCACAACGGTTGTGGCACCACCCAAGTGGCCAACCCGACCAGCCCTTTCCTAACAAATTTGACAACCCATGATAGCCGCTTTAAACCAACAGTTGAGATCCTTCCAGGTCAAATCAAGGGCCAAGATTTGGTCTCATTAAAGATAAAATGTCATTTTTCCACCTCCTATAAATAGGGGCTGATTTCATGGTCTGAAAAGGGGGAAATCAGAAGCCAATGTTACAAAAAAACCAGCCCCTACCCCTGTTTTCCAACCTTTTTCTTCTCTGTCTCCTCCACTGCGATTTGCCAGCACGACCATCAGTCAACCACCTCATGTCAAGAGCAGCCACCACGAGCTTCCCTATCTCCTCTGCAAGCTTCTGCTTTTTCTTCCATAGCTGACGTCGACCACTATTTCTTCCACCAACTCCTTCTAAGCCATCGGCTAAACCTTCTCATCATGGCCACGACCTTCACGGTAGGCAACCTTTCCCTTTCTCCTCCTCCTCCTCCTTCCTTTGTGGCCTCTACATGCAGAACTCATTTCTGCATAAAGTGACTAATTAATTAACATGGTCGCTGGGCTGGGTCAGCGACCGCATGGGCCGTGGGCTAGACCTGTTCCAACCCGCACCATATGGCTGGGCCGGGTCCTGCCCACCATAAAAAAAAAAGACAAGAAGAGACTAGGTCAGGCTGGACCCATTTCAGCCTAGCCCATATATATATATATATATATATATATATATATATATATATATAAAATTAGACGCTAAAATTTGGACTTTAGAACAATTAGGATTTCACCCAATAAGATAGAGATTCTCTCATGAAGGGAGATCTGCCTTGGACCTTAGAAAAAGATCAACAAATAGAAACTTGACCTAGAAAAACAATCAAATAACAATGCAGTTTATCTCATGTAAAGTGTACTCGGGGTGATGCGTGAAGCCCTTGCATAACCAGTCCCTTACTCAGATTCTCGCAGACCATAAGTTTCCTAAGTGGCAACTCTTGAATCTTAGTCATAATTTTATGATTAAACCCAAAACCCTTTTCTTTTCCTAACAACACCTCTTAGGAGGCTTCAGTGCGCCATTCGACATCGCCCTGCGACAAGATGGTGACTCCACTGTGGAAAGCCTTGTCTGGTTGGACTAAACTTTGCTTGTTTGATTGTTCATTTGTTTTGGTCTATCTAATTTTAGCAAGCACTTTCATTGCTTTAACATTTTTTTTCATTTTCATGCATAAGTACATCAGGTATGGATTAATGCCCTCATGCATTTTAATTTCACGAATAAATCCATTTTTAGATTAGGTGGGGAGTAGTTGTCTGCCTCTTGACTTTTAGTCGGGGTTTAGATTCTTGAAACATCTAACTATGAACTGAGTGTTTACTCAATAATGGCGGTCACATTGTACCTCAACCATTCCTTATAAACCCTTATACTAGTTTCACATAAGGTAGTCACTAGGTAGTTCATAGACCTTTTTTAGACCAGGTAGAAAGCTTACCCCTCATGTAATGGCTTAGAACATTCCCTTAGGGTATGAACTCCCTAATAATTCAATTTGCATCATGGCAGACCTTATTAATAATCTTGAACTCTATAGGATTTTCTAAGCTAAAACCATGACTTTTCTAAAAAGAGTATGCGATGACTAGACTATGGGTTTTCGTCATCCATACCTGATATGCATATACGCATATTTGCATCCATAAACATACATTCATTCCTTGTAAATAACATATATACATGCATTAGGTTGAAATATAGGTCCCCAAAGAGTCTGCAACACCCGACTTCGACTAAGAAATATAGAAGATGAAGAGTGTGCTCATCGTGACACTCATTTCCAATAAGAGTTGAAGTCTCTGAAAGTTAGTGTGGCTCGCTTCACTAGCTTATTTGAGCAAGCACTTAGAAATTCCTTTAGTGAAGGTCCTTCTAACCAACCCGTCACTTTTATTCAGACCCCAACAACAACTCAGCCCAAAGAAATAATGGGTTAACAAGGTCAGGAGCCCCAACACAATCCAACATTTGTGTAGTCTGCAGCACCATTAATGGCCCTTGCAGTTATAAATGTATTTACTAATGAGTCCCACAAGACCAAGTCATTCGATGACATTGATCAAGATAGCATGGCAGCACTAGAAGCCAGAATTATGGCTATTGAAGGGGTAGGCTTGTATGACCCAGTACAGGCTGTAGAGATGTGTCTAGTACCAAAGAAATTTCAAGTTCCTAAATTCATCAAATACACCGGAACATAATGCCACATTACCCATCTCAAATCATACTACAACACAATGCCCCGGATCTTGGTGTTGATGAGAAGCTACCGATGCACTTTTTCCAAGATAGTTTGAGTGGAGTGACATTGAGTTGGTACATGAACTAAACAACACCAAGATCTACAGATGGAAAAATCTAGTAAATGCTCTCGTCAAGAAATATAAGTACAATATGGACATTGCTCTCGATATAACTAGCTTGTCCAATATGGAGAAAAGGAACAAGAAAAGCATAAGGGAGTACGCTTAAAGATGGAGAAATCTAACTGTATAGGTGTATCCTTCACTTTTGGACAAAGAGATGGTCACTCTATTTGCCAACACGCTCAAGGCGTCGTACTATAAGCATGTGATGGGTAGTTTGACCCAAAAATTCTCTGACGTTATGGTAGTAGTTGAGCGTATCGAACAAAGAGTCATGGGTGTTATAATTTCTATGCCTACTAGGTAAAAGGGCTTCAAAGAAAAAAAGGAAGGAGGTTGACCATGTTGAATGTGACTATAAGGGTAGGAAAAACCAATTTCAAAACTACCACACTCCATCCCAAATTGCCAACATCATTTTCAACCTTTCATTTCCTACTAGAAAACCTCAAATAAACCAAACTAAGAGTTTTTAAAAAGTCTAGGAATAACAACCATCATTACCACTACCCCTAAATGAGATGTATCAGAAGCTACTAAGCATTGAACATATAGCTCTCAAACCCCTAACACCTCCGCAACCACTTTACCCTAATCGGTACAAACGTGACCTCACTTACGAGTACCATGCTGGCGTTGTAGGGCATAACATTCATACCTGCAGTGCCTTCAAGAAGAAGCTCATTCAGTTGATTAAAGCTAGATGAGTAACATTCAAAGAAACTCTAAACGTGAGTATAGATCCTCTACCCAATCATGCTTCAAGTAGTGGATCAATAAATACACTAGAGGCGGAATGCCTGAGAAATTTAAAAGCACCAATGGTAAGAGTAGGGTGTGAAAAAGGCAGGATGAATTCTTGAGGGACTTGAATTTAAAAGGGTATCCATAGAGGATGAATTTCTACCGTAGTTTTTTGTCCACACTGTGGATGAGATCCCTGCAAGAGCTTTCATAAAAAGGCTAGCCAGAGGGGAAGTGTTCCAAAATCAGAAGATTGAACCTGCCTCTATTATTGCTTTTTGTTTGATCATGTCTATTTTGACCTCTTTTAGTCTTGTTGGCAACTTGGCTCATAATGCCACAAGATTTTCTTTATCAAATGAGCCTTTCCTTTTAATAAGATCATGTGTTTTTTTTATGTTTATGATGTGCTTTCATTTTTGTTGTTTCATGCAAATAACACATCTACACAAGCATACCATTCACTCACAAAACCACTGCACCAAGAATTATTTGGTATGTTTCCCTTTCTTAAAAAACTATGCATGATCTCATGTTTTCACATGGATTTTTAGGAAATCAAAGTCTCAATACAAAAAGCAAAAGCCAAATTGGTGTTTGTTCTAACAGATAAGTTTTGGAAATTCAAATGATATCTTAGAAAGGTGATCATACACTTAGAAAAAACCCGAAGAACAACCTGAACACCATGAGATGACTTCAAAGCTGAGTTTTAGCTGAATGGATAATGAGAAACCATTTTGCATATTCACATGAAAAAAAAGCAAAGCTTACCGATTCTGAATACATGTGTTTGAAATGAGGAAATGACAGCTTTGATAGTCCTTTCACAATACTAAAAAATCCCTTAGAGTCCTCTTTTGAACCTAATACGTTTTTCTTAAAAAATAATCTTGGCTAGGATCACACCCTACACTATGAGAAAAGTACAAGAAATATGCAAAACAATTCCTCAATAATTAAAAGTGCCTAAACAAAGCTGAAGAGCATGAAAGAATCTAAAGGGTCCAAAAGTTTTGATCATACCATAAAAATAACTAATACGATGATACTCCAAACCAAATGAAGAAAACAAAGAGAAAAAGCCCAATCTCGATACTAAGGGGCATTATGAACCATTTTGTAAATCAATTTAACAAACAAAAAGGTCTAGAAACAAACACTAGTGATTCTTAGTCTTGAAATCCCTTTAACATCTTTTAAGCATACAAATATCTTTTTACTTCATAACCAGAGTCTAAGCCTACGTTACGTGCCCAATCAAGCCCTTTTTGATCAAAGCCAGACAATCTGGATCAGTAAGCAATGCTTTCTCATGCGAAACAAGCTCCATTATTCATACAAATAAAATGAATGCTTTGAAGAATGGTTCTCTGAAACCCTCAAATTGAAGCTTGAACCCCTTTGACCAATAAAATGTCACTTCACATTTTCACCAAAAGCAAAAAATAAAAATAAAAATTCAACACTTATGAAGACCTATCCATAGGAATCACTTGAATTTCTTTAGAATAAGTTTGCTTTAAACTGAAGTCAAAATGATTTTTGTGTTTGGAATAGCTTTGAAATTCCAAAAATTCTCCATAAAAATAACTTGTTGTAAATAACCAAATCTTCTTTCGCATAGTCTCGTCCCCAAAAACCCCTAAATTAAACACTTAGGGGCAGATTAGGCTAGGGGCCATTCCAGAAAACACATAATAGGGTTGGCTCCACAATTCCTTTTATAAAAAAACATAAAATATAAGGCAGAGCTGATGACTTTTGAGATGAAGGTTTGTAAGTATGCTGATGTTATGCCCCTCTTAAAGGTTAAGATCACAAACTTGTGACTCAAGTAAGTAAGAGTGAAAAAACCATTAAAGCTTACTACAGAGACTCAAACTTTCAAGAAAGAGGAAAGTCAATGAAGAAAAGAGACTTATATTTCTCATGTACGTATGCATGTATATTGATCATAATGCATTATCCCTTTCTCTTTTGAGTGCGCTTTTGAGCCCTCACTTCGAATATTTTTAGAAGGATTGACCATTTCTTGATCTAGTGAATCTGTTATCACCATTCCTTTTTCTTCTTTACAAAGCTTACTATCTAAAGTCTCTTACGAGACTTTTTATCATAAGCATTGTAAAGAGGGGGCAACTGTCATAAGCTATTTTTGGGTTATACCCATTCACCTTTTTCTTTCCAAATAAAAATCAAAAAATAAAACAAACACTAGCATTTTGGAAAAAACAAGCTGGGAGGATTTCACATGTAGAAAAAAAATCAAACTGCAAATTCAAAGTCAAGTTACGTGATTATTGGACGAATCTGCATAAAAAATAAGCCTAAAGACATAATTAGATTTTTAATAGGCCAATTTGATATAATCATGGGCCAAATTAAAGTTTAATTATGTTTGAGAATTAATTTGGGTCCAATTGAAGGATTTAATTAGATGTAAGGACTTAATTATACTTTAAATGGGTCAAATTAATTTTATTAGGGACTTAATTGGTGAAATATTAAGTTTGGGAGCCTAATTTGGGCTTCATTAAAAAGATTGAAATTTTAGGAGATCAAATTAATTTTTACCAAGTCAATTATTTGAAATCACGGGTAAAATTGTATGAAAAAGGACCGTTTTGAAATTAAAGGCTAAATTGAAGAAATTCACAGCTAAGAACCATTTTGAAAAAGGCGCCGAACTCTGTGACCCAATTGGATAAAATCATGGGTGAAATTTAAAAGATTTGAAAATTTAATGGTTAATTAAGGGTTAAATTGAAGAAATTCAAAACCAAGGACAAAAAAAGAAGGTGCTAAAATTCGGAGCTGAAATTGAAGTTTGTCAGGGGGAATTGAACAAAATTAAAAGTTTGAAGATAATCAGAGGTGTAATTGAGAGAAATTATAACTCGAAGGACTAAAATGAACTTTACCAAAACGACGCCGTTTTGGGTTAACTGTTTATCTTCTTCTTCAGGTTTTCACCTGAAAAACTGCTTTTGTGGCCTCCTTCCCATGGCATTTAATGCTTCATCTCTCCTTCAAATTTGACAAAACTTCTTTTTTGACCGATTGACGCCAAAACAGCTGTTTCCTGTAACAAATCTGATAGCCCATGATAACCACTTTGAACCAACGGTTGGGATCCTTCTGGGTTGGAATCAAGGGCCAAGATTTGGCAACATTATGGACAAAATGTCCCTCTTCCACCCCTTATAAATGGGTGGATTTCATGGTCTAAAATGGGGAAAATCAAAAGCTAAAGTTTGAAAAAAATCGACCCCTACCCCTATTTGCTAGCCGTTTTCTTCTCTCTGCCGCTGATCTTAGCCGCTTCTCCTCCTCCTCAATTGTTGTGTCCTCACTCACCACGACCTCAGAATCACCAAGAGTTGCCAACACGACCACCAGCCGGCCATCTCACATTGGGAGCAGCCACCACGAGCTTCCCTTTTCCTTTACAAGCTTCTACTTCTTCCTCTCACAGCTAACATCGGCCGCCATTTCTTCCACCAACGCCTCCTGAGTCACCGCACAGACCTCCTTATCACAGCCACGACCCAAGGCGCTTTGGTCCAGAAAGGTTTCCATACCCAAGATGTTTGGACCTAACCAGTTGCCAGACCCAAAGCGCCTAGACTAAACACCAACCACGTCCAAAGTGCTTGGACTTGGCGGGCTAGAAGTCTAAATTAACATGGGTCTTGAATGTTTGTCAGACTCAAGCTAACATGGGTCAGGCATGTTTGTCAAATCTAAGTGCCTGGATTACCAGGCCCGCAAGCACCTGGCATGGTCATCTATCTAATTGATGCTATAAAAAGGCCCTACAAGCTCTCCATTTATCGTCACACAAATATTAATTCAAAGTCGGAAAAAAAAAATACTGCCAAGTAACTTGATATAAGAATGGGAAAGCTAGCAATCCAGCTCCTCGTTTTAATTCAGTCGTTCTTGTTTCGCGTACCCCCCTGATAACATCTCAATAAACTAGCATAATATATTTCATAGCTGGCTACTACTACATTTTAAATTAATATTGGTTTTTTTTTTTATCTAAAAGCATTCAAGGACAGTGCGTTTAGTTTCTTGAACAAAAAACAAAAAAAGTTATACAAATTATTGTTTTTCAAATTAAACTAATCGGGGAAACAATTCTTTACTTGTATTAGTTACTAAATACTTGTCAAAAATACAAATAATTTATATTTACAAGTTTGTTCTTTTAACATTCGTTGTGGGCGTTGGATGAGAAAGATTTTGATTATGATTCAAATGGTGGGAAGGGACCTGGTTAACGGGGTGCTTGTAGCAATGGATACAAGTGTTAAATAATATTTATGTAGTCTTATTTATTAAGGGTAGAATAATACTTTCAGTTTGACCTATATATATTTTATTTGTAAATAAGTTAAGACTC
>Ga0325401_1002366_pt1 | contig 16728 bp, 11 predicted proteins | sample PopdelMetagenome_FD_205666 | JGI IMG/M metagenome (GOLD analysis project Ga0325401, IMG submission 205666) | Populus deltoides microbial communities from Bellville, Georgia, United States - Xylem-PdKOR-R2 | ecosystem: Host-associated > Plants > Phyllosphere > Stem > Wood/Secondary xylem | place...
GTAGCTGCAGATCTGTTTTTGGTGAGAATAGGAGTATTTATGCTCTATAATTATTCTTATTTGCATTTAGGCCCCATTTTCTTTAAGTGTATTGGTTCTTACCCCCACTTCTTTTTAGTTTAGTTTAGTTTATTTTCTTTAATTTAATCTAGCCTTGGTTTTTCTCGGGATTTACATGCTGGTTTAGGTATAGATTTGTTTTCTGGACGAAATGACATTGCCACAATCATAACTTGGCAAAGTGGTCTTCATGAAAGTTGTAGGAATTTGTATTAGCTTTCCACTAAAAGAAGAATGAGCTCATTTGGACTTCTAGAACCCGAGATATGGACTGAACATTGAACAGTGTCTAGGCTATAGGACATATTCGGACTTCTCTTTTGATGCTAAGATTTGGACTCCAAAATGGCAGAATTGAGTCTTGGACTTGCATTAATGTTTTAGGCCTATGTCTTAGCTTTCTAGCCATTTAAACCAAACTGAAATCCAAGATCTACAGCTCCAGATATGACCCAATGACTGAATGGTATTCTTGTTTGAATTGAACCAACATCTCTTTTCTAATCTTAGCCATTTCTTTGTCCTTTCACTTTCAATAGTTACTCACATCAATCAATCCTTGAATTGTGAGATACGCCTGCATTTAAAATAAGCATTTATCATAAATTAAAGCTATCTTATATTATCAAACTTGTTATTATAAAACATGTTTAAGTTAGAGAATTTAATGATACTTAAGTGCAATATGATGATATAAAGCCTTAATAAGAACGCACTTTTAAGTATTAATCACTCCACAAGTCAAGAGACGAATCTGTCCAGATTCATCAGCCCTTCCATTTACACACAATATCCATAATTCAACCTTTTCTCTTTATCTCAACCCCTAGCCATATCACATACCGTATAAGAATGTTAAAAATATCTTTTTAAGAGCCAATTCATCCTAACTAATTGATCTATACCGTTGTACGCAAGGTACTCTTATTCATTCCAATCATATCATCATAAGTTTGATACATATCAATATACGTAAGGCACTCGTATCCATTCCAATTATATCATAATTAGTTAATACACATCAATGTATGCAAGGTACTCATATTCATTCCAATATTTATCGAAACAATAAAACAATAAATTCTGAAATTTATCAATGAGTTTACACAAATTGAAAAGACAAGGTGCTCACAATGTGTGTTCTCATACTATTGCAATTTCATTCATATGAATTCATCACCATGTTTTAATTTCTTTTTTCGATTATTTACTTCAACTACCTCATTACACTTTCTAGATCAGATTTCACTCGAGAACATTGTTTACCATTTAATTCGTAATTAAAGTTATAGAATTCGGTTTTAAGTTTGGTTTGGCTCCTTGGAAAGGTGAGACACGGTTCTACAACTCTATTGAAGGATCGAAAGTCCAATCCTGCCCTTACTTCCCCCGAAATTATCTGTTATAGTACTCAACAAAATCTATCAAATACAAGACAGTTTGATCCTTCTTTCATTTTCAGTCCATAGTTGGAGTTCTATAACTCCAAATTACACGAGGTCAGTTTTGTTTAAAAGATAGCATCCATACCTACAACCTTTTTGAAGAATCCAATCTGGAATTTTATCATTTTGGTTCCCTAACCACATCTGAAAAGTGGGTCATAAATCTGTTAAGTCCTAAGACATAGATTGGGACAACCAATGTCTCCTTTTTCCTACTATCAATAATATGGTCGAACATGGCTAAGGAAAGACATTAAGAATTTTCTTCAATTTAAATCATAATTAGCATGTTTTTTTATGGTTAAACACAAATCAAGCCATCACATTTTCTATTCATTTCATTTCTGTTAACCTAATTTAAACAAATGTTTCATTAAGGTTCAAGTTTCTCTGAACTCAATCTGAATGAATACAATCCAAACGGTTATGTTAACCACCACTATACCATGAAACACATACCCACATATCAAAAATTGAGCAGGATCTAACGGTGGACAAAGGCAACAACTACTAGCGACCATGACTGACTTGTAGGCAGATTTTCCTTGAACTATTGCGAGGGCTATATCTCTCACACCAAACTAGAACATTCAAATCCCAGCGTTAGAGGGTGGTGAGAACCATATTATAACCAAAAATTAGACCAATCCAATGGTGCAATTCAGAGATATGGCTGTTTGAATGTCTGCTTTTAAGTTACTCTCCCCCCCCTTTTTCCTTTCTTTCAGCCCTCTTTGTTAATTTCTGCACAATTTTGCTATTTATATGGCAAATTTATCTATATTTACTAGAACACTTTTATATCAAGTTTGGGTATCTTTTCGTTCAACTAAATGCCTTTTCTCGGTCCGCTTTTAAAATACTATGCAAAAAAAAAACCTCTCTCTCTAAAATTTCTTTTCTAATAATTCAATACTATGTCATTTTATTTTATTTTAACTAGCTCGTCCCATTCTCAGTTCTGAATTATCAATAATTTTATTAATATCATAAAATTTGATTGGGAGTTTACAATTTCCCACCATTTTAATTTTACTTATCATTATACAATTCATCATGGTGAAGTATTTTATTAAGGTTTTATAGAGTTTCCACCGAGTCATCTGCATATCTAAATTATAAATTTCTGAAGTTTCACACTAGGGGTCATTTTATCATTTGTACATAAACCCCTAACCTTCTGTTCTTTGAACATTGACCCCACTTGGTCTTATGTATTTATTTTGTCCTCACAATTTTTTTCTTTCTAAGAATTTAGCACCATATTCACTTTTTATTTCCTTAATTTCACCATTTTTATCTTGATTTAAGTTTCTTTCATTTAATTTAACCCATTTTACTATCGGTTAAATTTCTCATATTTTAATATCCTAGAAAAATTATAACTAGGGGTTTACAAGGAGGCTACTAATTGGGTTTAACTGCTGAATGTGTGGGCTAGCTTGTGGAGACTTGTCTGCTGCCCTTGTCCAACTATCATCTTGACTATTTTTGGCTCTTGTGATCCCTCTTACCTGTTTATATGAGGTTTGATGTGTGGAGGTGGTTTTGAGTCACTGCTGCAGGATGACCTTCTGTCTTCTACCACGATGCCCTATATCCTCTATTGTTTGGCGCCTGTTTACTGATTTTGTTAAGCTTGCTAGTCTTCTATCTTTGTTTAGGGAGCATGTTCCCTTTGTTTTGCTTGTTCAAGGGAGCTTGTTCCCTTTGTTCACTAGTTTGTACATGCATGTATATCCTGACTCGCTGGTTCTCCAGCTCAGTTTCGTTTTGATATATAAAATTTCTTACATTTGATAAAAAAAAAAAATAAAAAGACACAAGAACCATGCAATTAATCCAGCATAACATATAATCTAGGAATGTGATGACAATACTTTACCGTTATGTTGTTGATGGCTCCTCAGTCAACACACATCCTCCATGTTCCATCCTTCATGGGAACTAATAGCACCAAAACCGCACAAAGACTTATGCTTTCTCCAATAATTCACCTACTTGCCTCTGAAGTTCCTTGGTCTCTTCAGGATTGCTCCTATAAGCAGGTCGATTTGGAATTGATGCGCTAGGTATGAAATCAATTTGATGTTCAATCCCTCAGATTAAAGGTAAGCCATAAGGTACCTATTCGGGAAAGACATCTTCAACTTTCTGTAAAAGAGAAACAATATCGCTCTGCAAAGCACTGACGAGATCATTAATGCATAAAAGAGCCTCCTTGTACATGAGTACAATAAGGGGCTGGTGTGAAAATAATGCTCTTTTGATCTCAATTTTTTTTGTAATGTAATTAAATTTTTCCTCTCTTGTTCTCACTATGGTCGAAATCTTCTTTATGTTTTTCTCTCTTTCTTTCCTTTTTAATTATTGTTTCTCAATTCAGCCTTCCTTTCTTTTTCTTTCTTTTTTTCATTTGATCTTTGTAGCTAATCCTTCATAACCTGTTTTAGAGTTAATGGCATAAGAGTAATAGGTTGCCTTTTAAGAGCAAAAGAATACCTATTTGTGAATCAATCATGCGTAATCCTATGATTATACTACCATAGTCTTCCCAACAATAAATGGCATGCATACATAGGAACCACATCACAAAGCACCTCATCCTCATATTTGCAAATGGATAATGTCACCAACACTTGTCTTGTCACCTTGATTTTGCCACATTCATTCAGCCACTGAAGCTGGTAAGGGTAAGGATGTTTCAAGGTGGTTAAGGCCAATTTCTCCACCAAATAAGTGCTGGCTATGTTTGTACAACTCCCTCTATCAATAATGACACTGCAAACTTTGTTATTTACAAAGTACCGAGTATGAAACAAGTTCTCTCATTAGTCACTGATGCGAACCTCTTGAACACGCGATCAAGCAACCCATACACAAAGACACCAATTCCCGGAAAGCCAAGTAAATCAGGTTTGATAGGAGTGTGACACAAAGATAACTTGTATCTAGGCACTGGCACTATTAGAAACAGAAACCCCCACCCATCGAATATTGATTCACAAATGAGAAGTATTACGATGACGCCATGAAGTCAGTTGTTCTTCAATAAGTTGTTTTTCAATTCTTTAAAGAACCAAGGAAAGGAGATTATCCCACCAACACACAACAAGTGCGGCAAAAAACATTTATTGATCTGAAAATTACGTCCCCTTACATGTCTGTTATGCCTTTATTTATACTGACTCCAAACTAAAATAAACCCTAATGGACCCCTTATATGGACTTATATGAGGCTCATTTACAATTAAACCCAAATATAACCCAACACATAAAGAAATAAAAATAACATAAAGTCTGGTATTGTTTTGCCACATATAACTTGAGAAAATAAAATCTAATTAACATGATTTCCCTAGTTTATAAGTTGTTATAGCTAAATGAACCTTCCTTACAAGCATATGATTAGTTTCTGCCCACTATAAGTCCCTTGTAGACTGGGAAAATCTGATCTGATTTGGTTTCCTTGTTGCCGCCCATTTCTTTTCCTTGATTAGCTTGGATTTCATTGTATAACTTAGACAAATAACAAAGCAAATTTCCTTATTTGTTGCTGATTTATTATTTTCCTTCCTAGGTTAGAAAAAGTATTAAATAATCCTCCCCTCTTTAGAAACAAGATCTGGCTGACTTCCTTACTTAATTAGGAAAATAAATTGATGATTTTATATCCTTGTAGCATTAGGAAAAACAAGCCTAACAAGGTTGTTAAGGGACAGACCATCAGCCTTTTGTTCCATAAGAATTGGACTCTTCTTGGCTTGAATTTGATGAATTAGAGGTTGTCCTTCATGCTTCTTAGATGTCTCAAGCTCCTCTGGGTCCATCTTACTCCATATGTTCTGAACACACTCATTCAATTTTTCTTTAATCTTATTTGCCCTAGTTCTTGTAATGGGCACATCTAATGGGTCGTTGGCATGATTACGCTTGGTGTTGGGCTTATCCTCATCATCCCCTCTCTCTTCAAAAGGATTCGACCTCGAATCATCACCTACATCAAATAGAGTAAGATCAGAAACATTAAAGGTAGCACTAACACCATACTCACCTGGCAAATCAACTTTATAAGTCATTAATCCTTTCAAGGATCTAAAATGGCCCATCTCCTCGTGGTTGTAGCTTTGATTTCTTATGGCCTTGAAATCTCTCCTTGCGCATATGCACCCAAACCCAATCATCGGGCTAAAAGACAACATGCTTGCGCCTCTTATTGGCTTTGGTCGCATACACACGGTTCTTATTTTCAATATGTTGTTGCTCACTCTTATGGAGTGTCTTCACCACCTGTGCTGATGTGAACCTCATAATCACGAGGTCACGCAACCCACACACAAAGACACGAATTCCCGAAAAGCCAAATAAATCAGGTTTAATAGGAGTGTGACACAAATATAACTTGTAACTAGGCACCAACACTATTGAAAATGAAAACCCCCACCCAATGAATATTGATTCGCGAACAAGAAGTATAAAGATGACGCCACAAAGTCAGTTATTCTTCGATAAGTCGTTTTTAGTTCTTTACAGAACCATAGAAGGGAGATTATCTCACCAACACACACACACACACACACACACACATAAAGTGGGATAAACAAGAAGTTTTATTAATCTGAATTATCTAACTTACATGTCTGGTGATGCCTTCATTTATACTAACACTAGACTTAAATAAACCTAATGGACCCGCTTTATATGGACTTATATGAGACCCACTTACAATTGCCCCAAATAAGTAATAATAACCTAAAAATTAAGAAGAAAAAAATAAAAACAATAAAAATCCAAAAATTACTATCCTAAATATGCTAGAATCAAATTTGTCACCATGAAGAAGTTCCAAATAAACTAGGAAATCTGATCTGAAGGTAGCATTAATTATGAAGTCGTCTTTCCTTGTTGTAGCTAGGATGAATAAAGAATCCTTGTAAGAAAAGGATTTTGAAACATTTATGAATCATTGCCACACTTGAAAACTATGTTGCTGCCCATTAAAGATCTTTGTAGAAGTAGAAAATTCCCAAAACAAACTGAAGGTAGGACAAGTCAAAATGAAGTAAATAACAAAATTTGTACAGCCTCTGTTGACCAGTATTGTGATATCTTCCTGAACTCTAATTTGAAAGTTTAACCCAAGGTAGGACAACCTGTCTGGCGACTCAAGATAAAATTTCAGCCCGATCCAACGGTCGAATTGAGAATTATGGTTGTCGCTGTGAAACTGGACAATTGTGCATTCTACGTCAAAATCCAAAATTAATTGTTTTTTCATTGTCCGGATCGTATCATTCCCTCTTTTTTCAAGATGATTCATCCTTGAATCACCAATAGGTTTGATGGATAATTCCTTAGCCTCTTGTTTCAGCCGTCAGAGTTCTTTTCTTGCACGTAATTACCTGTAACAACATTGTATAAATGCAGTAGCCGATAATAATTTCAAATAAACATGTCTTATCATCCACTTGCGTGTATATTTTTTAATGATAACCACTGCTGTCTGCTTTTGTTTTTTTTTCCTTGGCGCTAAACTGAAGCTCTTCATTCTTCACGTTCTTTATTTGTTTCTTTATAAACCTTTGCAAATCGTTCAGCCTCGCAATCTTTATCTAACATCATAAAAGCATTATAAGCATAAATATGTGAAACTCGAAACCTCAGTTTCTCCTTCTTACTCATAGTGAATCTCTTCGATCAGCCCCACTAATCTGTTGTCTCATTGAATCTATATCATCTTCCATCTTCTTTGCCTCCCAATAGCTATCATCATGTACCCCAACACTACGCAAAGTTCCACTTTGGCCGAATTGACCCCTAGTTTTATACCCAAAATCCCTTCGGTTTCTAAGTTGCCAAAAACCTTCCCGATAGCCTATGGTCTCATCCTTAAAACCACCATCATTAATATCATCAACGTCCGCCTCAAAATTCTCATAATCAACCCACCTTGGCCTTTCATCCCCACTGCCATCATTTGAGTTCGGTTCAGTCCCAACCTTTCTCACGTCTTGGGTACATGGTCCAGCCATGTTACCATGTTTTCCCACCTTCTCAAGTTTGTCACACACGTTCCCCATCATGAAATTCATTCTTTCCATCATCTTCGTCATGGCTTGCATTTGGAATTTAAATTCTACATTGGGAGGGGGTGGTGTGTTGTTTTGATCTGACATGATAATACCTACAAAAATTGGTTAGTGGTAAAAAAACAATTTTCAATTGCTCGTGTTTTGCTCAAACACTTTTAATATTCTCACACGCTAACACCTCTCGTCTCACCATCTTGCGGTGCTTGCGGAACTGAAACCAACACCAAATAGAACCAACTTACAGCACAATCCAAATGTATATATGACATAAGAAGCAATAAAAACCAGAAAACAAGCAAAAATAAAATTGCGATGATAGTCTCGCGAGTAGCAAGTGAATCTATCCGAAATACGAACAAAATTGAAGACTCGAATAAAAATAGAAACAAAATATGCAAAAACAATTACACAACACCCAAATATATTGGATATGTTGAAAATATACTGCAAGAAATGAAAACAGAATGGAATGCAAGGATATTTACAGGAATGTCTAGAACTCCAAATTTGGTCTTTGATCAAATAGAATGTATCATTCATGAAAAGCTTGATTTGATGAGGAACGCTCTCCCAACAGATAAAAACATAAGGATCCAAAGCGCTTGGAGGGTCAATAATGTAGACTCTTAAATTGATATTTAGCTGGTTGTATTGGTATCCCTAACAAGTCTAGTTAAGTCGAGGTGTTTGCTTTGTGGCTTCCTGTATCCATTTGTTGTTTTATGTTTTCATGCACATTATAAATCTGGGGTATGCCCCTTATAATCTTTGTATATTCTTCTTTTAATATATCTGTCAACTTACCAAAAAAAAAATGAAATGAAAACAAAAGAAAGAATGTGAATTTCAAAAGTTGGCGCAAAACAGACTCATTTACAATAAATTAAGTTCGAACTGGAACCTAAAGTAAATGTTGTCCAAATAGACAGAATGTAAAGTTTGAGCAATTTATGATAAGGTTTGATATACTGACGAAAAAACATTACGAAGCAGAATTGATTAGACCCGAAATTCAAAAGCAAAGCAACTGATATACAATTGACCCCAAAATTAATATGTAGTGCGACTAGGATCCTAGTAATCAGATTTTCAAATTTGAGCTAATTCGGAGTTGATTTGATCCAATTTCCCTTGTTTAGTTTTTCTATGGTAGAAACCAATAAACATCGTTTTGAACTATTTTTTGTTCTTTTTTATCATTTTTTTATGCTACTGGTATATTTTGGACAGTAATAAAATGAAAAAAAACAATTGTTTTTATTTTTTTCTTGATTTGCTGCAAAATGAAGAAGAAGAAGAAGAAATTGGAGATTAAAGAAAAAAATTTTTTTTGCAGAAATAAAAGAACGATAATTTCAAAAGGATATAACATGATTAATAGAGCCAAGCTCTGATACCAAATGATGTGAACCTCGTGATCACATGGTCACACAACCCACACGCAAAGACACCAATTTCTGGAAAGCCAAATAAATCAGGTTTGATAGGAGTGTGACACAAAGATAACTTGTACCTAGGTATCAGCACTATTGAAAATGGAAAACCCCAACCCAATGAATATTGATTCACAAATGAGAAGTATAAGAATGATGTCACCAAGCCAGTTGTTCTTCAATAAGTCATTTTCAGTTCTTTACAGAACCATGGAAGGGAGATTATCTCACCAACACATATACACACACATAAAGTGCGGCTAACAAGAAGTTTTATTAGTCTGAATTGTCTAACTTATATGTCTGGTGATGCCTTCATTATACTAACTCTAGACTTAAATAAACCCTAATGGACCCCCCTTACGTGGACTTATATGAGGCTCACTTATAATTGACCCAAATAAGTAATAATAACCTAAAAATTAAGAAGAAAAAAATAAAAAAAATAAAAATCCAAAAATTAATATCTTAAATATGCTAGAATCAGATGTGTCACCATGAACAAGTCCCAAATAGACTAGGTAATCTGATCTTAAGGTAGAATTAATTTTGAAGTCTTTTTTCCTTGTTGTAACTAGGATGAATAAGGAATCCTTGTAAGAAAAGGATTCTGAAACATTTATGAATCCTAGTCATACTTGAAAACTATGTTGCAGCCTATTAAAGATCTTTGTAGAAGTAGGAAATTCCCAAAACAAGCTACCACATGTTTTAGGAAAAGAATCCTAGCCAAATGGAATTCGACAAGTCAAAAGGAAGTAAATAACAAAATTTGAACACTTGTTGACCAGTATTGTGATGCCTTCCCGACCTCCAATTGACCTGAAATTTTAACCCAAGGTAGGAAAACCTGTCTGGCGACTCAACATAAAATTTTAACGCAATCCAACAGTTGTATTGATAATTATAATTGTTGCTGTAAAACTGGACAGTTGTGTATTTTGCCCGGATCGTATCATGTATTGTTGAAGTTGCCTCCCTTTTAGTTTTTTTTATTTCTCTAGGATAATTAATTATAGATTTAAAGAATCCTCTCAAAACATGGAAACCCTTATTGCCTTCCTTGTAGGATTAGAAAACTCCCCAAAATAAGCTAATCAATCCAAAATTAAATACCATCGACCCTTTTTTCCTTGTGTAGCGAGGATGAATAAGGAATCCTTGTAAAAAAAGATTTTGGAACATTAATGAATCTTTTCCACACTTGAAGAATATGTTGCAGCCCATTAAAGATCGTTGTAAAATTAGGAAATTCCCAAAACAAGCTGCCACATCCTTATAGGAAAAGGATCTTTATCAAATAGGAAGTCTACAAGTCAAAAGGAACTAAATAACAAAATTCATCTAGCCTATTCTAACCTATATTTTAAAGGCCATCCTGAACCTTGATTGACCTAATATTGTACGCCAACATAGAACAAAATGCCGAGAAACTTTGGGTGAAGTTTCAGCATGATCAAATTATCGAATTGAGAATTATAATTGTTGCTATAAAATTGAACAGTAGGCACAATTACTCTAGAATCTGAATTTCCTTATTCAACCCGTGATGCAAACCTCGTGATCACGTGGTCACGAAACTCACACGCAAAGACACCAATTCCTGAAAAGCCAAGTAAACGAGGTTTGATAGGAGTGTGATACAAAGATAACTTGTACCCTAAATGAGGTTTGATAGGAGTGTGACACAAAGATAACTTATACCCTAAATGAGGTTTGATAGGAGTGTGACACAAAGATAACTTGTACCCCTAATGGACCCACACAAACAAAGTACGACAAACAAGAAGTTTTATTAATCTAAATTGTCTAACTTACATGTCTGGTTAAGCCTTTATTTATATTAACTTTAGACTTAAATAAAACCTAATGGCCCTCCTAGGTGGACTTATATGAGGCCCATTACAATTGACTCAAATAAGTAATAATAGCCCAAAAAAGATTAAGAAGAAATTAATAAAAATAATAAAAATTAAAAAATTAGTATCCTAAATAAGCTAGAATTAGATTTGTCACCATTAAGAAGTCCCAAATAGACTATGAAATCTGATCTGAAGGTAGGATTAATTCTGAAGTCTTCTTGTTGTAGCTAGGATGAATAAGGAATCCTTGTAAGAAAAGGATTCTGAAACATTTATGAATTCTTGCCACACTTGAAAACCATGTTGTAGCCCATTAAACATCTTTGTAGAATAAGAAGATTCCCAAAACTACCACATCCTTTTAGGAAAAGAATCCTAGCCAAATAGAAAATTCCTAGCCAAATAAAAAGTCCACAAGTCAAAAGAAAGTAAATAACTAAATTCGTACAACCTCTATTGACCAGTATTTCGGTGTCTTCCCTAACTCTGATTGACCTGAAATTGTAACCCAAGGTAGGAAAACCTCCCTAAAGACTCCACATAAAATTTCAGCATGATCTAACAGTCGGATTGGGAATTATTTTACGTCTCCAGATTGCATCATTCCCTCTTCATTTCTCTCCCTTTGACACCACCTCTCCTTTTGAATCCTTCTCTTCTTTTGCCATAATACCTTGTCAGAATACATGAAATCCTGATAGCAATACTCCCTTTGTCTTTTTTTTTTTACATGAAAATTTAAAACGAAAGTTAATGACAACAAAGAAAGTAAGAAGAAACTAATGACCGAAAACTGACCCAAAATTACATGGACTTTTAATTGATGAACGTAACAAACTCCTTTAGACCTAAAAAATAAAGGACCCTAGACCAAACGACTTCCAAATGGTCTGAAATTTGATATTTAGAGCACATTCATGCCCAAAACCCATAATATAAAGTTTGATTTAATTCGAATTGATTTGATATATAGACGCGAAACTGACACGAATCAACCCCTTTAAAACATGAATTTGGAACCCAAAACAAATGATGTGCAAATGAGAAATTAATATATTGTGCGATTTCACCCTAAATAACCAGAATATCAATTTTGATATAATTACAATATGGTTTGATAAGTGGACGCAAAATAGAAGCGAAACAAACCTTTTTGTCCTAAATAACATTTTTATTTATTTATTTATTTTTTACTCTAAAAAAAAATTGTGGACATAAAGACTAATATGACACCCTTTTTTCTTAATTCCAAAAGACTCAATTCAATGCAACTAATCAAGAATAACGTAGGAAGACGACAATCTGATCAAAACTGATTTGAAACAAGATCAGACCCGACACAAAGAAAGATTGATGCGGAAGATAAAAAGAAAAAAAATACAAGAAATAAAAGGATATAACCTGATTAATGGAGCCAAGCTCTGATACCAAATGATGTGAACCTCATGGTCACGCAACCCACACGCAAAAACACTAATTCTCGGAAAGCCAAGTAAATCAGGTTCTAGAATCGGGTTTTGTCTAGCTGTAACGGGTTTATTTTGCGTTGTCTTTCAAAACTTATTTTGTTTCTGTTTCAGAATCCTTTTCTTATAACAGTTTCTTATTCATCCTAGCTACACAAGGAAAGGAGGGCTGGTGCTCTTTAATGACAGATTAGTTGTTTTTATTATTTTCTTTATGTTTAGGCTTAATTAAAACTTTCTTTTAAGCTAGGATCCAAGCGTAATAATGTCAATGGGTCCATTGGAGGTGCCAATTACAAAAGCTAGGGTAAAGAAGCTTAAAGAAGCATTGAATGAGCTTGTACAAAGCATATGGAGCAAGATGGGCCTAGAGGAGCTTGAGACATCTAAGGAGCATAAAGGACAACCTCTAATTCAAGTCCAATAAGAGCCCAATTCGTGTGGAACAAGGAGCTGATTTGTCCGGCCCTATACTAGCCTTGTTAGGCTTGTTTTTCCTAAAGATACAAGGATCGAAAGTCAGCAATTTATTCTCCTAAATAACCAAGGAAGTTTTGGCAAATCTGATTCCTAAAGAGGAAAGGATTATTTAATGCTTTTCCTAACCTAGAAAGGAAAGTAATTAAATCAGCAATAAAAGGGGAAATTTGTTTTCTTATTTGTCCAAGTTAAACAAGGAAATCTAACCTGATCAAGGACCTAAAGGGGGCGGCAACACAAATTTTCCAAATCAGATTTCTCCTAGCTTATATGGGACTTCTATAAGGCAGCAAATCTGATCCTATCATATTTAGGATATTAATTTTGGATTTATTATTGTTATTATTATTCTCTTCTTAGTTTAGGGTTTTATTTATATTATTTGGGTTTAATTGCAAGTGGGCCTCATATATGTCCACATAAGGGGGTTCATTAGGGTTTGTTTCAGTTTAGAGTCAGTATAAATAAAGACATAACTAGACATATAAGTTAAACAATTCATATTAAAAAATCTTTTTATTTGCCACACTTTGTGTGTGTCTGTGTTGGTGAGAAAAAAAATCGTTCAAAAAGACATTTATGGGTTTCTGCCGTACAAAACTAAACTAAGGAAAATTGGATCAAATTTAGCTCAAATTTGATACTATGATTACTGGGTCCTAATCACACCACATATTAATTTTAGGGTCAATCAGATATCATTTGCTTTGGTAAATCAGGTTTGATTGGAGTGTGACATAAAATAATGATACGGTTCGGCCTTGTGATATGATGCAAGCAAGGTCAGATTTGGATTTTGGCGTAAAACTTTCCACCGTCTAGTTTTATGCTATTGAGCATAACTCCAAATTCAACCGTTGGCACTCCAAATTCAACCGTTGGCTGGAGCTGAAACTTTACCAACGATTCTAGAGGTATTTGTCCATGTTGGGGTAACTTTTCAAGTTAATCGGAGATCAGAAAGGATTTGCGATATAGGTCAGAATAGGTTGTATAAATTTTGTTATTTATTTTCTTTTGACCTGTGGACTTCCTATTTAGCAAGGATCTTTTTTTCTAAAAGGATGTGTGATACGATTCAGGCAAGGTCAAATTCGGATTTTGATGTAAAATATGCAACTATCCAGTTTTACAGCAACAATCATAATTCTCATTCCGACTGATGGATCGGGCTAAAATTTTACGTGGTGTCTCTTAACATGTTGTCCTACCTTGGATTAAACTTTCAAGTCAATCGAAGTTCAGGAAGGCATCGCAATACGGGTCAACAGAGGCTGTACAAATTTTATTATTTACTTCCTTTTGACTTGATGACTTCCTATTTGGAAAGCATCCTTTTCCTACAAGGATATGCCAGCTTATTTTGAAAATCTCCTAACTCTACAAGGATCTTTAATGGGTTGCAATATAGTTTCCAAGTATGGCAAGGATTTATAAATATTTCAAAATCTTTTTCTTACATGGATTCCTTATTCATCCTAGCTACAACAAGGAAAGAAGACTTTATAATTAATTTTATCTTGAAATCAGATTTCCTAGTTTATTTGGGACTTCTTAAGGGTGACAAATCTGATTCTAGCATTTTTAGGATGGTAAGTTTCAGATTTTTATTATTTTCTTCTTTGTCTTTTGGTTATTATTACTTATTTAGGTCAATTGTAAGTGAGCATCATATGAGTTCATCTAAAGGGGGTTCCATTGGGGTTTATTTAAGTCTAGAGTTAGTATAAATAAAGGCATAACCATACATGTAAGTTAGACAATTCAGATTAATAAAACTTTTTGTTTGCCACACTTTGTGTGTGTGTGTTGGGTGAGGGTTAACCGCTTCGTGGCGTCATCCTTATACTTCTCGTTCGCGAATCAATATTCTTTGGGTGAGGGTTTTCCGTTTCCAATAGTGTTGGTGCCTAAGTACAAGTTATTTTTGTGTCACACTCCTACCAAACCTGATTTACTTTGCTTTTCGGGAATTGGTGTCTTTGCATGTGGTTTACGTGACCCCGTGATCACAAGGCTTGCATCATTTGGTATCATAGCTTGGCTCCATTAATCAGGTTATATCCTTCTAAAATTTTGTTCTTGTTGTTTCCGCATAAAAATTCCTTAGTATCCAATTTCTTCTTCTCCTTAGTATTGTTTGCTTAAGGTTTTAATTTGAAGTTCAATTCTATCGAAAAAAAAACAGCTCTTAGTTTGGGATCATTTTGATATCGTTTTCTTGATGTTTTAATTGGAGGTTCAATTCTACCGCAAATTGATCCACAAGGGGTTTGGGTACCTACACATAAGAAAACGGCCTATAAACTGAGAGTTGTTGTTTGTTTGGTATTAGAATACAAAATATTGAATTTGAGGTCATTTTGAGATTTTTTGGTCTGGGTTTCAATTCTGTTACGTAAAAATTGCGTAACAGGTTAGATTTGTGTCAAATTTCAAAACGAGATCCTTATTGTTTATTTTTATCCAAATCTTTTTGTTTCTATTATAATTGGGTTATCTAGGAGTTAATTAATTTTTTTTGCTAATATTCGCTTCTGTTTTATTTCATGTCTTCGTTAAGTCCACAATTCGTACGAATTTGTAATGTTACTCGCGAAATCATAGTTCTGTTTTGCTTTGTTTTTAATATATTTATTGATTCTTGAGTCTGAAAATTATAATTGGAGTGCACTGCGAAGGTTACTGACTTTAATTTGTTGATTTTAGTTCCTAAAGAACAAACAAAAAAATAAGATGTGACTTGCTTGCATTGGTACCATATTGCATAGAACTTCATCAACATATTTTCCAATAAAAAATGGAACCACAACCTCTTTAGTCACTTTCACTTCACCACTATCATTCAGCCATTGCAATCTATATGGTTTTGTATGCTTAACAGTACATAAATTCAATTTACTAACAAGGGTCGTACTATAAACATTAACACAACTTTTTCCACTATCTATAATTAAACGACACATCTTGCTTTGTACATAGGTTGGCGTATGAAAGATGTTCTCCTTTTGTTGATTAGTTTCATCTTCCTTGACCTGAACCTAAAGTGTTCACCTTATAACAAGGACTCCTCAACTGGTAATGCTAACTCATCTCCATCATTATCCTCCAATGGTGGCATGCATTCACAATCAGATTTGTCACTTTCATATTCAATATCAACATTATCTCTAATCATCATGATTCTCTTGTTTGGACACTCTAAAACATAATGTTCATGTCCTTGACACTCGAAACATTTAACATCACAAGTATGTTTAGGTTGAGTTTCAGATTTAGCTTTGGCACCAGTAGGGACATCAGCTTTAGCCTTTAGTGGCTCAGCTTTGGAAGGAACAAAGGACCTCGACCAGACAGTACTCTCTCTCCTTAGATTTGGCTTCCAAGATTATGAAGAACCCGAATTAAACGTTAGTCGAACATGTCCCTTCTTAAGTTGTCTCTCCACCTTCATAGCCATGTGAACCATGTCCTCTAACTCCATGTATTGCTGTAGCTCAACAACATTGGCAATGTTCTGATTCAACCCATTAAGAAATCTAGCCATGGTGGCTTCTTTGTCCTCAACAACATTGGCTCGAATCATTGTCATCTCCATCTCTTTGTGATATTCATGTACTAACATAACCTTGATTCAGACTTGGAGCTTTAGATATAAGTCTCTTTATTAAGACTTTCATCTCCCCAATGTGTGAACGGGTCACTCCTTATTCCTGCTCCTGCTGATTACAATCTGATCCCACCAAATCAATGCATACTCTGTTGATTAGTACTTAAAAGTGCATTTTTATCAAGGTTTTATATCATCATTTTACACTTGAAGTATTAATAACTCCTTAACTAGAGCATGTTTTATAATAATAGATCTGATAATATAAGATAGCTTTAAT
>Ga0325401_1002367_pt1 | contig 16727 bp, 15 predicted proteins | sample PopdelMetagenome_FD_205666 | JGI IMG/M metagenome (GOLD analysis project Ga0325401, IMG submission 205666) | Populus deltoides microbial communities from Bellville, Georgia, United States - Xylem-PdKOR-R2 | ecosystem: Host-associated > Plants > Phyllosphere > Stem > Wood/Secondary xylem | place...
GCATCGCGATGATCGGCCACGGCTTCATGGGGGCCGCGCACTCGCAGGGCTGGCGCACCGCACCCCGCGCGTTCGACCTGCCCGTCGAGGTGGGGATGAGCCTGCTCGTCGGCCGCAACGCCGACGCCGCGGAGACGGCGGCCCGCCGGTGGGGATGGGCGGAGACCTCGACCGACTGGCGCGCGGCGATCGCCCGCGACGACATCGACCTCGTCGACATCGTCACGCCGGGCGACTCGCACGCCGAGATCGCGATCGCCGCGCTGGAGGCCGGCAAGCACGTGCTCTGCGAGAAGCCGCTCGCCAACACGGTCGAGGAGGCCGAGCGGATGACGGCGGCCGCGGCCCGCGCGGCCGCGTCGGGCGTGCGCTCGATGGTCGGCTTCACCTACCGGCGGGTGCCGGCGGCGACCCTGATGCGCGACCTCGTGGCCGAGGGACGCGTCGGACGCATCCACCAGGTGCGCGCCGCGTACCGGCAGGACTGGCTCGTCGACCCCGAGGCGCCGCTCACCTGGCGGCTCCAGAAGGAGCTCGCCGGCTCCGGGTCGCTCGGCGACATCGGCGCCCACGCCATCGACCTCGCGCAGTTCGTGACGGGGCAGGAACTCGCGCGCGTGTCGGGGACCGTCGAGACGATCGTGCCCGAGCGCCCGCTGCTGGGCGAGAAGGTCGGCCTCGGCGGCACCGCCTCGGACGCGCGCGGACGCGTCACCGTCGACGACATCGCGGTCTTCGCAGGCCGGCTGGAGGGCGGCGCGCTCGCCTCGTTCGAGGCGACCCGCTTCGCCACCGGACGCAAGAACGCCCTGTCGCTCGAGGTGTCCGGCGACCGGGGCGCCCTCGCCTTCGACCTCGAGGACATGAACACGCTGTGGTTCCACGACCGCACCGCCGAGGCGGGGCGGCAGGGGTTCACGCGCATCCTGGTGACCGAGCCGGAGCATCCGTACCTCTCGGGGTGGTGGCCCACCGGGCACCTCCTCGGCTACGAGCACGGGTTCTCGCACCAGGTGAAGGACCTCGTCGAGGCCGTCGCGAGCGGCACCGACCCGAGGCCCGGTTTCGCCGAGGGGCTGCAGGTGCAGCGCGTGCTCGCCGCCGTGGAGCGGAGCTCGGACCGCGACTCGGTGTGGGTCGACGTCGTCGAGGGGGCGGACGCCGACGGGCACGGCTCGCGCGACGGGACGTCCACGAGTCCGCACGAGCTCATCCGAGGAGCGACGAGATGACGAGACCGATCACCCTGTTCACCGGGCAGTGGGCCGACCTGCCGTTCGAGGAGGTCGCGCGGCTCGCGGGCGAGTGGGGCTACGACGGCCTCGAGATCGCCTGCTGGGGCGATCACCTCGACCCGGACCGGTGGGACGACGAGGACTACGTCGCCGGCAGGCTCGACGTGCTCGAGCGCAACGGCCTCAAGGTGTGGACGATCTCGAACCACCTCAAGGGACAGGCGGTGTGCGACGACCCGATCGACGCGCGGCACCGCGGCATCCTGCCCGACTCGGTGTGGGGCGACGGCGACCCGGAGGGCGTGCGCCGCCGGGCCGCCGAGGAGCTGAAGAACACGGCGCGACTCGCGGCCAGGCTCGGCGTGCGCACCGTCACGGGGTTCACCGGCTCGTCGATCTGGAAGTACGTCGCCATGTTCCCGCCGGTGCCCGAGGAGCTCGTCGAGGCCGGGTACCGCGACTTCGCCGACCGGTGGAACCCGATCCTCGACGTGTTCGACGAGGTCGGGGTGCGCTTCGCCCACGAGGTGCATCCGTCGGAGATCGCCTACGACTACTGGACCACGGTGCGGGCGCTGGAGGCGATCGGGCACCGGGATGCGTTCGGGCTGAACTGGGACCCGTCGCACATGGTCTGGCAGGACCTCGACCCGGTCGGATTCCTCGGCGACTTCCGCGACCGGATCTATCACGTGCACTGCAAGGACGCGAAGCGCCGGGTCGGCAACGGGCGCAACGGGCGGCTCGCCTCGCACCTCCCGTGGGCCGACCCGCGGCGCGGGTGGGACTTCATCTCCACAGGGCACGGCGACGTGCCCTGGGAGGACGCGTTCCGCATGCTCAACGCGATCGGCTACGAGGGCCCGCTCTCGGTGGAGTGGGAGGACGCCGGGATGGACCGGATGGTGGGCGCTCCCGAGGCGCTCGGCTTCGTGCGGCGCCTGTCGTCGTACGAGCCGCCCGCGGCGGCCTTCGACGCCGCGTTCAGCACCCGCTGAGCACAGCGCTCCAGCACGCCGGCGTCGAGTTCGCGGCCGCAGGCATTGCAGACGGGCCCATCCCAGGGGATGTCGTCGGTCACGGGGTCGAGTGTCGCGGCCGCGGTACGTCGTCGGCAAGGTGGCCGCGGCGGTGCTGCCGATAGGTGGAGACGAAAGTCGGCGGGAGACGAGTGACGGTGACCTCGTCGTGGGGGCTGAGGAGTTCGCCGAGGCGGGTGAGGTGGTGTTCGGCGGCGTCGCACCACACGTGCTGATCGGCGGGGACGTGCCAGTGGTCGCCGGTGGTGCAGGCGATGGTGGCGTAGGGGAAGTAGGTGGCGCGGTCAGGGTCCGGATCGGTGTCGTCGATCGCAATACGCAGCTGCACGGCCCGGATCGTGTCCAGCTCGACCCGGCGGGGCACGAGGAGGTCGATGTCCGGGACCCCAGCGAGGTCCAGCGCGCAGGTGTCGACGGTGATCCTCACCGCTCCAGGGTGGCAGCGGCGCCGGCGACTCCGGGTACCGGCGGTGCGCGGGTGTGGAGGGCGGGCGGGGACGGCCTCCCTGGGGAGGACGGGCGGAACTGGTTCCGCGGCATCCGCCGCGGCCGCACCGGGATCCCCCTGCCGAATCGCTCGAAGCCGGGCGGAGAGCGCGGCGACCTCAGCCGGAGTGCCCGGAATCTGATCGAGGTGGTCGTCGGTGCGTCCGGCATCACGCTGCACCCGGGCGACCGTGTGGGCTGATGCCGCCGCCACGCGTCCTGCGCGACATCGGCGTCCGTGCGGGGGTGCAGTGTTGGGGCGGGCATCATCGCGGTGGTGTCGTCGACGTAGGCGCGGCGGGCGGTCTCGTCGGGGGTGCGGGTGCGCCAGGGGAGTTCCCGCTGGTACCGGGTCTTCCGCGCGGCCCGCGCCAGCCGGTCCAGGATCCGGTGCTGGTCGAGGGCCTCCTGCGCCTGGGCGACGATGAGGGTCAGCCGCCCGCTGGTGGTGGCCTCCGCGAGCATGGCTGCCCTCTGGTTGGGGGAGTAGTCGCCGATTGCTTGGATGAAGGTGTCCCAGTCGGGGCTGTACCTGCCGTTGAGGGTGATCCGTCGTCGCACCATGATCGTTTGCTCTCTTCCTTCCTCCACGTTGTTTGGGTCGTGAAGGCGACTTGTCGCCGGCAGGGCGACCGGTCGGAGAGCAACCCGGTAGGGCGGTGGGGGAGACAGTTCCGGTGCGAGATAAGGGAGCGTGCGACCGCGTGCCGGAAGTGTCGGAGGAGCCGGCGGCGCAGCCGCTTGCTCGGAGAGTGGGCGACCGTATGCTGCCGAAGGCTTCACGACACAAACCACACGAGCCCTCGCAGGGCGGGAATCACAGGTCCGGCGACGCCGGTCTCATCACTTTGAGCTTCGCGATTAGCCGGCCATGAAGATGGCTATGCATGCGGGCTGGCGGCCTCACCGGGAGAGGCGGTCCCTCGGTCCTTGCGGGCGACGCGGTCTGCTCAGATAGCCAAGCATGACGATCACATCGCGCATCGATAGTGTCGCGAGGTAGCCAGCGACCTACTCCGGCGTCACGGGGTACGGCTCGACTGAGGGGGGAACGATGACGCGTGCATCTGTCGGCGTGGCTGCCGCTGTGATGGTGGCCGTTCTCACCTGCTTCGGCTGCGCAAGTAGCGCCACTACCGAAAGACGTAGAGACGAGCTATCCGAGCTCATAACCAAGCTGGACCTCACCCAGGTGGGCGAGGTCCTTTGCAGCGAGCGTAGTGGAGAGATTGGGCCCTCGAGCGGACTTCTCGAAGTGGTTGTGATCGGTGACACAGCGAACGCCTCGTCGGTTGCCCGTTACCTTGATGAATCAGGATTCCGAATAATAGAAAATCCTTCATCGGCGGGCGGGCAGGGTTATGGCGTTGCCGTGAATATTCGCACTTACGATTCGCATTCTCCTCAAGACCAGGAGACCCTTGAACGGTTCGAGGGAATTGGATGCTCTATCCCTGCTGAGGGTGTTGTAACGGTTCAGTTCGCGGAGAACGGCACGACCACCCTCCCGTAAGACTCCTCGACACAAGCAGCGCCGTCTCGCTTCCCTTGAGTTGCGAGACACGAGATCGTAGTGCTGAACGTGGACTGCGCGTGCGATGGTGATCCTGTGGCCCGACAGGCGTTGATACTCCTTACAGCGGCTCTTGCTGTGGTTTCTGCTTCGGGGTGCGCTCCGTCGTCACAGTCAGTCCCCTCGTCGCCGGTTGCGCCGATCGAGCAGACCGCTGGGGGTAGGACTCTGCTTGTCGCTGGTTCAGCTCCAACCGCTGTGATGGAGGCTCAGGTCATTGGCGAGCTGGAGGTATCGACGCAGGGGTGCCTCGGGGTGGCCGTGGAAGGCGATTTCGTTCTTGCCGTGTTCCCGTATGACTCCGCACTTTCCGCCGACGGCAAGAGCGTGCGAGTGCCGGGTGCAGGTGAGCTGGAGGTGGGTGACGCGATCGACGGCGGAGGCGGATGGGTACCGGGCGATACCGTGCCGCTGCCCTGTGGTCCGGTCAAGGAAGTCGTGATGTGGCAAACGGTGTCTTAGGAAGATCACGACCTGCTTGACCGTCGCGCGTCCCTCGAGTAGCGAGACGCCTACTGTTTCGCCAGGCGGGCTCGTACCTCGAGGCGCTCACTGCTTGGCGCGTCGGAAGCTGAGCGCGCCGCTTGCAAGCATGAGCACACCCGACCCAACCATGAGCCAGCCCGGCCATCCGGCCGTACTCACGACAATGAATCCGAAGAGCATCAGAACGCTCGCGCAGATGAGGAAGATGCGAGCCTGCGACTTGGTCACTCGTCCACTATCGCCTGTTGCTCCCCAAAACCCCGTAGGTGTTTCTCAGCTCTTAGGTTGCGAGACGTCTCACCGGCGCCGATCCCGCGGCCGCCACTTCTCCAGGATCTCGGTCAGCCCGCTTTCTCGTAGCTATGTGTCGCAACTACTCCGTATGCGGCGCATACTCGTAGTGCGTTGCGAGACACCGTGGAGGCTGGACCGGCTGGGCAGGTCGACGCAGAACATGCTCGCCCTCGCACAGCAGCTCCGCGACCGCGGCGCAGGCCTTCGTGTGTTGAACCTCGGCGGGGGAGACGTGGACACCTCTACCCCAATGGGGTCGATGCTGTTCACGATCATGGCCGCGCTCGGACAGATGGAGCTCGAGATCAAGCGGGAACGCATCACCGACTCCGTGGCCAAATGGCGCGCCGCCGGGATGGACTCGGCGGCCGACGACAGACCATCACCGACAGCCAGATCCGCTCCGCCATCCAGCTCGTCGACGCCGGCGCGCTGGCGGCTCAGGTCGCGCGCGACCTGGGGATGTCCCGTGCGACCTTCTACCGACGATCACGAGAGCCGGCGACCAAGTAGCTCAACTGTGGCGAATGAAGGCTGTCAGATGCGCGGCGATTCAGTCACTAGCTCTCACAGAGAAGGCTGTGGAGACGCGACCTACTTGCCAGCCACTAGCCAGTCCCGTACCTTGGTAGACGCCGCCCGTTACGACGGGTCAGGAAGAGGACCTTGGAACCCCAGCCGGACGACTGGATCCAGGGTCTTTCGCTTTTTCTAGCTCCAACGACTCCGTCGTACGAGCCTGGATCAGCAGCGTCGCCTGCAGCTCCTCGTAGTGACTCGCGTTGCCAGTGTAGGCGGCGTTGATAGAGCCGAGGACGGCGTCGGCGATCCACAGGAGAGGCTCGTCGCCGCCACGCTGATGGCTGAGGCGAAGCCGTCGATCGAGCCCCTGTGATTGCAGCCCTACGATGTGCGCGCGATCGCTCCTGTCCTGGCTGTCGGATCGGCATTCAAGGGTTAGGTCGAACGTCTCCGACTCGATGAGATGGTGGTAGAGCAACTCGAGACTCTTGCGCCGGTACCGTTCGACTCGATTTCGGTGGGCATCGAGGTGCGACACGACGATGTTCATGGTCCCAAGACGCACGATGCGAGAGACGATCTCGCGCCGCCGCCGCTCACTCTCATCTGTCCAGTGCAGCTTGATCTGCCCGGGCTTCAGAAGAGGTCGCAGCTGCTCACGAACGCTGTGACAGTCCTCGTCGTCGATAAGAGCAGCGCAGACCAGGTACTCCTGAAGTCCCTCTCCCCGATTCGCCGACGACTCGTCGAGGAAGGCGCGGAAGATGGGGCTGGACACCTACATACGGTAGCTACGCATAGCAAGGGTCCTCCAACGAGACCCTGGACCTTCCTAGGTGCCACAGCACGTGTCGCATGATTTGCGAGGGCATTGGCTGACGGGCCGTGACCTTGTGACGAAGACGAACGCAACAAAGAAGAGGGGGCCCGGAGGCCCCCTCTTCGCAACATCTCCAAGTTTGGACCTCGGTGAGGATCGGCTTTGGACGCCGTTCCCTCAGCCTGCCGGCGGTCAGCTCAGTGTTGCGGGACGACTCCGCCCCGTCGCGCTCATTACTCGAGAGGGCGTGATGGACTCGTCTTACGGCGAGTGTACGGCCCCGAGTCGATCCGGTGCCAGCACAACATGCACTTCTCGTGAGACGATGGTCCTTGCACACCCGGGGTGCTTACTCCGGCGAACCCAACGGCATAGCCCTGGCGCATCCCCCTAGTGCGATTACCTCATAGCTCATCATAGTACTTCGGAGGGATATCGTCGCAAGCGCCAAAATGAGTGATGGGAAGTCATCGTGAGACACCCCTCGGAAGAGGCTGCGCGACTTACTCGCCCGGGTGCAGCCGTGCGCTCACTCTTCGTCGAGCGTGACGACCCCCTCAGTCGTACGCCGCTCGAGTCCTTGCTTAGTGGACGAACCGCAGCGGGGGGAGGCGGCGGCGCCGGCGGCAAGCTCCGGATAGCTCTTCTTCTCTCGATCCTCTGGGTCCAAGCACATCCTCCGTACACCTCGACACGGGTCGCCCCCTGGTGGGCGCGCCTTCTTCAGCTAGCCGACCCTGAGGGCACAGGTGCCCGACAGGTGCGAGACACCCTCCACGAACTCCGCGACCGCGGCTTCGTCTCCCTCACCCCCACCCACACCGGCGTGAACGAGATCAGACTGCTAAACGAACTCGGCACAGGGGACCGTTACACGTTCCCCAGCCCGGCTGACGGTGAACGGTACTTCCGCATACCCCGCCAACTATGGGCGGACGGTTGGATGCGAGCCATGACCGGACGCGCCCTCGCGGTCTACCTCGCGACTCTGTCCAACGCAGGGTGGAAACAAGAACCCTTCTGGATCTCCAGCGACCTCTTCCACAGTCGTTACGGCATGGGAGACACCACCCGCAAGAAAGGCTTCCGGGAGCTCGTCGACCTCGGAGTCCTCGACATCGACTCCTACTCAACAACTCGCCAGGAGGGTACACGAACGTTCCGACGCAACGTCTACACCTTCAACCCTGACCTAGACAGCCCAACCCTCGACACAGCCGCAACCGACAGCGGCACGCCCCCAAGCGCCGACCCAGACGAGTCGCGGACCATGCCACCTCAGTCACAGAACACGTAACACGTTTACCCTGACGAACATGAGTCAATCTAAAGACGCGCAAGTCAAGGACGTCGTGGTCGGACTTGCACTCGGCACACTCGCGTGCGGTGTCACCGCCGTCACCAGCAACAAAGCGACGCTCGAGAGCGCCGCAAGGAAAGCGTGGACTCAGTGGGACGGGTCGTCCAAGTACCCCTCCATCGTCGGCTTCAGCTCCGGCAACCTCATATGGATGGGAATCCAAAGATCTGCGCGCCGTCGGGCGACAGTAGCCGCCTGGGCAACCGACCGCTGGGTGACTCCGTACCTACTCCAACCGTGGACCGTCGCCGAGGCGCTCGAGCACATGGTCAACGAGTCTCCGACCGCAAACTGGCGCAGCCTCGGCGCATCCTTCATCGCCGGCTTCCACCCGGACGAGATCCTGCGAGAGGAGCGCTAGGTCAGGTGACCGGCACAACCAGCACTACCCATCACGCCAACCGGCCGCGTCCGCGACGCCGACCGTTGCTACCACACGTGCACCGGAGCTCGCAGGTGAGCCTCGCCCTCGTGGACGCCTTCGCCGAGGCGCCGCGCGCGGAGCAAGTCCAAGCCCTCGGCGAACTACGGAAGAGAGTGGAAGACGACTCGACCGCCATCGAGTTGGGGCTCCTTGGAGCCGCCCTTGGCGCACTGTTCACGATCGTGGGCCCGGGTGATGCCCTGCCGGAGGTAACGAATGTCCTCACCGGTCTGGTCTTCGGCATCCTCGGAGGACTGACGGTAGTACTCGTCGTGTCACCAGGACTGTTCGCCATCGCTCTCCGCTCGAACCGCCGCGATGCAGCAGCAGCATGGCTCACCGCCTACGAAGACGAGCTCGCCCGCCGCCGATCCGCACGCGGACGACACGCACGCGCATGGCAGCGCGCCCACTAAGCGATGAAGCGTGACCCGCGCAGCACTCGGCCAGTAGATCGATCCTCGCCATCCATCGCTCCTAAGACGCTCGCTTAAGGGGTCGCTGGTCCGCGCGCCTCGAGTGTCGGTGGTAGCTGCAATCATCCACCGTGAAGTGACCCTTCACGGGGTCTGACATCCTCATAGCAATGAAGCTGTGACCCAATATGTGGGTGTCGCACCCCGTTCTGACCACTAGATGTAGTAGTTTGCAAGAGAATGTGACGCGTTCTCCGGGCGTCACTCTGCAGGCGAGTAAGGAGTGGTGATGGCCTGGAACTTTGAGCGATCAAGCGAACGTGCAAGAGCGCGATGGGACGAGACAGCTTCGGTGACTGTCGGCGATGTGCAGCGCGAAACCGACTTTCAGAACATCAGCTTGGTGTCACCGAAGCGGTTGGTGGGCGCACATCTGTACGCCGACGTGACCAACTTCAACGGCCTACTCCGGTCGGAGGCACTTGACGAGCGCGAGGCCGTTCGGCGTCTACACATATGGCAGCGCGAGGCCAGCCGTGTGGTCGGTGCTCTGGAGGCGACGAAGGTGCACTTCCAAGGCCCACGCCTGCATGCGGTGGTGTATCGACCAGTCTCGGATCAATCGAAGGCCGCGGTGAAGTCTGTTCTGCTCAGTAGCGCGCTACGTCACAGCCTGGCGGCCTTCAACGAGACGGTCGCAACGGATGAGGAGTGGACTGCGGCCGTCGCTGTCGACCACGGTCAGGTGACCGTGACGAAGAACGGCACAGCAGGCGACCGAGAGCTGCTGTTCCTCGGGCCCGCGGCGAACCACGCAGCGAAGCTCCTACAGCGATCAGGGATCAGAATCAGCGATGCCGTCGCCGAGCTTCTTCCGGAATCGTTTGACGAGTACGTATCCGACGCGATCGACGGCCACCGCGTGCTGATGTCAGTGTCAGCTACCGAGGAGCTGATCGAACAGTACGGCTGGTCATGGAACTACTCTCAGGTGCACGATCGCTTGACCCAAGCAGCCGATCGCTTCCCTCTGACGTCGGTGACCGTGTCGAAGCCGAGCGGCAAGTTCAAGAAGGACGACCTCAATCTGTCGAATACGAAGCAGGTCTCCGCGACGTCTGTGTTCGCGGACGTTGATGGATTCACGGCACTGATTGACGACGCAGTCGCAAGCGATCCAGACCTGGTCGACGTCGTTCGCAGCTTCCACACCCTACGTAGTGAGGGTCGATACACGGCGGTGGATGACTTCACCGCCTTGCGAGTGCAGTACCAGGGCGACCGGATGCAGGCGCTGTGCTACCTACCAACTGCAAACTCCGCGAAGGAAGCCATCGCGGCCGTGACCATGGCAACCGCTCTGACGTCAGTCGCCAACGAGGTAATCCCCGAGATTGTCCCCGTCGGCACCGCTAAGCCCTACGCCATCGGTCTGAGCACAGGCGAAGTTCTAGTGACCAAGATCGGTGAGCACGGCAACCGTGACCTGGTCGTCATCGGCGCCAGCGTCGCCACCGCGGCCGCAATCCAGGAGCGACTCGAGGGCGGTGAGATCGGGATGGACGCGCGAACCCGGGACCTCCTACCGGAGTGGATGCAGGCTCTGTTCGAGTGGGAACCCCATCGCCAGGCATTCGTTGCCGTCGACCTCACCTACGACGAACTCCTCGCTGCCGACACGGACGCCGAGGAGAACGACACGATCGCCGGCGCTTTCGAGTCGCTGACGAAGGAGGCTGGCATCACAAGTCAGCCAACGCCGGCGAGGCCGCCAATGCAGCCGCTCAAGCGGCCCTGGGCAAGTGGGCGGTGACCCACCTCGCGTACAGCACTCGATGGGCCGCTCACCAGAGCTACATCGACGAGCACGAACCCGGCCTCGTCCTTCATGTAGGCACTCCGGGCGAGCAAGCAACGATGAAGGGGCGACTTTTCGCGCCACGACCCGACGGCCGTATGACGCCCTTCGACTTGACCTTTCGATACCAACAGCAGGATCCGTACCAACTCCCCGATGTCTTCGACGAGGTCCAGCGCTTCCCAAGGGAGAACGATCGACACATTGAAAGCAATGGGCGATTCTGTTTATGGTTGCCGATCGAAGCCCCATCGATCGAGTTCGCCCACCGCGACGGACTGGCAGTGTTATTCGAACACGTACGAGCGTTCCTCACCAGTCAGCTCAAGTATGAGGCACGACAACGCCGGGGAGTTGAACCGTTTTGGGCAGGTCGCGCTTGGGCGCACGGCGATGCTGCATACGAGCAGTGGGCAAGGGAAGTGTTCTTCGGAGTGAGTGCCAGGAAAATAAGCCGACTAGTCGAGGCGGCTGAGTCACCAAACCTCTATCCAAGCCTGTGCCCGTGTGGATCTCGCCGACGATTCAGCACATGCCACCAGACCGTTGTAGAGACGCTACGCCGCGCTTCCCACGACCGACAAGCACAAGCGGCCATCACACAACTTCGGAGGGAGCTTCAGAATGCCTAGACGGCGCCGCCACCCGGCGGCAGGAGTAGACATGGCGTGGCGGATTCATGTTGCGCAGGAGGCCTGGACAGCGAAGGTCGACGCGAAAGCCGCGATCGTACTGGCGTTGGAAGTTGCCGTTCTTGCCGCCATAATCGGCGCGTCCGCTGCAGGTGCAGCCTTCGCAACGCTGTCTACTGTTGGTATTATTGCAGTGCGCTCAGCGGGAACTCTTCTTACCCTTGCCATCATCTTCGCAGCGGCAAGTATCTTTCCACTATTAGGATCTCCGCTCGAACACGTCAAAGAGCACCGTACGAACTTCATCTACTTCGGTCACCTTAGGCACTGGGACTCCACAAGAGAGTTGAGCGATCAATTAGAGCATGTAGACAATAAGGACCAACTAGACCAGCTTGCACGTCAACTACACAGAATGAGTGTGGGTAACTGGCGCAAGCACCGCGCGCTACAAGCGTCAATTTCCGCCGGGGTAGTGGCTACTGTGATCGTCTCGATCACGACCTTCTGGTCTTTCGCCTAAGCGCCGAACGAGTGTGTGACGCATGTTACTTGACATAATAAAGGTTATCGGCGTTCGTCGTACATGCCGCTGTGTCGCGGACCAAAGGGCCCAAGAAATGATTGGCCGGTTCAGCTAGATGAGCTTCGGCGGAGACTCCACCATCCGATGAAGACGAAGTACACACCCACAGGGACGCCGACTCCTACAAGTAGCCAGATCGGTACTCCTCGTGGGCTTGAGTCGTTCCATCCACCGACGATGAGAGCAAGCGCTGATACCACAATCAACGCAACACCAATCGCGATCAGTCTCCGTGGGTTCCGCTGTACACGAAGGCTCATGTATACGCTCCGATCACGAGGTAGCTCACCACCTCACCAAGTACGGGACAAGCCACAAGAGCTGCCACTGCCAGGAGTCCTGCTGAAGCGCCAGCAGACAATCCCACACAGATCGCTTCTGTGATAGCTCCTACCGTAAGCGAAATCGCGAACTCAGCGAGTGCCGCCGCCGTTCCTTCGTTGATCGCCTCGCCTGCCTGGTATGCGTCGTAGAGCAAGAAGGCAAGGTCGATGAGCTCCTCCGTGACCAGCCCGGACGGATCCTTCCCGTTGACTGGGTCACCCATGCCGTACGCATAGGGGTTGGCCTCTTGCCCGCTCGGGTCGTACTGGGTGAAGCGGCCTGTGGTTGGGTCGTAGTAGCGTGCGCCGAGCTTGTAGAGCCCTGAGCCGCGGTCCTGGTAGCCGGTGATGTAACGGAGGCTGTTGCCGTCGGCGGCTGATCCTGCGGTTGGCGGAGTGCGCAGTTCGCCGTAGGGCGAGTAGGCGTACCCGCCCGCCCAGGCGCCCGTCTTGTCGAACATGCCGATGACTGAGCCAAGGGAGTCGAGGACGTAGTAGTACCGGCTTCCTGCTCCGAATCTCGCGCTGACACTGTCACCGGACGAAGTGCGGGTGTAGTTGCGTTCCACTCCACCAGCGAGCGTCTCTCTCGACAGACCGAGGGTTGACGTGGTGTAGGCGGTGCCACTGGTTGAACGGGTGAGCTGCTCACCGTTGCCTTGACCGAACGCTGTGTAGCCGGCTGAGCCGATGGCGGTGACGGCACCGCGGGAGTTGTAGGTCGAGGTCTGTCCGGTCATGCCGTTACGGGTCTGCGCCCCGTTGGCGTCGTAGGTCCAGGTAGTGGTGTCGGCGGTGGTTGCGGTCAGCCAGTTCGCGGCGTTGTACGTGTATCCGGTGGTGCTGGCCGTGCTGCCGGTGTTTCCCGTACGGACCTGTTGAGTGCGGTTGCCGGCCTTGTCGTAGGCGTAGGTCCAGGATGCGTTTGTGGTGGTGCCGACCCGCTCGGTCGCGGAGCTGAGACGGCTAAGGGAGTCGTACCCATAGGTCGTGACCGCTCCGGCGGGAACGCCTACCTCGGCGTAGCTCGTGCGCGTCTGGATCGCGGTGCGGTCTGCGGAGGGGCCAGATCCGCCTGGCACGGTGTACGAGTATCCGACGTCGGCAACTGTTGTGCCCGCCCCGTTTTTGCCAGTTACGCGGGTAGTACGCGCGGCGTTGTCGATCGTGGTGGTGACGGTCGCGTTACCGGGGTAGGTGCGCTTGGTCTCGGCGCCGTTGGCGTTGTACTCGTACTTCACGCAGCCAGAGTTCGCGGCGGAGCCGGTGGCGGTCTGGCAGGTGCCGCCGGGTTCGATGGTCTGCACGAGCTGGTTGGCGGCGTCGTACTTGTAGGTGACGGTGCCGGCGGCGTCTGTGTAGGAGAGGACGTTGCCGGCGGGGTCGTAAGTGTAGGAGATCTGCGCGGCCACAGGCCCGGTCTCCGTCAGGAGCCGGCCGAGGACGTCGTAGGTTTTGCCCTTGGTGCCGGAGACGCTGTCGTACACCTGCGCCTCGAGCGCGGTCGGGTAGTAGGCAACGACAACACTCGAACCGCCGGCGTAATCGTAGCGGACGATCTGGTCGCGAACGTTATACCCGAACTCGGTGATCTGCCCCTTGCCGTCCTTCACCGTCGCGACTCGCCCGAGGGAGTCATACGTGTAGGTCGTAGCGCCCTGCGGGGCGGGCGGGGTCACCTTGATCAGGTTCCCGTCGACGTCGTAAGTGTTGGAGGTGACCCGGTTGTTGCCGTCGGTCGCGAAGCACACCTGCCCAGGGAACCCACCACAGGTGACCCCAGCGGACCCCTGGTAGGCGAACTTCTGCGTCACCGCGCCAGTACCACCGGAGGTGGTGTCGGTAATCGCGGTCTGGTTCCCAGCAGCGTCGTAGTCGTACTTCTTCGACGCACCAGACGCATCCGTGGAGCACTTCGGCTGGTATGCCGTCCCACCCGTCCCCGCGCACCCGACGCCAGTGGCATAGGCAGCGCTGGCTGCCGCACCCGTCGGGAGGGTCGTCGAGGTCGCGTTGTTGAGCGAGTCATACGCGTTCAAGGTGGTGTTGCCGGGGGTGCCGCCCGAGGCGAACCCGTCGGTGGTGGAGGCGATGTCGCTATTCGGTGTGTAGGTCTGAGACCGGGTGCGGTTCAGCGCGTCCTTCGCGGCGGAGACTCGTCCCGAGCTATCGATCGTGAACACCGACGCCTTCCCGTTGGGGTCGGTCACCGTCGTCTGTCCAGCCGCGTAGGTGTAGGAGGTGGTGGCGACGAACGAGCTCGCGGAGGCGACGCCGCGCTTGATCGCGGTGACCCGGTGAGCGGAGTCGTAGGTGAACACCACCCGCTGCTTCGTCGCGGTGTCACCAGACCCGCCGGTGCCCCAGTAGCGGGCCTCAGACAGGCGACCGGTGTTGTCGTAGGTGAACGACTCCCGGTCCCCGTCGACGCCGGTGAGCTGTCCTGCGGCGTTGCGGGTGTAGGTGACCGTGCGGCCTGCGGAGTCGTCGACCGTGTCGACCTTCCCGGAGGCGTTGTAGGTGATATCGACGTGGCGGCCCGAGGACTGGGTCACCGTGATCACCTTGTTGGAGGAGTTGTAGGTGTAGGTGACGCCCTGCCCGTTCCGGTCCGTGTCCGTCATCAGGTACCCGGACAGGGAGAACCGCAGCTTCTCCCCCGTCTTGTTGTAGGTGAGGGTGTACCCGGTGGCGTCCTTCACCAGGGTCGCGTTGAACCCGGCCGGGGCCGCGTAGGTGGTGCCGGAAAGGGTGAACCGGGCGGTGAACCCGTTCGGACCGGCGAAGGTCGCACTCGTCGACGCGACGCTCAGGCCGACGTCGTCGGCGAGGAGGGAGGACAGCCACCCGCCACCGAAGGCGCCGTCGCGGGAAGACAGGCCGTTGTAGAACCGGTCGTTGCGCAGCGCGAGCCCGGGTCCGTTGAGGACCCCGTCGCTGGAGGTGATGACCAGGTTGCCGTTGCCGAGGTTCACACGGGCGACGGAGTCGTACGACAGCTCGGTCGTGTCGAAGGAAAAGTACGGCAGAGCACCCAAACCAGGCGCACCCACCGGCGTACCCGCCGGTGCCCGGTTCGCCGTCCCGGATGACTCTCCCGCGCGCACGTCCTCATCCGGCGCCCACGCGGACCGCGGCGGATTTGGCTCCGGCACCACCGCGGCCGCCGCGTCAGCGCGTGGCTCGAACACGTCCGCCTCCGGCGGAGCCGACGCGGTTTGCACTGCCGCCGGCGCCGACACAGCGGATGCTGGCGCCGCAATGGTGGAAGTCAACGACACCGCGACGACGGCAGTGAAGACGACAGAACGGAACGCGGTGCTACCCGACATGAGAGGTCCCTGATCCCCTGCGGCCGCCCCGATGCGACCGATAGGCGAAGCATCACATAGGCACCAGGACGAAGCAAGGAACCATCACAAACGGGGGCGCTTATACGCGCAGCCGTCGACCCGATGGTCGTTGGTTAGTGCTCGGCGTCGTAGGCGTCGAGGATCGATTGAGCGACGCGGCCGCGGCTGGAGACCTCGTGCCCGTTCGCGGTCGCCCACTCCCGCACGTCGGCGAGATCGGTGCGGGCGCCAACGGTCGAGCGCCGGGTCGAGCTCGAAGACGAGGACGCGGGAGCACGACGTGCGGCGGAGATATACGGGTCGAGCGCCTTCTCGAGCTTGGCCCGGCTTTTCGGGGTCAGATCAATCTCGTACGAGGCAGAGCCGTATCCGAAACGGATCGTTTCAGCGTCCCTCGACTCCTCCCCCGTAAGGTCGTCGACAACAATCGTGAGAGTTCTCTTCGCCATAAGACGACTCTAGTTGAGAAGCAAGTAGCGAATTCGATACGCCGAGCGGTTTCATCCCGATGCGCCTACTTGAATGTGCACGTGGTGGCAGGTGTCGGGGAACTGACGCATGTTCGTGAGCACCAGAGCCGTGCCGCGCGTGGCCCGGCAGTCAGACTGGCCGGTTCCGGATCCTGCCGGCATGAGCGGGTCGAGGATGCGGAGGAGCTTGATGGCGTTGGGGTCAGCTCCGGTGGTGGGGGTGCCGCCGAGGCTGTAGAAGTCGACGGCGTGGCCGCCGCCGTCCCGGACGTGCCAGGAGGACGCGCCGGCGCCGGGGCGTTCCCCGGTGCAGAGGCGGTTGATCGAGGAGATGCCGACCTTCCCGAACGTCTGGTGCGCGACCGTGATGACCTGGAGGATGCGGGTATCGACGCCACAGTTCGGGACGGTGCGACCGTCGGCGATCGCGCGGATCTGCTCGAGGTGGTTCGGGAAGGAGCCGGCGATGGTGCCGGCGTCCATCCCGGCCACGAGATTCCGGGCGAGGGTTTGGGCGTCGTCGCTGATACCGGCGGCGCAGGCCGCGTCGGGGCCGATGAGGGCGGCGACGATCGTCTGTGCAGTGTCGAGGTACTTCGTGTAGTGGTTGGGGTCGGCGTTGCGCTGCACGGCGTGCGCGGCCGCGGATGGGGTCATCTGCCGCCACCCCGGCACCTGCACCAACCGCTGGAAGAACAGAGTGGCGGATTGGGTGGGGTCCATCCGTTGGGCGGTGGTGCCCCACCACTTCTGCTGCTGGAACAGCCCGATCGAGGAGGTGGGGGTGCCGTCGGGGTTGGTGACGCCGTGGATGTCGTCGCCGTAGGTGACGTTCCGAAGCGACGACTC
>Ga0325401_1002369_pt1 | contig 16721 bp, 12 predicted proteins | sample PopdelMetagenome_FD_205666 | JGI IMG/M metagenome (GOLD analysis project Ga0325401, IMG submission 205666) | Populus deltoides microbial communities from Bellville, Georgia, United States - Xylem-PdKOR-R2 | ecosystem: Host-associated > Plants > Phyllosphere > Stem > Wood/Secondary xylem | place...
CCCTCATCGGTTAACATAACCATCAGAGGTTCCTTGCCTGCTGTAAAGGGACTTCTTTGTTTCATGTAAAGGGTCTTCTTCGTTCTCAAGGTTACACATCTTCTTCGTTTTTTGGTATCACATCTCCAACACATGCTAAATAATTCTTAATTTCTATTACTAATATTTCTAATAAACAAATCCATTAATAATAAATAATTACTTATTTTCTCTCTTTAATTTGTTATTAACATTTAAACCTCTATTTTATTAACACACTAAACATTATTTTTTATTCGACAATAAAATTATACTCATGCGAATATAGATTAATTTGTTTTCCTTAAGGGTTCACCTTTACTCTTTTAAATATCCTTCTTAGGTAATAATTAATCCTTATGAATATAGATTAATTTCCTTTCCTTGGGGCTCACCTTTACTCTTTTAAAAATATTTCTTAGGTAATAATTAATTCTTATAGAATAGATTAATTTGCTTTCCTTAAGGGCTCACATTTACTCTTTTAAAAATATTTCTTGGGTAATAATTAATCCAAGTTAATTAATAAAACCTCATTGGCTTTTGCATGGAGATTTTCTATAATTTCGAAATTATCAAGCTAATAATAATAGTAATAATAATAGTAATCTCTATTTTGTTGCATGAGCTGAGCTGGTGCCCAAAGAAACCGTTATTCTTCAAAAAAAAAAAAACCCAACTGTCACCCTTGACCCTCTTTCCCTCCCCTCCCCTCCCCTCCCCACCCCTCCTAAAACAAGCAATTCCATATTCCAGAATCTCCCAAAAGCGAAACCCTAACTCTCTCTCCACATTTTCACTCCACAATGCGTGTCTCTTTCACCTAAGAATCTTCTCAAAATCAATACATAAATGGAGGAGGAAGAGGAGAAGGAGGAGGAGAGCTCTCTGATTCAGCTGGCTGATTTCAGAATCGACGGTTCTTATTCACCTCCAACTTCTTCTTCTTCTTCTTCTTCTGGTCGACACCTTCACCGCCGGTCTACTTCATTACCGTCCTTAATGACTCTCGATGGCCGACGTTCAAGTTTCGGGAACGTCACCAAGGCTCTTTTTTATTCTTATAATAAACTTCCTGAAGAACCTCTCAGACTCTCTGTTCTCAAATTAGACGCCTCCTCCTTCGGTTCGTACCTTATGTTTCTTTTCTTTTTTTATTGTTTTTTGTTCTGTTCTGTTTGGTTGCTGAGAAAATGCAGGAAAATGAGAAATTTTTTTAAGAAATTGGGGTTAATTTGTGTGTTTACAGAGATTGAAGTAATGAAGTCAGCTACAGTTGAAGAACTAAGGCAAGCGGTTGAGGCTGCGTTTAGTTACATGCCGCAGGAAGGGCCGGGAAAGATCTCATGGTAAAATTCAATTAAATTAACACGAAAATTACAAATGCAATTCGTGTTTGTTGATGCTTTGGATTTTGAGTTGTGTTTTGTTGAGATATATTTTTAATGAGGGGAGAAGTGAATTGTGATTTGGAAATCGTGTAGTTTGTGTTGGTTTGCTAGATGTGGAAGAGAATGTTAGGGTTTGGGGTTATTGATATATGATGCTTTGTTGTGTGAATTTTTGGTTTTGTGCAGGCCACATTTGTGGGGGCATTTTTGCTTGTGTTATGGTGATCAGAAGTTGCTTATGGAGACAGATTATATTAAGAACTATGGCATCAAGGATGGTGATCAGGTACGTGGCACGTTTTTCTTTTGTGGGTTTAGAAGATATTTTGGTTATTTCCTATGCTGCTGTAGGTTTTTTTTTTAATTTTTTTGTTGGATGGATGATCACTGCATTGTAGATGAAAACAGCTGCATTCATGGGTTTAGTGCGTGCATGATGCATATATAAATATAGGTGTAGATGTAATGGATTTTGGTGATTCTGGTCTTTATAAACTGAGATGAGAATGGCTAAGTTCCTGGAGTATCTGGTCTTGGTACTGTCGGGAGTTAGTATTGCTTTGCTTGTTTACTAGAGCTCTAACTGATGTCTATGAAATATCGAAGAATCAAATTCAGTAAATGATATTGGGTGTCCCTGGAGTTGTTTGTTGATAAAGGCAATTAGTTTCCAGTTTTGTTACTAGTCTAAGGAACTGCAAGAGTTTATGCTGGAATTCCTTGATGCTCACAGTTTCTTGTTTGGTATTTGCAGCTTCAATTTATCCGGCATGTCTCAGGCAACTACAGTTTGAAAAAGAAGCGTTCATTGAAAAAGATTGCTGGGTCAGAATCACCAAAAATGTAAGGATCTGCGCCTGACCATATCTTTCTTTGATTTCTTTAGATATTATCATTGTGTCAAGTATTTTGTTTCAGTTTACTTACTAGCTTTCAGTCACAGATAAACATGCTTGCTTGCCAACATAGACAAGTTTGTCATTTCTTAAGCTATGTTGAACTACTTAGTCTCTCCATTTTACCTTTGCAATTTTGCATAAACAAACACATGTTTTATGCTATAGTGCAACTATAAGAAAAAAATAGGCTCCGCGGAAATTGTTGTGTACTTAAGATATGGCAATTCAATTACGAGATGCTTTGGGTAGGCATGATTTTCACCTATTTCTGAAATCGACACATGCTTTAGGCTACCTTGAAACTAAAAACAGATTAGATTGCAGAAACCGGAGTGTACTTAAGATATGGCAATTCAATTTCTGAAATGCTTTGGTAAGCATAATTAATAATTTCCTTTGACATGTACGGCTTAGTGAGATTGAATGAACTCGTGGACAATCTATGAGAAAGAGATATGAAGGGTTTCGGTCTTCGGAACCTCTTGAAGCCCTTTAAAACATTATTATAGTTGCAACTTTGATGTTACCACTTGTCATTTGTAAATGTCTATTAAAAGGTTCCAGTCCACTTGCCTCTGGCATGGGTTGCTTTAAAAAGTGTTAATTCTCTAGTGACTTCAGGAATCTGTCTTTGTTTATCAATTCATCTATCGGAACCATATATGACATTACTGGGAATGTGCATGTGCGCAGCTCACTGTCACCATCAAATCGCTCTGAAGAGAAAGAACAGAATTACGAAGACAAAGGTTATGATGACTTAGAGAATGGGAAGTGCCAGCATTTTCAAGATAAAAATGACGGCATTATTACACAAGACGAGGCCAGATGGAGTTGTTTCTTCAGACGGTGGTTCATGTACTCCAGGCTGTCAACCATGGATAGGACAATTGGCTGGAAGACTTCTCCATCTAGATCTGCCTGTGGTTTCTTAGGCAGTTTTAGAAGGATACTGCAGTTTTACGGTAACAATAGTTATTCCCGAAAAGGTACACTTAGAGAGGATTAGTGATCGGCTGAAATGCATCACAAATGCGGCTTCTTTCTGTTATTGAACCTTTACCTCGAGCCTACAGAGACATGCCGTGATAGCCTTAAATGTAAGCTGCCCCTAGTCTCTTAACATGCTGCGGAAACCATGTTTTTGTACAAGTGTTGCTTACAAATCTGAATTGCTCAGTGATTTCGGTTTACTCCACTAGCCATGATTACCCAATGCCCGATGGACAGTGGACAAATACATGCATTGATACAGGTAGTGGCACACTACACCATTCTCCGTTTCTTTTCCCAAATCTACTGCAATGCAATGGATGAGTTTATGAATTCAAAATTACTAATAAAATTATGTCCTTTCCTCGATTTTCCTGTCACTGTATATTCTCTCTTCCCACAGCGTAATTGAGTTTGAGGCTCTAATTTGACCCCTCCGGGAGTCCGAGTCTGAATTTTAAGTTGAATATTTTGATGAGAGAAATAGAAAACGTAAAAGCACTGATAACTTTCTACTGTAAGTATTTCCGCAAAGTTATTAAACATGGGCAAGGTTGGAATCACTGATTGCATGTATTAACCCGTTTCGTTTCAGTTTTTTTTTTTTTTAAGTTAAAAGACAATGCTATTTTAGAAAAAAACAATTTTAAAATTAAACTTGCTTTTAACCGGGTTATTATAATTTTGACCAGGTTAATTTTCACAATGTTTTTAAAAAATTCAACGTAGGCCAAGTCAGACAAGTATTTTTGATACTGTGATAAAAACGCTATTCATTAATATTAAAAGTTTGAATTTTTTATTTAAAAATATATTTTTTATATTTTTAATTTGTTTTAATACATTAATATTAAAAATAATTTGTTTTAAAATATATTATTTTAATATATTTTTAAACAAAAAAAATTTTTAAAAATAGAAATCAGATAAAGCCATGCCAACATCCGATCATCATCAATAAAATATTACAAGGGATGTTATGACACGCGGTTGATTAATCAAAGGCCCAAAGAATGACCGGTAGGGTGGTAAACGGTTTCTTTTTTCTAACCTTGAGTCCCAGCGGTCAGATAGGCAGGGCTGCCTCTATGAATCCCGGGCGGGTCGGATCAATGGACCAGGGTCAAGAACACACAAATCACACGTGCATAGCAATCCCTCTCCTCTCCACTCCACTCCTTCCTCTTGCCCATTTCAAACCTCAGCAATTTCTGTGGCAAAGAAAGAGATAACCCCCTTCCAAAAATCCCCTCCCCATTTCCACACAAAATCTACCATTCCCACCACCATCAGTCGTCACCTCTCACACCCCGAAGGACACCTCAACTCTAAATTTTGCATCTTTAGTCATCAGCCATGGCCAACATGATCATGGCCTCTTCCAAACCTCTCATCACCCTCTCCTCCTCTTCCCTCCCCACCAACACCAAACCCAAACTCCAAATCCCACAACTTTCCTTCCCTAAAATCCTCAAGATCACCAAACCCCAACTCCTATCTCTCTCCACCTCCACCCTCAAATCCCTCTCTCTCATTGCTGCCACTTCCTTAACCTTCGCACCACCTTCTTTGGCTGAAGAAATAGAAAAGGCTGCACTCTTTGACTTCAACTTAACACTTCCTATAATCATGGTTGAGTTCCTGGTCCTCATGGTTGCTTTGGACAAAATCTGGTTCACCCCACTTGGCAATTTCATGGATGAGAGAGATTCGGCCATAAAAGAGAAGCTGAGCAGTGTTAAAGATACATCTGAAGAAGTTAAGCAACTTGAAGAACAGGCTGCTGCTGTTATGAGAGCAGCTAGGGCTGAGATATCGGCTGCATTGAATACAATGAAGAAGGAAACACAGGGTGAAGTGGAGCAGAAGTTGGCTGAAGGACGGAAGAAAATTGAGGCTGACTTGCAAGAGGCATTGACTAAATTGGAGACTCAGAAAGAGGAGACTATGAAAGCACTTGATTCACAAATTGCTGCTCTCAGTGATGGGATTGTTAAGAAGGTGCTTCCTGTTCAATGAAGTTAATACTTTATGGTTTAGTGTGTGCTTATATTTTGTGAGATTGGAAATGAATTCCGTTTATTAATGTATATGTTCTTTGAATTACACTGATGGTATGCAATGAAAGGAGTGAATTGTAAAAACTTTTTCTTTCTTTCCTTCTTGTTGCTTAGTTTCCGTTGCTCTTTCCCCCTCCTTGTTTTATGGAAATACCGAGTTAAGTTGCTTTGTGAGCTAGAATTGTTTGTGAAATAGCAGTATAAACTTGTGTTCAGATATTAGGATGGAGTATAGGGAGATCTTTAACTAGTGGTTCCTGCCTTGAGTGGAAGACTGCACTTGAGAATCTCTAGGGAGAGAGTCCTGTGTTTTATCATAGAAAGATCTCTCAGCATTTTGGATTGCTATGAAAGATGGGGCTGGTATGGTCACCAAGGTAAGGTCTTGGGCTGTTCCCGACGGTTCTTTCGAGTGAACGGTAAGGCTAATGGTACTACTAGTCAACTACACTAGCGGACTATTTATGTGCTGACTGAACTTGCTTCGTAGTGTCTCAAAAGCTAAAAGCATAGGTGCGCTATCATTCAAAAAAGGACGCAATTGTGTTTTGGAGATTAGGATAGAGTTTAGAGAGCTCTTTTCCAAACTTTGTGACCATCCTGTTTTGGCCAGTTTGCCTCTAAAACGGATGCTTGTGGTTTTCTTTTGTGTGTGCCTTATTTCAATATGTGAACTGGCATTGCTAAACTTGAGAAGGTTATTACAACTTTAGTTTGTAGGAATTGGAGGGGAGAGGTAAATAAAGATGACGTTGGTTGAAGTCATCACACAAATTTGAGTTTGAGTAGCAACATTATTAATGAAGAACGTATACAATGAAAATTAGGCTAACTTGCTGGATCCTCTAATACTTTGTTTCTTAGGTTTTGTTGTTTACCATGTTTAAACAAAAATTTGTAGCAAGCTGGCAGTATAAAGTTGCCTTATAAGAGTATCTGACAGCCTCTTCTGATCATTCGAATCTGTTCTGGCACCTTCACTGCCTTGGCCTCTAAAGATGATGTGATGGTGCCTGTGATCTTGTTTTGTGGTTTTATGGATGTTAATTTTATTTGGCTATATGCTGATTGCCAATGGTGAGACTTGAGCAAAGCATAAAAGGTAATTTGGAAATGTTGATCTTTGGTTAGGTGTCACCAGACATCTAAGAGGGTGGTGAATTTGTGAATGATATCTGCACTCATTTCTTTAAGCTGAAATCTCTAGTGAGAGTTCCACACCCCAGTCCTTTTCTAGTAACCAGTAGAAAAATAATGGGATTTGAAATCAACTCAGTTTCTTTGATCTGAAACTGGAGTATTTGTAAGGCAACAATTCAACTCAGTTTCTTTGATCTGAAACTGGAGTATTTGTAAGGCAACAATTCGACAGGTGACCCTCGAGCTTTCTACCTAATGAAGAAACCATTGTGCAATTGAATAACAAATAGAAGCAGAAATCTAATACTGAGGGTGTGCAATTTCATTTGTAAGTGATTAGTAGCAGCTTCTAAATTGTAGATTTATTTGAAATTTATTGGTGACGTGAGAATTTGCTTTCTTATCCATAAATCTTTTGCTTCGGTGCCACTTCGATTACTAGAACCAAAAAAATATTCCACAATACGAACATTTTTGTAAATTTTATCAAGTTAATTCTAAGAGTCAAGAATGAAAGAAGAGAAAAAGAGAATTATTTTCTTTCGAAGTAAAAAACTTACATCTTCTAATGAGTTATATATATATATATATATATAAAGGAAGTGATCTAGTAATTCTTTTAAACGTTTGAACTAGACTTATCCCTTGTAGACCAACACTAATAAATTCAAGCATTTTACCTTTGGAGAAAGAAGATCCTGCTATAGGATTATATAATAGTTTAAGGCACAACTGTTACAATTTTTAGTGAGAAGCGCATGAAATACATGCAAGATGATCGTTAGAACCATCATACTTGCTAACCATTGATAAACTGATCGGATTAACCAGCTAAATTTAGTGTTAACCACTATATATCAAATAGAAGCTGCCTAGCTAGCTTCGGTCATCATATATTATACATAAACAAAGGTTTAGTAATGGATGAAATGAATGATAGTAAAAAGACAAACAACTTGAGTGCAAAGCATGATTTGAAGAGAAAGGTCACCATCGTCTAGACCAGATGATCAAAGTAATCGGCCGGCTGCACCCAGGTCCTGGGAGCATTCATAAACATGTGGTGGGAACTTCGAACTCACTCTACAGTGACTAAAAACTATGCAGAATTATCCATGGTGACCATAGCTGATCAAGGTTGCTTGTGTTTGACAATTAAGATTTGTGTGTGTGTGTATACGACTTTTGAATTATAATTTTTAATTTTAATTCATAATTCAAACAAAAGTTAAGAATCCCAACTTCTAATTAAAACAAGATTTAAATTAAAAATTATTTGTAATAAAAAACACTTGAGACTTTTTGAAGTCAAAAAATAAAAACTTAAATCGATTAATAAAAACCATAACCTAACGCTGTAATCACCAAAAACAGAATTCCTACTTGGCATTTCATTTCATTTTTTGAACGAGGGCTGGGATCTGGACAAGGATTGCTTGCTGGATTACATGATGGCTTACGCCAAGGTTAGACGCATCTTGCACATGTCCATGGCCATTACGCTAGGTTTCTTAGACTTGTTGGGTTTAATTTGCTTGTGTTTTGTCATGTCTTTCGATTGAGAAAACAGAGCCAATCTTGCGGTGCAAGTTCTTGATCTCTTCACATAGAAATTGACTGCTATTTTACAATATCATGTTTGCTACTGCAGCTATCTTAGCTTCGTAACGTCCAATGAATGCATGTCGCCTCATAAATAAAGGGCAACCTTGGCATTTGCTTTGTCTAATCAAGTCGTTTGTTTAATAATGTTTTAAAAAGTCTTTTAATTAAAAGTATTTTATTCTTAACTCTGACGTAATCATATTAAAATCATTCAAAAAAATATATTAATTTAATAACTTAAAAAAAACATTTTAAAAATCAAATCAAACCACAAAAACACACCAGCAATTTCAACTACACCTCTTTAAGCTACTATTACACGAAACCCGGAATATATATATATATATATATATATATATATATGAAATAGCTAATTTGAGTATGATTAATCTATCTAAAATTTAGTATATGATCAGTAAATATTAAGGGCCTGTTTTTTCTGCGTTTTAAAAGTGTTTTTAATAAAATTTAAAATTTTTTTATTTTTTTATTAACTTCAAATTAATATGTTTTTAGTGTTTTCAAATTATTTTGATGTGATGATGTCAAAAATAATTTTTAAAAAATAAAAAAAATATCATTGACATGTATTTTAGCACGAAAAGCTATTTAAAAAGCAACCGCAACCACACTGCCAAACACACTCTAAGTATCAGGGTTCGGATATGTTTGTTTCAATCAGAAGATTTAGTATATGAGTGTGATATATGAGCTTAGTTTTAAATTGAATAAAAAAAATAGTTAATTTTTCCAAACTATATTTCAATAATTCAAGCGAACCAAAATATTAAAAGAAAAATGTGGGAAAAAAATTAGGCAATGACCCCAAATTTGGAACTGAATTGTCATTTTAGATGCAAAATCTCAATTATAATCAAGAATGCAGGCCTCACCTAAGTCACCGTTTAAGAGTATGTTAGATTTTCTTTTTTTACTTTTAAAGTATGGAAATAATTATTTTGTAAAGTATTTTTTATTTGAAAATATATAAAAATAAATTTTATTTATTTTTTAAAAATTATTTTTTATATTAATATGAAAATACTAAAAAATATATTAATTTAAAATATATATAAAAAATACTTTTAAAATAAAAAATAAAAATCTCAAACCTTCCATCGTAAGAGAGAGATAGAGACAGTCTCTCCTAAGTTGTTGTTGTTAGTGGTGTCAAAATTTGCTTCCATTTGCAAACCACTGTTTTGTTTCTTTGGTTGTTCCCTCTCTCTCACTCTCAATCTTTCTGTCCTTTACTCCTTTAGATTATTATTATTATTATTATTATTAACATGTTTACCTTCTTTCTTTCCTAGTTCAGCTCAATCAATTCGTCGAAATTTCTGAGGCTTTTTAAAGCCTCTCTCTATATATATTTTCTCTCAAGCCTCTCTTAAATCAGTTCTTCCAGAGTAGGTATTTCTCTTCTTTAATTTAAGATTATGTTTGTTAAAGAGAGAAACTTTGGTTGGTTGCTTAGAAATTGTTAAGAATTAATTAGAGAATGAAAATATGAATTCTGGGTTTCGATGTTTTTTGTGTTCTTTTGCTGTTCAAGTGAAGCAAAAAAGTAAAGGGTTGAGAGCATAATATTCAAAGACTGCGGCTTTTTTTCCTTTCCTTTAATGGAAGCCAACAGGGTCCTTAAGGAACTGTTTGGATTCCGAGAAAAAGAGTTTTTTTTTTTAGTGATCATTTCATTACCGAACATAAAGAGCATAAAGTTTGTGAATTTATTGTGAAGTTTGCTTGTTTTGCATAATTACGATATATTTTGTGATCTTTTATCTTCGCATGCTTATTGTTAATTGTATCGATTTGTTGCATTTACTTGTTTTCCAGTATGTATTATTGCAATTCAATTATTTTGTTTGATGGGTTTTTGTCAATTTGTCTTCCTTTTGAAATTAACTCGACATATTTTTTCTTTTTTGTATAAGATAGAATGGCCAGCAAAGTTGTTCCTGCTCAACCCGTGACTCCTTTCGAGTTTGAGCTTTATGAAGATCCTGATCACCTTAGAACTGTGGTGGCCTCGTCAAGCCAGCCAACTCCTAGGATTGATCCTGCGAAATTGAAACTTAGACATAGAATTGGGAGGGGACCTTTTGGTGATGTTTGGTTGGCTACTCATCATCAATCAACTGAAGATTATGATGAGTGTCATGAAGTGGCTGTCAAGATGTTGCATCCCATTAAGGAGGAATATATGAGGGTTGTGCTGGATAAGTTTGATAATTTGTTTTCAAAGTGTCAGGGCATAGAAAATGTGTGTTTTCTACATGGGATTTCAGTTATAAATGGAAAGGTGAGCTGGTGCCTTTATGTGTGATATACAATGATTAGATTACATTTCTGGCTAGTTATTAGATCATTAGTACTAATGCCTGTATTTCATTATAGATATGCATCGTGATGAAGTTTTATGAGGGATCCGTTGGGGACAAAATGGCTTGCCTCAAAGGAGGGAAGCTCTCATTGCCTGATGTTTTGAGGTGAATTGGTTTTTCCCCTTAAAATCTGAATGATTAAATTAGCAAAGAGCAGTCTAGCCTCAGTGTTTACTTATGTTTGCAGGTATGGGATAGTGTTGGCTCAGGGAATTGCACAGTTGCATGCTAAAGAAATCCTAGTTTTTAACCTTAAACCTTGTAGCTTCCTTCTTAATGAGAATGATCAAGCAGTTCTGGGCGATGTTGGTATTCCTTTCCTGCTATTTGGAATTCCATTGCCAAGTGCAGATATGTCTCGGAGGCTTGGAACCCCAAACTACATGGCTCCAGAACAATGGCAGCCAGAAATAAGAGGTCCAGTATCCTTTGAGACAGATTCATGGGGATTTGGGTGCAGCGTTGTGGAGATGTTGACTGGTGTTCAGCCTTGGCGTGGGAAGTCAGTTGAAGAAATTTACGACTCAGTGGTTAGGAAACAAGAGAAACCACGTATCCCTGAGGGCCTCCCTCCTCCAGTTGAAAATGTTCTTCTTGGCTGCTTTGAATATGACTTGAGGAGTCGGCCCTTGATGACAGACATAGTACGTGTATTTAAAAGGTAGGTCTTGCATTATAAGTAGATCTTTGGTATGCTAATCCTGTTATATGCTGACAAACATATGTTGCTATCTTTTGTAAAATGAAAATTAGGTCTTTCATTACTTTCTTCTAGACATCACTTGCCTTGGAAATGCTGAAGAATGCAATAAAATGGGTACTTAGGCCGCATAGTAAACGTGTCATTAGATTTAGCTTTACAAATGGCCTGTTTGGATAAGCATTCCTGTCGGACATCAAACTATGCTTGTACATGTATCTTAGTTCCTTTTATTTGATTACCTTTTCTTCCCAAAAAAAATTCAATTTTATGTTTGTACAGAAAATTTTGCCTCGCCACAAATCTAGATGGCACAGCGTTTAGGATAAAAAATTTTGTGTTCACTGTATCTGTTGTTTCCTTATTGTCCATTTCTATGACATGAAGAGGAGACAGATTCTGTGGGATACTGTGATTTCTCGTTCTTGCTCCTATGGATTAGACAATTCTGATGCTACTCTCTCACTAGCTCCCTCCCTCCCTCCACCATGCTATCTATTTTGTATATATACAAACTAATCACAGTAAGTTTAAGAGACTAATTTATGCTCAAGGGAACAGATGTTTTTCCAGAGTTAGTTGACATTCGCTCGTGGTTTGGTTAGACACCCCTTTGGTCATATATACACATACACTGATTTCCACTTGTTGTTTTTCTTTGCTCAACCTTCATAGATATTGACATGTGCTGGTGGATTGCATTACCATGTCTGATCTTACAATCCCCCCCTGTATTTTCCTTTGACTTGTAATTTTCCCCTTCATTGATCAGTATGAGTGTTTGCTTCTTATTTGGTTACTGGAATGGGAGATCTCTTGTTCACTCCTTGTACTTGCGTGTTTTTCCTTGCAACAAAATTTGCAGCTCGCAGAACGCAGTTTTTGTAGATGGAGGCTGGACAGGGTTCAGCAGCAGAACTACACTGGAGAAATTTAGTGGCACTGGTTACACAGAGTGGTTTCTGTCAAAGGATCATCTGCAAGTAGGAGACATGGTGCGTTCCAGGAGGCCACCTAACTCTTGCAAACCTGAAAATATGGATGTCCCGGAAGGAACCGTAGTGGGTTTAGAACGTGACCCAGATCGAGATGGTTTTGTTTTGGTGAGAGTTCACGGCATCCATGACCCATTAAGACTTCCTGTCTCAACCTTGGAACGAGTCACTTTTGGTCTTGCAGCTGGGGATTGGGTACATCTGAAGGAGGAAGACAGAAGGCACTCACCAGTGGGCATTCTTCATTCCATAAAACGTGATGGAAGTGTGGCTGTTGGATTTATAGGTGTGGAAACTCTCTGGAAAGGAAATTCTTCAGAGCTGCAAATGGCTGAACCTTACTTTGTCGGTCAGTTTGTGAGGCCGAGAGCTAATGTTCTTAGCCCCCGATTTGAATGGCCTCGTAAAACAGGAGGGGCCTGGGCTACTGGGAGGATTTGGTGGATCCTGTCCAATGGGTGCCTCATTGTAAAGTTTCCTGGAAGATTGACAATCGGACAAGAAATTAGCAGTTTCTTGGCTGATCCAGCTGAAGTGGAAGTAGTTTCTTTTAATTCCTGTCCTGGGGTCGTCAAAAAATATCAACACTTTGAGGATTTTCATTGGGCCGTGAGACCTCTTGTGATAGCATTGGGTATATTTACAGCCATGAAGGTTGGATTTTTTGTCGGGAAGAAAATAGGGAGATCAAACAAGCGACAGGGTAGTGAAGTGCAAAGTAATGGCCAACATGTGGATGACCAGACTAGCGGCAATGGTAGCAACCAATGGTTTCCGCCATCCGTGAAAAATATCCTTGGTGTTAGCCCTGCTGCGCGGTAGCTGAGCTTTTTCAAGTTCACAAAAACCTGTACATATTCATTTTAACTATCTGCATCATGTTTAGAACCTTTTTAGCGTCTTTCTTCCAAGTCGTGGTAGGAACTGGCACTACTGCTGGTGATTATTTACTTTCGATGAAGTCAAGCTTGCTCTTATATATGTAATGCAAAGATGCAAGTATGCTTGTGCAGTTTCTGAAAGCCAGCACTATTTCGACAGTGTTTTTTGTTTTGTTTCATGTTTTCTCCATTTGACTTGCATGATAATGGAAGCAAAATTAGGACACCCATTCATGGAAGAAGGTGGTGGCCATGCTCTATACCATCCATGTAAACCCAGATACAGAACTTAACAAAAATCGAAACATAGGAAACCCAAACTAGGAGAAAATTAATGGCATGAGCCCACAGCCATACATACTGCCAGCTACTATGCTGTCCAGTAGATGCTTGATACCAGGCTAAGACATGTTACCCAGATCCAATATGTACCAAATTATAGTGGCAATCTCTTACTGATCGGTTTAACAACTGTGCAACAGAAACATGCTCACAGTGTACAACTCATCATACTACAGATTTTGGCACACAACAATGGAAGTTAGATACCTATACACAATCTATTTTTAAGCTTCAGAATCTGTCAGTCTGCACCAACAGTAATACCAGCATCTTGCAAAAGCTGTTCAGTCAAAGATGACAGCCGAGCAACTTCTGTTTTAACCTCCTTGAAACATTCGTTGTTCTCTAACAGAACAAGGCCAGGACCAGAGCCGTTTGGCATGAAAATTTCAGCATCAGCCTCAATGCTCAAGCTTGCTTTATTTAAAAGTTCTCGACTCATTTCTGCAAGTTTTTGCAGAGCGCTGGTGGCAGCTTCAACTTCAAGTTGAGCGGCCTCTAGTTTGAGTTTCTCAATAGCCAAGTCTCCAACACTACTCTCACCGATTCTCTCTTGCGCTAAAGAATAAAGCTTCCTCAGATCATTAGCATCTTCAACTGCCTCATCCTTCAATTTTCTCAGTTCTTTCTCTTTTGTATCCAATCTCTCGAGAACTGTTTGAAGCTCTTCATCTTTGATTGCGAGAGCTCTCTTTGCTGCTAGAACTTCCATTTCTTTCACTCTTAAGCTTTCTCTGCTAAACTTGAGTTCTGTTTCATACTGCTTCTTCTGCAACCTAAAATCATCACTTAGTTCATCCAACGGTTGTTGAAAGAATTCCAAGGTCATATTGTGGGATTGCCTTAGTTCATTCTGATCTTTAATGGACATAATCAATTCGTTTGTAAGCTCTACGATCCTTTCGACTACAGATTCCGCTTCAGAGACTTTCACCCTTGAATTGTTCAATTCATCTTGCATAACCTGAACATGCTCCTCTTTCTCCTTTATCATGGTGGTGGTTTGGACAAGTTGTTCTTCTTTACTGCTCATTAGCATCCTTAGCTCTGCGACCTCCTGATTTACTTCATCCAAATTCTTCCTTGCGTCAAAGAGTTGCAAATCTTTATCCTCCAGGACAAGCTGAAGAGAAGCCTGCTCAGATTTTAAATTCTGGATATCTAGTTTAGCTTCCACCAAATCTGATTCTTTAGCTTGAAGAAAATGCTGCATTTCTCCAAATTCAATATTTCTCTGATGCAGTTCCTGTTGTAGAAAAGACGTCTTCTCAATTTCCTGCTGCAGAGAAGATTTCTCCTTCTCTAACTCCTTCTGTAATTCTTCCACCAGCTCCTTCTCCATGGACAAGTCTCGTTCAAGCTCCTTATTTCGAGCCTCTGCAGTCCTAAGCTTTACTCTCTCACTCTCCACTTCTATTTTGGCATTTTTCAAACTATCCAGGTAAGACATGACACTTTTCCTCTGTTCTTCAAGTTCTGCTAGTTGCGTTTTTAATAGCTGCTCTTGTTCTTCCATTTGCTTTCTAGAGAATGCTAGAGATTTTTGTGAAGAAATCAGTTCAGATCTCACGTCTTCAAGAAGCTTATACACCCTTCCAAAATCCTCTAAAGCCTCATTAGTGTCTCTGACTTGTTTAGATGCTTCCTTTGCCAATTCGTTCAGTCCTTCCTGGATTAGTAACCATTCCCTTGTCCGATCCTCCAAATTGGACTCCACAACTTTTAACTTTTCTTCCTCAAATTTCCTCAGATTCGTAGAAACTTCCAGTTCTTCTTCTTTCTCTCGAATAAGCATTTGCAGTCCTTGAAGTTCGATTTCTTGTCGCTTCACAACCTCACTGGCTTGGTTCAGCAGTTGAGCCTTGTATTTCAGTTCAGAGTCAATCCTAGCAACTTCCTCACTTTTCTTCAGCAAATCAGTCTTCATTTTATCCATTTCATCTTCTTTGAGAGAAAGTGCAGAACATGCAGAAGCAATATCCTGTTCTTTCTCCTTGAGTTGAAGCTTTAATTCTTCAATCTCCCTGGCTTGAGAAGCTAGATTAAGATTTGCTTGCTTTAGCTCCCCTTCGAGTTTTTCATGCTTAGAAAAAGCAGCTGTAATTACATTTTCCCGTTTTTCCAACTCCTCCTTTGCCTGATTTAATCTGCTGTGTTCCAAGAACACATTTCTTTCAGCATCTTGAAGTTCTTCTTCCTTCTTCTTCAAGGCTTTCAAAAGAGCAAGAAGATCAGATTCCAGAATTTCAAGATTAACCACTGGTTGAACATCCTCGGGAAGGCGAGAGCTCCTACTCATCTGTTCTTCGAGTTTCAGAGTCTGTGCAAACAATCTCTCAAGAAGAACCCTTGCAGGTTCAGTAGCCCCATTTTCATTGATGCTCGAATTCATGTTGTTTGAGATTGATTTGACAATCTGCAGTGAAGGGCTTTCTATTTTTGATGTTGTTATGAAAGCCAGTCTGTTCTGCATCAAGTTGAACCTCGGTGAAAACTGCAGCAAAATAATTCACCATATCACATACTGTATAGGAATTGGATATTAATGACAATCAACATTAATCAAGATAAATGAGCATTCTTTTTATGACTTCTCTTTCCATTTTTGCCAGTATTTGGCTAGAACTCAGCTAGAGATTTTGAGAAAAAAAGTACAAATCACCTAAATTCGAAATTTTTCTGCAGGCCACACACGAAAGCACTTACAAAATAAGACAAAAGAATGGGCGGAGGGCTGTTATACTTGGAATTCATACAACGAATTTCACCAATATATATATATATATATATATATATAGAATTTACAATTACCATGCTTCAATATCAATTTCCCCAATGTAACCAAATTGAAGCATGCACTGAGATTCCACATTCTCTAATCTCCATCTTTTCCTTGAATTCTTTTCCCAACTTACACACACACAAACGCACAAAAGAATACTTCAATCTCCAGACCCGTATTATAAGTTCACCATCTTTAAGTCCCAAAATAAAATTCTTGATTCATTTACAGAAAGCACCAAGATTTCTTGGTAATATTTTTTGTTAATATCACATTGGCATGAGCCTAATGCATGTGAAGAACAAATTCTTCTGAAATTCATATACCGCTCTCTACCAAGATTTAGCACGCACTAACCCATCTCTCCAATTTGTCAATAGATGCCTAAAGAAAACAAGAACCAATACACAACCCCTCAGTTTCCCCAATAATTTAGGAATCAACATGCACAAAAAAAAGTAAACCAACAAACAACACTTGCAAAAACAAAAGGAAAACAAAAGCAGGCTCATTCCTGAGATACAAATA